>Ga0058704_10000832_pt1 | contig 15125 bp, 7 predicted proteins | sample AgamicMgSfe_FD_71363 | JGI IMG/M metagenome (GOLD analysis project Ga0058704, IMG submission 71363) | Agave microbial communities from Guanajuato, Mexico - Mg.Sf.e | ecosystem: Host-associated > Plants > Phyllosphere > Phylloplane/Leaf | place: Guanajuato, Mexico | collected 2012-05-30
TCCTTCAACCCCATGATCGGTCCATCGCCATACGTCATGATCAACATGGGCGCACGATACCAACCGTGCATGCACAACATGCCCAACGTCCAGAACTCCACCACCCCCATCTCCTGGCCATGTGCGAACGCCACCTCCACGACCGGCGCCAGCGTCTCCTGCTCCCTCTCCGACCTCTGCGGCTTCGACGGCGTGCCGAACCCCCACGTCGGCGGCAGCACGCACGACCACCCCGCGCCGAACCAGTGGTGGCGCTTCATCGTGCCCATCTTCCTGCACGCCGGCATCATCCACATCGGCTTCAACCTCCTGCTGCAAATGACCCTAGGCCGGGACGTGGAGAAGCTGATCGGCAGCGTGCGCTTCGCCATCGTCTACTTCGCCGCCGGCATCTTCGGCTTCATCCTCGGCGGCAACTTCGCGGCGACGGGGATAGCGTCCTGCGGCTGCTCGGGGAGCTTGTTCGGCATCCTGGCCATCACCCTGATCGACCTCCTCTACACCTGGAAGCAGCGGCCGGGACCCATCAAAGACCTGCTCTTCATCCTCATCGACGTGGCCATCGCCTTCGTCCTCGGCCTGCTTCCCGGTCTCGACAACTTCTCCCACATCGGCGGCTTCCTCATGGGTCTCGTCCTCGGCATCTGCATCCTCCACTCCCCGACAGCCATCGCCCGCCGAACATCCGAAGACAACGACGCCCAACACCCCACCACCACCACCACGACGGCCCCGGACAACACCGCCCTCAAATCCTTCCTCCGCGCCCCGCTGTCCTTCTTCCGCTCCCGCCGCGGCCTCTGGTGGGCCTGGTGGCTCGTGCGCGCCTGCGCGCTCGTCGGCTGCCTTGTCGCCTTCATCCTCCTGCTCAAGAACTTCTACCAGTGGGGCGCCACGTGCCGGTGGTGCAAGTACCTCTCCTGCCTCGACGTGCGGGTCGGCGGGGAGAATTGGTGCGATGTGGGGAATCTGAACTTCACGCCGACGTGAGGGACATGATACGTTTTTCGATGGACATCAAAGGTCCCGGGTCATGATTTTTCGTGTTTTCTTTTGGGGTGTTGGGTCCACGGACGGAAAGGGATATATTATAGATGCTTGCGTTACACTCTGATGATACCATTGACGTTGACATTGCACATGGGGCATTTGCTTTTGTTCATTGATGAGCGTGGGGATGTTTCGACTTTTTTTGTATCGTTAGCGAGCATTAAAGGGGTTGACTGTTTTTGAGCGGGAGTTTTAGATTTGCAGGCTGCAGTGGTTTCTGGCGTTCGTCCTTCAATGTGTTCTCGCAGAAGCAGGTACGAAACTTGCTCGCGAACACATAGCCGAAGCCAGATTTTCGGATTCAAGTGGAATTCCATGTTGCACGGGATCAAACGCTACAAATTTCTAGTCATCCACCCGACCGTTGCTCAAGGTCTCGATATTGTGGTTTCGTTTGTTACTCGAATGTATAGACTTGCGAGGCTTGCGATCCTTCCAAGGTTTTTTTCATTTTGCCAGGAGGTTTCTGAAGATTTCGATCGCTTCGCACATGGGGCGGGCAGATTCGTTCGTGGATGCGCGTGATGTCCATGCCTGAGTTCTTGCGCGGGACCTAGTAAGGATAGGAGCTGCCAAACTTGGTTTCGCCTCGAGGTTGCCGGGACCTCCAAGAAGTCACTGGAGATCGACCTTGTGGAGCAGACAAGGAATGCTGCGTCCAGTCCTAGCCGAGAGAAGTAGCATGAAAATTGACATTTGTAGAAATGTATGAGTCCCACATCCATCTAACATCCACCCATGCCAATAACAATGAAAAGAAGGCTCACAAAGCCGGCAACGTCTCCCGACAGATTGGACACTGCAGCCGATACTTCATCCAGCCCTCCAGACAGGCCGTGTGGAAGATGTGTCGGCACGGCGTGACCATGTAATTCCGCCTCGCCAGCAGGCCTCCCCCCAGGGTACTAGCAGCAGCAGCGGCAGCGTCGCTCGACCCATCTCCACCGGCTTCGATGACGGTGGCTTCGAGATCTTGGAAGCAGATGGCGCAGTCGAAGGTTCGTTTGCCCTTTTCCGTCTTTGCTTTCGTTCCGGCGGAGAGAGAAGGTCTGCGCTCGAGGGAGGGGGAGGTCGGCTGGGAGGACATACCGAGGGGTCCGCCTTCTTCGTCTTCGCGGAGGACGGGATGGTAGTCGTATGCGGGCGGCGCCCAGTCCTTGCAGATGAACCAGCGGGGCCCGATGAGTTCCTGCGACCCGAGGACGACGACTTGGATCCAGAGCCAGACGACGAGGAGCGCGAGGCTGGGGTAATCTGGTTTCGTCAGGAGGACGTTGTCTGCGTAGCCGTAGATGTACGCGAAGGGCGCGAGGCGCAGGAGGCTGGACCCCATGACGAATTCCCAGTTCAGCGCGTGGCGGCAGTTGCGCTGGATGTTGCGGTGGATTTGGGGTAGCCAGAAGGAGAGGTAGGAGAGGGACAGGAGGGTGAAGTAGAGGCGCCGGATTGGTTGGGGCCAGGAGGAGGCGTTGAGGCTAAGGAAGAGGGTGGCGAGGAGGAGGAGGTAGAAGCGGGTGTAGAGGGAGGCGAAGCTGGTGGTTTGCGGTTCGACGGTGATGGGTTGGGTGGTGGTGGGTAGGGGTTGGGTGATGGGTTCTAGGCCTTCTTGGTCTGAAGGCATGAAGACGGGGGTGGCGCCTGTGTCGGTTGGTCGTTGGGTGGTGACGGGAAGCGGTAATGTACTGGGAGGAGTCTGCTCTGCTGCGGAGGGTGCTACCGGGACAACGGTGGTGTCACCAGGAGTGTCAGACGGCGGCTCGCCCGTTGGTGGTTCGGACACACCTGCTGCAGCCCGCCTTTCCGCCCGCACACGTTCCATAGCAGCCACGAGGCGCTCCCGCCGTTGACGCTCCTCTTCAGCCTCCTCGCGTGCGCGTCTGTCTCGCTCGGGAGCCTGCACGGTCCAGATATCCAATAAGAAGCGCATGCCGAAGAACGACACGCTGGTGAAAGAGAGGAAAGCGATCCCGATCAGATTCACCCACAAGCCGGCAATGAACAGACTGATCAGCAGGAACGTCATGGTCGCGAAACCGTCACCCAGCGCCATCAAGGCGATGGTGTAGAAGCTGATGCGGCTTCGGGTGGAAGGCGTGCTGGCTTCTGTCATCTGCCGTTTGAGCAGGACCATTTGCAGGAGGATAGCCACTGCGAAGAGCAGGAGATGGTGTCGGCCTTTCTTGTACAACGACTCGATCTTTGGGCCCGTGAGATGCTCGCCGTCCTGCGGGATATGATCCGGTGGACCTTTTGATTCTAAAACGTAGCCACAGTCAGGGGAGAAGGCCAGCATGGAGAATTTCATCTCGGGCGCCCGCGGCAGGATGGCGCCGGTGGGGAAACGAAGCTCTCGCTCCAAGAAGTTGAGTACAGGGGATGAGTACGCAGCTGTACTCGCGACAGGCGTAAGCTGCTGCAGCCAGACGATAAGTTCACAGTCCGGCGCATCGAAGGGCGAGCGGGCTGTGTTCTCCGACGCTGAAGACCATGGGTTGAGCGATTCGATCTCGACATCGATTTGCCGCTGTATGACCTTCGAGAGCGAAACGTTCAACATCGACTTGTGTGCCTCGAAGGTATGCTGCGAGAGCGCAAACTGGGGCGCTGCGAAGATGCCGGCAAACTTCTCGCTTGTGGTGGTAAGTATGGCCTGGCCGAGATGCATGTCATAGACGCCATATGCTTGGAGCTCGTACTCTTCGGATGTTGCGTCGTCCACGTAGGCAATTTCCGCCCCGAGCTTCGTTACATTGGACGCTGTCCACCCCGTAGGAGGACCAGCTTCAAGTATCCGCTCGTGCAGACGGATCCTGATATCTCCCCCTAGTCCAGTGATGTTTCGACCAAACGATCCTACTGGAAGCACGCCAAAAGGTCCTTCAGGCGCGTATGTAGATAGGTTCAGCTGCGACACCTGCACGCTCTGCTGTACTTTCGACCGTACCCATTTGCCATGTAGAAATCCGGTCACGTTATTATACAATGGTGTCGGATTGGGCGCCTCGTCGTACCCGTCTAGTGCCTGCCTGCCCCATCCGCCCAGCGCATATTCCAGCTGCTCGAGCGCTCTCGCTTTGACGGTCGTAAGCGCTTCCCAGGCATATCCTCTATCGGGCTCGAGGCCGGTGAGGTTCAGCAGCGGCCGCACTTTGCCATCGCCACCGACGAGCTCCCCGTACGAGGAGTTCTGTAGTACGGATAGAGACCTTTGCTCTTCGGCGATTACGTCTTCGGGGCTGGGGCGATCGTCGAAGCGGCGGGCTGCCGGACGGCCGGCGTCAGGGGAGAGGAAGATGAAGGCGAGGATGATCAGAGGGACGAGGACGCCTCGACGGTCGGCCATGCATTCTTATCGCATGCAATGTGAGGGAGGGTGAATAGATCGGGCGGAAAGTCATGTCGCGATCTGTTCGCCTGGAGGCAGAAGCTCTACTAGTGTAGCCTGTGTCGGAGGTATAGTACATACCTTATATAGTACTTCTATCAGATCGCCGGCAGTGCAGATCGTTGGTCTAAGCCTGAAAGGGCGACTGCTATACATACATCTGTTCATCATACGGTTGGTTCATCATTGCTCGCTTGTCGAACTATGTATGCTATCCCGATCAGTCTGTACACAGTATATCAGTCTACAACTACATAAAATCATGTTGGATGGTCGAAGGTATCAGATTATTGGTATACCCGTATTGCACATGCATGGAGCCTAGCGTCCGTTGCCGCCCGCCCTTACATGATATCGCGGTACGTCCCTTATTATGTACATAGTATCTTGATTGCGGGGTTGGAGAGCTATCGCCTTGCCCGAACGACGACAACGTGACCACCCGACACCTGACACCGTCCACCTCTCCGGGCCGACATGTCCTACACACTCCCTGACTGAACTGCTTCGACACCTGCCTATCCCACAGCCGTATCTCTTCATCCTCGCCATCTTCATCCCTGAAGCACTCACCCACCATCGCCATCACCGCTGGCTCGGTCTGAAGCCGCCGCGTGTTGGAGCAAGGTGAAAGGTGAGTAAGCACTTGGCCCCGCGACCAGGCAGCACTCCAGCACTGGGAGCCCCGACCTTCACCAGCCTGTACATCTCTCTTTTCACCAACATCCCCTTCCTCATCCTTCTGTCTACCTCCACCTTCACGTCCCACCCCAAATCCGCCGTCTCAGAACGGCATAAACCTCTCCCCACCAACATGAGCGAGCCTGCTCCTGGCATGGCTCACTCGCTGACTGGAGAGCACAAAGCACATGAAGCAGAGCTAATCGACACTCCCCAGCCTCGTGTTCAGCACCCTGCAACAACCACCTCGAGCTGTGATACCGATCACCATCCCGTCATCACCCACCCCGCGGCCTTCAGCTTCCCAACCCTGAGCCCGGACGGCTCGGTGGACGACATTAGCACTCTCTCCCCTCGTCGCCGCCAACCCGCACCCCCAGCAGCTCTGAGCTCCCTCGCGGCTAGGATGGCCGACCGTGGCAGCATGGTCGATTCTACTTCGTCACTGGCCGACTCCACATACGATATGGTTGACGACGTCTCCGAGATCTCTAGCGATGATCACGACACCGCCAGTTTGTTGTCCGTGGAGAATGAGATCAGCAACGAAGGCCTTATCGTTACAAACGACAACGACGACGATGACGACGACAGTGTTGTGGACGTAGAGGAAATGCCTCACGAGACCCGCGAACCAATCTCGCATCCGCAAGACTTGAGTCATGCTGAAGCGGCCTGCGACAGCTTCTTGTCCGACGACCTTGACACGCCACGCCAGTCCACGGTAGACCGTAGTCTGCAACTATCGCCATTGCCTCCTCGTCCAGATCTCGCAAATGCTGGGTCGTCGTCACCAACCGACACGATCGGGGCAGACAAACACTTGCGTATGTTGTTCATCTCCGAGGGCAGCGTACCCGAAAAAGAAATGGAGACGATATGCTCCAAGATCACCACTTGCTTGGACGGCAGCGGATCGTCCTGCCAAGTTGTCAGGCTTCCAACCACACCAAGCGGAACCAACCCGTCATCCGAGACCATCTTCCGTAATGGGAAAGTACAGCTCTCGGTGCAGCAGTGTGTCGGCGGTGACTTACAAGGGACCGATCCCCTCGGCTTCCGTCTTCAGGAAGTTGCTGGGCAGCACACTTCTGTCGACGACGTCGAGCAGGTTGTCAAGGCAACGCCGAACATTCCCGACTTCGCCCTTATTTACGTCTGGGAACAATTTGGATGGCTGAAGCCTGCATGGGCGTGCACTGCACGTGAGAGGATGCGCACGCTCGGTGTGCCGGTCATGTGGGCCTGCAAGGAGAACTCTGTCCTCGTGTCGCTCACGGCTCGCTACTTAGGCCATGTCGCAATTGACGATCTGTTATTGGAGGATTCCACCCCGCTCATTGACTTGCCCAGTGTCGATGACCACCAACTGAGCCGCTTTCTTCGGACCCTGCTGCAGCGTGATCAGCCCGCCGAGGAGATCCAGCCCACCGAGAAAATCCAGCCGCCATCGCTCGTAGCGCCACCGAAGGAACCGAAGATTTCACAGCGCTCCTACCGCTGGCTCAATTCGTTCGCCTGGATGTTCGCGGTCTCAGCGGCTCTCACCTTGATTCTCCAAATAATTGCCGCGATCATGACCCCAATCACTTCTATCGCTGAGACTGCCATACGCAGAGAAGCATTGGAGATCGCACTGAACAAAGTCATCAACACTACAGATGCGTGCAGAGCCATCGACACACATCATCTACTGCCCAAACCATCCGCGACCTCGACCGGCGTCTTCGGCCAGCCACTGTACAGCACACTGACGACTGTTCCGTTCGCCCATGCATCACCGAACCACATGATCTTTTCCCTGCCAAGAGAGCGGAACTACTTCAGCTATCCCAGCATAGAGTCCGTTCGTGCGTACAAGTCCGATCGCGAGCTTGCCTTCAACTGCACAAAGTTGATTTCCGGCGTGTACGATGTGACGATCGACCCAGAGCATGCGTATGGCTTGGTCACCGTGGACCTGATCACGGCGAACCCCGTCTACAACGTGACGCATCAACACAACTTTGGCAACAAGATGCTTCGGAAGCAGACGTATCAAAGAGTCGGCACCGACTTAGCCAAGTCGATGAACAAGGAACTCTCCGTCATGACCAAAGCGGCAAGGTCCCTGGGCGAAATGCTAGGCCTCGAGCTCAGCGCCGGCGCGGCTGCGACTAAGAACGCGACCACGCAGGTAGCCTTATACGTCGCCCGTGATTTTATGGTCCTCGCCAACAGCGCCACATCAGTCATGAGCAAAGTCGGAAAAGGCTACAACGACACCGCCGCCGCCGCTGGCATCATCACGACCAAGGATCTCATGACGATAATGCAGAAAGACGTGGTCAAGTTCACCAAGCGAACCGTCCGCACGCCGCTCCAGCTCTCCATGCAGCACGCCCGTGGCCTGCGCGATAAAGTCGCCGGCCACAGCAAGCACGTGGCGAATAATCTCCGCTGCCTGCCGTGGAAGGACTTCACGGCGTGTAAAAACGCCCAAGAGAAGTCCTTGTCCGTCTTGCAGGCGCCTGGTTCGCTCTCTACAATTGCATCTGGGCGGGACTCGAACTCACCGACGACGAAGAAGACGACCGATGAGGACCGGCGCGCATGCAAGAGCACTCTCGAGATGATGGAAAATATGAGGCGGCGCGTGGCGAAATCGTCCCTCGGGGTGCCGGAGTCCGAGCTCGTGCGGAAGATCCATGAGCATCTCACGAAGCAGTGTGGAAGATCTTCTGCTTAAGGGAGTTCGATCCCTAAGATGGGGTTTGGAGTGAGGCAAGCAGACACAGTAGGGCAGGGCAGGCACTTGGCGTTTGTTATTGTTTTTCTTGCTTCCTGGGCGGAGCGCCTTTGCCCCCCCAAAGACGGATGAGTTCAACGAAGGTATGATCATGGGCTATGGGTATGGGTGGATTGGGCAGGATTGGCGTCTGAAGAGAAAGGGATATACCCTCAAACCCCCGTTGACTGGCGGAACATGGACCGCCTAGCGTTCCTATTATTTCAGTAGATCGCGGTATGCAGCGCAGCGCCCGCACGCTTGAGCACAGTCCAGACGAATGCTTCTCTCTCTTTGTGAGCCGACGCCGAAGATCAATCCATGATGATTTGACAGATCGCTTGACTTGTCTTGGAAAATTCCTCATTACTTACGCATGAGCCCTTTCTAGACATCATGGACCCACATTCGCACATCCCCTCTCCATCGCCATCGGGGGAAAAAGAAAACGCCAGAACGCCTTCGCTCACATTCCCATTCCCATTTCATGCCAAATCACCCCTCATTCGCGCCACTCTTCCTCCCTTTTCCCTTCGGTGCGTCCGGCTGTCTCACGGGCGCGCCAAGTCCACGCGCAAGAGATAGGAAGAGATGCATGCAAGACGCCCCCTTCGTCCCGATACCCGAAGCAGAAATGGGGGAGAAGATGAAAAAACACCGCGTCATGGACCGATCGACCGTGGCGCGTCACTGCCAACCCGAGAAATCAAGGGGAAAGGGCCATCTGCTGAATCACGCCGGGGCGCGCGCGCGCGTGTGGTCGACCCTCTTCAATGGGGAAAGCAAAAGGACCGCGATCCTCGTTCAAAGAAGGGAAAATCCGATCGATGCGCCGGAAGCCATGACTTCGAGTTTGGGAAACCTCGTGTCGAGAGACTTCTCCTCACGCCATCGCGCTCATGTCGACGCGTTTGTCGCAGAAGTCCCAGAGCATTTTGATCAGGGGGTCCGGGAGGGTGTAGAGGTCGACGTGGAATTCGCCGTCTAAATATCCGTCAGCGCCCGTACTATTGCACATTTTCCCTTCTGATTTTGGTTGACAAACTCACTCTCCACGTCATTCTTGGTGTACGTCTCCTCGGATTTGTTGTCGTGCACCATCTGCACGACCTGCAGCAGGTCGTCCTCCGGCAGCTGCGGCAGGGCCTCGGCGAGTTTCTCCATGTCGACGTTGCGCGAGGTCTTGGGCTTTTTCTTCTCGGGTTTGTTGGAGGCGGTGGTGCTGGCGCCGTTCAGGGCTTCGCCCGCGGGAGCGGATTCTTTGAGGATGGCTTGCAGTTCGGCTTTGGGGTTGCGGAAGGTCTGGTGTCGTAGAATTATCAGCCAACGATCCTAGTCCAGCTTCTTCTATGGTGTTTCTGTAGAGATGTCAGACGTACCACGCTATGCGTCCCCTCATACTGCTCCTTCTGGAAATTCAAATCGTGATGCAGCAAGATGTCCCCGCCCTTGGCGCCCCCGACCGGCGTGAGCGCGAGCGACATCTCGAACTCGCCCCAGCCCCGCTCCTTGATCATGAACGGCGGGTTCTTGAGCGTCTGCTTCGCGCGCTTCTCGAACGATTCGTGCAAGTGGTAGGTCACTTTCTCGAAGCAGTTGGCCGGCATGTCGTCGCCGTCCGGGCCGACGAGGTAGATGGAGATGTCCCAGGTGCGCATGGGGAAGTTGTCGACGGCGGGCTCGTCGGAGCTGGGATTTGGGAGTTAGTTGTGTTGAGGTTTCGTGCGCATGGGGGAAGGGGTTTCTCGTGGGACTTACAGCGCATGCTGCCGCGTGATGAGCTTGACGGTTCGCTTGATCTGTCGTTGATGTGTGAGCACTTCGTCGTTGTTCGCGGGTCATGTTCGCGCCAAGTGATGCGCGTTGGCAAAGATTGTATACTCACGTCTGGCATGTTGGAGGGAGGGCGCGCCTGTGGGCTCGGCGCAAACGGTGTGGTTGGTGATGTGAGGGTGTTGCGGACAGAGTAGATGTTTGGTAGTAGTCGCGACCCTGTTATTTGCGAATTGAGACGGTGGATTGGTGTGGATGAAGAGAAGTGATCGAATCGCGCAAAGTGAGAAGGTGAGGTGAAGTGGAAACGCTGTGTAGCAACGGAGCTGCGATTCAGTTTGGTGGGGTGTGATGTTGCTTTGCGGAGGCTGGATCGGCTCGAGCCACTGCAAACAATGGAGATGCAAACGACTATATGCATATACACCTAGAAGGTATATATACGGTGGCTATACGACAAAGGCGTCGTTGCGGCATAGCAAGCCATGAAACTCAGTCACGTTTCTTACAAGTACGTTGGAGGAGGGTGCAGCACGTGATTAGGATGCTTAGTGTCGATTTCTCTATCTAGCCTGCTCGAGGTGGCAAGCAACCGAAGAGAGGGCTTGCTCTTCGATTAAGAGACTCCGCTGAGGCAGTGCCATGCTTGGGGTGATGGTTGGGTATGTTGGTGGACAGGGGGTAACAATGATGCGGTGCGGAACGCCCAGAATGCATGGTAGTCATCTTCATCCTCAACATAGGTAGCTGTATCGCCACATCCTCCCGGCCTACGGCAGACCTTGGATCGCGGCTTATCGCTCCCTCGGTCGCCGCTCCTTGTTGATCATGGCCGCGCAGCTGTGAGTCACCATGCTCTGTCGGCTTCGTTGCGAAGTCAACCGTGAGGGTGGTGCTGTCATAGAGGGATACTCTACTCATCCGCCTTGGCAAAGATCTTCTCGTTCTCCTCCTGAGCCTTCATGAACGCATCCTTGAACGCGTTGGCGTTCTCCGAGTTGGCGAAGCGGATGGCGAGCGTCGATGCTTCGGGCTCGCCCTCAGACACGTCGGCGGCGGCATTCCACACCCAGCTGCGGTCGCTGCCGACGTTGGGCGAGAGCTTCATGTCCGGGACGACTGGGTACGAGGTGTCAGCACATCACACATCAAAGTAGCAGAGAAGAGTGGGGAAAATCTCACCATAGTGGTTCGCGCAAACCTTCAACGTCTTATCCCGCCTCATCACCAACCGCGTCTTCCCATTCTCCCGATGCTTCAACAACCGCACGTCACCGGTGCCCCTCTCCTTCCACTCCCTCGACTCGCGGTCGAACTTGAACAGCTTCGCGCGCATCTTGAACGTCTGCTCCTCCAGCTCCTCGTTCGTCTTCGTCTCCACCCTCTCCGTGAGGTGCACGACCGGCTCGAAATGCACATCGGCTTCCTCCTCCTCCGCCTTCTCGTCGTCCTCGTCGCCGCCTTCGGCCTTGGCCTTGTCGGCTTGGGCTTTGGCGGAGCCGGAGCGGTCGTTGTCTTCGTCTTCCGTCTTCGTCTCCTTTTTGCCGCCGCCGCCGAACATGGAGAAGACGTTGTCTTTCATCGCGGTGGCTGTTTCGGATGCTTGTTCGGTGACACTCTTGCCCTCCGTGGCAGTCATGGCGTCCTGCTTCTTGCCCTCGTCCGCCATGGTTTATCTTGTTGTGAGCTTGCTGAGTATGGTGCGCCTTCCCAACCCGGTGTAGTGCGTGGATTGCTGTTCCAAAGATCGCGGACGTGGTGAACTCTGTTGTTTGCGAACGACGGATATGTTTCAGGGGGGTCACTGGAAATCCAAACTTTGGGCGGGGCGCCCCTGCAGCCAGGGTCTTGGCAATATTTACATGTGGTGGTCACGTCACAGCAAACGGAGAGATCGTGCTATTATACCTACCTAGGTAGGTACTCACCATTAGCTATTATGGACATCCCCCTGATCACAATAGAACAGCAAAATGTTCGTCTTCGACCGAAACTTTCTGATGAAAGTCACTCACGGTGGGGTTTAGATGCACGGGTGCATTTAACGCAGAAGCTGTAGTAGTGCAGGATTGTAGGTATTGTTCGCCTGACACGTGAGATTTCTTTATATTTGGTCCGTACACCCTACAGGTACAGCCCACCCATGCCACGCCAATGCTCAATCAATTTCACGACCATGTGTGACACCGTCAGTCCTTCAAACTTCACTCCTCCATCTCCTCTCCGCCCTTCGCCTGCAAACCCTCCACATACTCCCTCGCAATCGCCTTAACCCTCTCAACGCTCTTCCCATCCCCCTCCTTCTCCTCAAACTCCAACCACCGCTTAAACACAAACTTCGCCCTTCGCTTCTTCAACTTCAGCGCCGTCATACGCGCGAACAACGCTCGCGCCTTCTCCGTCGCCTCGCGCTTCGCTTCCTCCGACTCCGCGTGCGCCAGACGTGATCGCTCCAAGTCGACCCACGTGTCCCAGCCCGTGCTCCACTTGGGCCACTCGGTGATCAGGCCCTCGAAAATGGTGCGGCCTCGCTCCGGGTCGCCGTGCGCGGAGTGGAACTCGAGCGCGGCGAACTTGGCTGTGAGAGGGCGATGCTCGTTCGTGGGGATCGACTGCAGAGCCTTCGGGAGCACGGCGCGCGCTCTCGCGGGCTCTTTGAGCGTCCCCATAAGGAAGGTAGCGTAGTTCAGCCAAATGTCTAGGCTGGCGCGGAAAGCCTTGTTGCCCACAGCTTTTTCAAAGACCTCATCTGCTTTAGCATGCTTACCGGAGTCGATGTAGACCGAAGCTAGCTTTTGGTGCATCTCGAGCGAGTCCTGCACTTGGCAAGCCTGCTTGAACACCTCGTCCACTCGCTCTTCGTTGCCGTACTCGACTTCGAGATTCAGTCGGGCAATCCAGACGTTCGCTTTCTCCTCGACTTCGCGGATGTGGATGGTCCTCAACGCACGTTCGGCGATGTCGCGAGCCTTGTCCACCTCGCTGAGCTGCAGTTGGAAAGCCATGTACTGGATCCAGAGACCAGATTCGTTAGGCTGGCCGAGCAATTGCCGCTCGAAGTCGCTCACGCTACGTGGGCCGTACTTGTCGAGGTCGCCCGTCAGATCGACTTTGATCTCTGCCTTGTTGCGCTTCTTCTTCCGGTGGGTTGATGTTTCCGCTTCCGAGTCAGACACAGCGCCATTCGTAGCTTGGTCGAAAGTATCACCAGTCCAATCGAAGCCGCTTGTCTTCAAGCCCGCCGTAGCTCTTGACACTGCATCATCATCTACATCCATCTCATCGGCTTGCCCGGTCGCTTCAACTTCGCTCTCCATATCCTCGACATCTTCCAGATCGACCCCTCCATCAAGCTCGACATCGTCGTCTTCCTCAAGCATCTCCGCATCACCGCTATCGAGGGCGACACCTTCGTCTGCACTTTCAACCTCGTCTTGCGATTCGTCCCCCTCAGCGTCGTCAACGAAATAGCTCGCTTTGAGACCCAAGCTGATCTTTCTCGCATCGATATCCACGCTCAAGATCTTCGCTTTCACCACGTCACCAGCACTATACAACTTCCTCACGTCATCGACTCTCTTAGCGGCGACCTCGCTCTTGTGGCAAAGACCAGAGAGCCTGGGCAGAGTATTGTCGATGTCGACAAACGCACCGAAATCCTCGACCTTCCGGACCTTGCCAGTGACGATCATGCCAGGCTGCAAATCGCTCAGAGTGACTGACGGTACGTAGTCCTTGTCGACGTGAGACGCCTTCAGACTAAGCTGGATGCTTTTGGCATTGGCGTCGACGGAAATGATACGTCCTGTGACGAGCTGATCGATCTCGACGATGCTCTTCCAATCTTTGACGTACTTGTCGCTCAAATCCGAAACACGCACGAAAGCGTCCATGCGAGCGCTGAGCGAAACGATCACGCCCTTGTCGTGGACATGCTTGACGAAGCCTCGCACCAGATCGCCATGCTTCAATTGCGAGAACGAGTTGATCTGCGGGTCCTTGACCGGCAGGCTCGAGCTCAAGACTTTCGACGGCCGCAAAGTGAGGAAAATCTTCTTGTTCGGTAGGTCCACGTCGAGAACGCAAACGCGCACGATGTCGTTTTTGTTGTATTGTGCCGGGTTTACCTGGTCGAAGTCGTCGCTGAGTTCCGCGAGAGACACGGGTCCAGCGAGGGTGTCGGACAGTTGCAGGTTCACGGAACGCTCAGTGACTTTGGTGACTCGGCCAGGCAGGACCATACCGGTCGAGATGTCCTGCAAAGTCAGTGCAACCTGCTCCTCGCCAGTCCTTGCAGTCAGGTCCAGTCTCGCCGTGGCGAGGTCGACGCTCTTGACACTGACTCTCAACGCAGAGCCAATCGGGAAGTTCTTCTCCAACTTCTGCAATAAGCCAACATCGTCCGTCAGGTCCATCAAGGCGACCCTACCTCGGACATTAGGAGACAAGTTGACCCAGACACAATTATCGCCATGGTTGTTGATAAAAGCCAAGTAGCTTCCGCCTGCCTTGACCGAATCTAAGCTCAGGAGCTCGTCGCGGTCGTCACTGACACGGGCCTTCTTCGCAGAGAGCTCGAAGACAGGAGCCTTGCTCTGTCGGTGACTGATGGGTAGAAAGCGATGGTTTCTCGCATCGTGAATACCCAAGACTTTGACGTCGAGCTCTTCGTTCGGCTTGAATTTCTGCAAAGGCGCTTTCTTGTTCGTGACGTCCTCCCACTTGTCGAAAACCTCGCTGACGTCGACACGGCCCTGGACGTTGTCGTCCAGGCGTACGTTGATCTGTGTAGCTTTCATAGACGCAATCCGGGCCTTGACGATTTGTCCAAACGAGAGGGTTGTCCCCACAGCAGGCGCGGACCCAGCAGATGTTGGAGCGTCTTGCTGTTCTCGCATGCTGAGCGTGAACCTCTGCCTCGTGGTATCGAGACTCATGACCCACGCATGCACGGTCTGGTCCTTCATGAGCCCGAAAGCAGGCTGCCCCAGCATCTCCGCGCTGATCTGGCTCTTGGGCACCAGGCCGACAACACCATCTGCAAACTCCGTGTACACACCCTCGGGGGTGACGTTGCGCACGAAGCCATGAACGGTTGCATTCTCCGTGACATCGCCGAAGGAACGAATCAGTGTACCAGCCCGAGCAGCTTGTAGCAAGCTAGGCTTGTTGCTCAGCAACACTTGGCGGCTGCGATCCAGCTTATCGAACACGAGCAGATCTGTAAGCTTCTGGCCAACTCGAATGCGCTTGAGAGCACCCTCACTTTTCGCGTGAGCGCCGTCCGCCAGGTGACCGAGCCTTATCAGTCCCCTCAACCCATTGCCCAAGTCTACAGACACGCTGTCAATGCTCTTCTCGGTGACCGTGCCGTTGACCATCGCGCCGCCTGACACATTGTTCCAAGCATTTTGCTGCTCTTCGTCGAATGTAGCGCTGCTTTTGCACGACACTTTCATCTCTTGCGCG
>Ga0058704_10000834_pt1 | contig 15115 bp, 12 predicted proteins | sample AgamicMgSfe_FD_71363 | JGI IMG/M metagenome (GOLD analysis project Ga0058704, IMG submission 71363) | Agave microbial communities from Guanajuato, Mexico - Mg.Sf.e | ecosystem: Host-associated > Plants > Phyllosphere > Phylloplane/Leaf | place: Guanajuato, Mexico | collected 2012-05-30
CGAATGGCACTTCCAATGAAGCATACGTCCCACCTGCCGTTCAGTCTGCCATGGACAGAGAAGCCAACTTCCAGCAAGCAGCGGATCAAGTTGCCAGCAAGCTGTCCACCAACCCTGCAAGTGTGACTAAAGAGGAAGCAGACATGCTCCACAGCCGTGAGCAGCGTGCTCATGGTCACACCGAAAAGGGAGGCATTGCTTCTCAGGCACAGCAGACAGTCGCTCAGAATGAGAAATAGGCTGCTCAACGTGATCGTGAGGTCTTGAAGACTACCGCTGTCTGAGATAGCGTTCAGGTACTACTGCACGCTCCAACTTGCTTCATTGTGGAGAAGTATAGCTCCAGGATTGTACGATATTGTGGGCGTTTGAGAAAAGCACAGCATAGGTGTTACTATATTGTATGATAAGAGATTATAAATATAGAAAGACCGCATAGCGAATTCCAGACCAACATGTGCCTGCCGTGTTATTGTTAATGTCTCATTTTATCGGCCATATGTGCATGGTCGGGTACCTTATCTTCAGCCTTCTCGTGGTGGCGTCGTGGCACCTTCCTCCGCACTTCACATCATATTGCGGGGAAGCTCAATCAATGGCCGCAGTTGCAGGCACGCGATCTCCTTCTGTTTCTGTCCTACAACCTTACATCTATCGTTTTGTTGAAGAGACATCTGGTTGAGCTCCATACCGGAAAGTCAACCAATACCTCTCTGGAAGTGTACCTATCGTATCCACAGATTTGACCATGATGTACCAATCCGCCCTGGTTGTTCCGCTTCTCGCATGGCAGGCGACGGCGGCGGCGATAGTGCAGCAGCCTCTAAGAGCTCAATCGCCTTTGCACGATGAGGTCTACGACTTGATGTCAATGTAATTCAGAAGCCACTCTAAATATAGGAGTCAAACACTAATCTGTCCATCAAGACTCGAAAAAGCCGAGATCATTCCCAATATCATCGACCGCTTCGAACCACAAGTCAACCTCAACATCTCCTGGGCAGCCCTAAACACCACCGTCGAAGTGGGCAACACTCTCAATGTCTCTGATCTTGAGTCAATCCCCAATGTCAAGCTGGAATCCCTCGCCAGAGGTCATCCCTCTTCAGTCTCCTGGCTAGACATGATCAAGGGCAAGAAAGGCAAGCACGGAAAATGCAAGATCCCGCAATTGACTCTAGTCCTCACCGATCCCGACGCCCCAAGCAGAGAGGACCCAAAGAACAGCGAATTCGCCCACTGGATCGCGACCAACATTCCTCTATCACGTCTGCAGCACACCATGGAGCCATCGACTTCTCCCTCAGTCTCTCTAACAGAGATGATGAACACGCTGAGAGCCCTATCTTTCCTCCCCAACGAAGAGGCCAGCACGACCAAACACCACAAGCACAAAGGCAAGAAAGGCAAGAAGGGTAAGCACGGCAAAGGAAAGCACCCCAAGCACGAGCAACCCGCTCCTTACGAGGTGCTGAGTTACACTGCTCCCGCGCCACCGCCCAAGACCGGTAAACATAGGTATATCTTCCTGGCTCTGGCGCCGCTGAACAGCACCACTGAGCCACTGTACTTGACTGCTCCGGCTGAGAGACCGCATTGGGGTTATGGTGAGAAGGGTCACGGCGCGAGGGACTGGATGAGGGATATGGGACTTGGCGTTGTTGGTGAGTTGATTCATGACTACCATGTTTTGCATACTATGAGCTGATGATGAACAGGAGCAAACTTCTTCTATGCTGAGAACGAGGAGCAGTGAGCAGTTATGTCAGATGAAGCGATTAGCGTAAGCTTGCCGGCAACAACACTGGACGAAGGTTGTCGAAAGAGGGTCCCGACAGGTAGACGAAAGCCGACTGGGAACTTGAGCATTCTTGTACATATGTAGAACTCCACAACCAGAGAGTGAACCATTTCGCAAATCAACGTTAGCTGCATGAAGCCGTATTGCATTTCCATAAGATTTCGAAATTCCCGAGTCGAGACTGTTATACACACATGGACTGAGCGGACCCGAGCGCATGTAAGGTACGATCAACCATTTCCTTCAGCCAAGTAGCACCTCGATCTTCATCAACGACTCCTCCACACTTTCCGCAATGTCTGCCTCGCGGTGCGTTTACAAAACCTCACTGACAATCTTCGCCGCCTCCTTGTACGTGAACAGCAACTTCTCACACTTCTCCCTCTCGCTCTTGATGGCGTCATCCTCGTACAATAGATCCTGGAAGAGATCCTCCTTGTACAACTCGCTGACGAGACGGTTCTGCACAACGTCCTTGCTGTGGTTGACGAGCAGATGCATCACCGCCTTAGGAACTTGGTCCGCGATCGTCTCGCGCACGATGTTGAAGTAGGAACTTATGAGGCGGCGGATGAGTTCTGTCTCGAGTGCCTCGCGCTCTGTCAGAGCTGGTGCTTCGGCTTCCGATGGCTGGGAGTTGTTAGTATTTGGTACGATATGTGAGAAATTGTGACACTTACGAATCCAATGTCGCCGCTTGGGAACGAGTCATAGTCTTCTGATTGTGGCTCTTGGAACGACACTGGGCGCTCACGTTGTCGGGTGTCGCCTCGGCGAATGCTACCGGAGAAGCTTGGCTCGATGTTGTTGCTGACGTGTCGGCCGCCTGAGAGCATGGCTGAATCTGTAGCTGGCAGGGGACCGGCTGATGGGAGCCCACCTTCCTTGCCGAAGAAATAGTTTAAGAAACTGTCACGAGTACCGGAGTTTGCAGCAGTGCCGAACCTGTTTGGCGATCCGGCTCTGTGAATTGCACCAGCAGAGTTCCTGATCGCTGGAGACATGCTTCGGAGGGTCTGACTCGATTGTGGTCGCAGCGGCAACTGTCCAGCTCTATCTCCGGGCATTTCCGTCACTTCGTCGTCGTCTGGTCCATTCTGACCGTTCACACCATTCAATTCCTTCAGTCTCTTTGATTCCTTCTTCTTGCGCTGTTCTTCCGCTATTGCCATCTGCTTGGCCTTTTGCTCCTTGTCGCTAATGACCGAGCTCATAGCCGCTGCAGCACCGAGGAAATTTGGGTGGTTGGTGTTGATGTATGCTCTTTGTATGGAGATGAGGGATTCGACGTATGAAGAGCATGGCCCGAGGCGCTCACGAAGGAGGTCTGAAACCACCTCGATGAGCTTTGCTTGCAATCGTGGGTATCGTGAAAGTTCTGCGGAACCGCATGTGTGGCAGATCTTGATCAATTCTTCATAGACCAATTCTACGCAGCGTTGACCAGGAATCTCCAATAACTTGATCTGTGGCTTCACGAGGAGATCAAACGCCATTTCGGGAACGAACAAGCTCGGTCTGGGTCCAGTTGAGTTGCGAATGGCGGTTCTGATATCTAGTACGGTCAAATTTGTTGTTGGGTCAATGGTGTCCAGTGAGTTTCCAAAAACAGAGTTGAAGATGTAGTATATTCTGGCACCACCGCACAATTCTTTCGTCGAGATTTCTGAAGAAGTACCGTCAATGGAAGCGATGAATGAAGATGCGAAACGAGTCATGAGCTGCAAGATGAGCGATCCCTTGTGTTCCTTTCCGGTGAACGCCGGGTCGCCGTAACTGGCGAGTTCTTGTTGCGTTTGGCCCATCAGAGTGTTTAAACGGGCCTTGATGTCTGGCAACCTCTCCCTGATGTGTCCCATGAGTGTCGTGTTGAGAGTCTTTGCGAGGAATCGTGTACCACATCGACTGGCCATGTTACGATATGCTGGGTGCATTCTGAAAAACTCTCTTTCGGCGGACAACGCCTCAGCCAGTGACTTGCCGCTCTGAATATCTTGTTGCGATCTGTTGACAATACCGATGAATCCTAGCTTCAAGGGGTATACACGTCCAGATAGAATATCAAGCGCATTGGTGCCGTGATCCATCAAGTCCAGCTTGGTTAGAACACCGATTGTCCTTCTTCCCATGGGATCGACATGTCGCGCGAGTTTCAGCGCTTCCGAGTTGACCAAGTCTACATTGGCTGGCGAGACTGCAAGGATGATCGAGTTTGGCTTTGCAATAAATTCGGAGATGAGGTTGCGTGTTTGTTTCTCAATGTCCGAAGGCTGGTCCCCGATAGGTACCTTGGTAAGACCCGGTAAATCGACCAATGTCAAACTGAGAACGTTTGGCGAGTAGACCTTGAGATTGATAGGTTGTCTGTTGATGCCCTTGTTGCTGCCGGCAATGCGATTTGTTTCCTGTTCAATCTCGCGCTTGATCTCCGCAAAGTCATACCACCTCCTGCCTGGAATGTGATTAAACTCTCCCCACTCTTCTTGCCCTGCAACGCTGGCTGGTGTATGTGGAACATGTACTTCGTCATCGTCAGGTCTGTCGCTAACGCTGGGAACGTTGATCAACTGGAGGATCAAGGGTCTTCTGGTCACGATTCCGCTTCCTCGAGGAAGGAAGTCCCTGCCAACGATATTTTCGAGAACGGAGGACTTTCCCGATGACTGTGAACCAACAACTACCTGAATTTTGTTAGTATAGAAATCAGAAAGCTTCCAGCAGACAGCGTACAATTTGAGGGAGGTCGAGCGAATCATTGCCAATAGTATTGAAAACCAAGTCTTGCAGCTTGTTCACGACCCCCAACAGGTCTTCTCCTAGCGCTGCCATAATTGTAGGTAGACTCTTGGTCTCTTGTGGTCGTTAGATGTCCCTTCGTGGTATGCTTGATGGTGCAAGCTCTTGACGTGGCCGGCCGCCTCTGTATAGTTGGTGATAGATTTGTGCGAGCTCCTGGGTGACCCGAATCCAGTACAGATTACGCCCGTAATCTGAGTGTGAAATCGATAGGCTGTGGCCGCTAAACAAAGATATTGTGCATGTGTTGATGGACTGCTATGATCAATTCAGGTTCCTGAGCAGCTTTGCGCCGATCCACCGACCAACCGAGAATGTTCCGCCTCCAGGTTTGGGCCTGTGGTTTGCAGGTGTTCCCGGCTGGCCGCACGCTAAAGCTGAATCAAGCAGGAACACGAGTTTTGGGGAAGGCGCGTCATACCCCGGGCTGCACTTGCTGTTTCAGAGCTCGACCACGCCTTCCCCCCATCAAGAAAGGCACTCTTACGTCGACCTGTATATCGTAGTATCAACCTAGGGTATACAGAAACTTATCGTCGTAAAATGCATACTGTCGAGACGACAGTTCGGTTCGTTAGCTGCACTCTTTGTAGCGGATCATCATCTTGACAGTATTCCGGCAGTCACAGCCGCTGTACGACACAAATGCTTCACAAAGCGACACGATTGTGACCAGGCTTGACACACTGCAAGGATGTCTACTCTAGATGCCGACATGAACACAAACACAAGCACGTTCACTTCCATCGGTGTCACCAGAACGTGTCAGCCTCGTTCGAAGATGATCCCAGGATGATTCAAGGATGATAAACCAAATTCGCCTTATCATCAGACGACCGCGCCGGATTGCCAAGGGTCTCATCGTCGGCCTGCCTGCCTTCCGCTCACGTCCATGATAACTTATCGCACCCAGATATAGCAAGTATCAGCATTAGCAGATTTCTCATCTTTGCTTATCAAGTCTTCACCCCTCTCAACCTCTCATTGTCCTTCACGCTGCACCAATTGATCGCTAGACTTGTAACGAACTTGCGCAAGGCAGCAATTCTGCCAATAATTCCTTATCAAAACCTTCTTCCCCGCAATCTCCTTTGATAGCGGTAGATTATCTTTCAACAAAAACATTCCACATCATCACGCGACACACATTCTTGACTGACAGTCGCATTGCGCTCTCAGCAATCTTCAGCAATCAAACACTTGACAGGCCGTCGCACCACTCATCACCAATACCTCTTGGCCAGATTCAGGCCGCTTGAATGGCCCCATCCGCGACCGAAGTTGAGCACATCAACGAGCTTTCACACCAATTCAAAGACGTACCGGTTGAACATAATCTCGACGAGAACGTTGCATTCGGTGGTGACGACCAATGGTATTACCACGTCCCTTCTCGCCGTTTTGATCTCTCTCGGGGCTCCAAGCGCAAGCTTGTCATTGACGCAGACGATGGTATTCGCAACCACCGCGGGGTCATGATTGACCCAGCGACAAGTGTACTGGTCATTATCGACATGCAGAACTTCTTCATCCACCCTAAATTTCACAACCATGACACTGGAATCGCTGCGATTGAACCAATGCTAAAGGTCCTCAAGAGATGCAGAGAGCAAGGCATACAAGTGGCTTGGGTCAACTGGGGCATCGATGATGCCGATATGAAAGCTATGCCTGCGGCTGTTCAGCGAGGATTCAACAGAGCTCTGGTCGCAGACAAAGGACACGGCTGGCACGTTGGTCTCGGTGCATACCTGCCAGAGTTCAAAGAACGATGCTTGTTCAAAGGCACATGGAATGCCGATATCTACGACCCACTCAAGGACTACGTCCTCCCTGAGGATGTGCGATTCGACAAGGCTCGTATGAGTGGTCTGTGGAGTCCTGAGCTGGAGATGCACAAATGGTTGAGGCAGAGCGGCAAGAAGACTCTACTGTTTGCTGGAGTCAACACAGACCAATGCTTGCTGGGCACTCTGACTGACGCCTACAACTGGGGGTGGGACTGTATCCTGGTCGGCGATTGCGCTGCAACTATGACAGGACTTGAAGCTCAGGCCGTGTGCGATTACAACATTGCGTAAGTCCTTGACTGCTGCTCTTCACAACGACCGTACTGACATGGCAATAGCACAAACATGGGTTTTGTGACTGACAGCAAGGCCTTTCTCGAAGCTGAGATTATAGGCTGAAGCAAACGTTGCCTCGCCCTCTTCGCCTTTCGATCTCGAATAGAAACGCTCAAAGATCTGGCCAGACCAAGGCACAATATACAGATCTCGATATATGGTAATACCGGCTGCTTCGAATTACGAAATATACGATACCCCAGAATATAACCTTTTTAGCGATGACCACGAATGATGCTCGATGCACGCCGGGTACTGATAAACGCAAGAAAAAAAAGAACAAAAAAACGAAGCAAAACATTACATAGAAGAGATTCGCAATACAATCAGTTTCTCTCCGAGGGCTCACGCCTGTACTTCTACCTTCTGCCATTGTATCTTGACATCACGACTTCGTCGGTGGTATTCCAGCATCGGATCGATTCGTTCAAGTACAGTAATGTATTGATACTCGCATAAATCACCAAAGAACGTTGGTCAGCCTACAAACATCGACAGTAGTACGATAGTAGATATACTGCGCTCACAAACCACACAACTGCTGAAGCACTCCACCCGGCAACAAGCCTTCCGACTCTCCGCGCCTGTACTTCAACGATACAATCGGACTCCCTAATTTTCAAACGCTGACACGGATGTCTATTTGTACGAAGTGAGTACTGCACAGAGGATTCCGAGACATGGATGCTTATTTTCACGATGGTATGCTGTATATGAGCCGACCTGATACTGCAGACGTGACATGGCCATATAGAGACCCAGTATGACTGGCCGATAGATTTTACCAGTATCGTCTCCAACGATGATCGGGTTCCACAAGAATATACCGACCTGATACTACAGGCATGAGACGACCGCCTAGAAATTCAGTATGATTGGCCAATAGATGTTGACCAGTATTACCACAAACTGAGCCGCCCATGCAATATGCCAATCGTTCTCCATGGTCTTGCAGTAATGAGGCACCTGCTGCTTCCGACGAGGACATGAACGACGAAATCAAAGAGGTAGTGGACCACTTACGCGAAGAACAGACTGGTCTCACCAAGTCATCCTAGGGGTTGGGTCCGCTACACGGGTGGCTCATCCTACCAGTAGATTGTGTATTGCTCCGTGAGCATGCACTACCACGATTCAAGACGACGGCGAGAGGCTTGTCCATAGCTGAAGTCAGACACTGTTTAGTAAGACAGACTGCTGTCATCTTAGCTACGATGCAGTATTCAAATGTGCACGTAAAGCGTACGAGTAAGACATGACCATAGTCCGCTACAAAAACGTTGCTGTTGCTTCAGGGCACGCGACAGCCACCTTTCTTACTGAATACCGACACCAGGCGCCTTCTTATCAGCCTGCGGTCTGTCGGCAACATCCTCAATGCCGCTCGCGTACTCCTCATGCAGCTTCGACATGCTCGCGTCACTAGTATCGGCAATTTCCTCTAGACTCAATCCACGAGTTTCCTTCAGGAACGCCCACACGCCGAACGCAATGAGAAAGTCGCACAGGCCCCAAAAAATGAAGGTAGCGAATTTAAGGTTCTTAATCATGTAGGGAGTCGAGATGGAGAAGACAAAATTGAACAGCCACTGGCTGCCGACACCGACTCCGATGCCTGGCTCGCGGATGCGGGTTGGGAAGATTTCGGAGACATATGGCTAAGACACAGTGAGTAAGTTGTACATTTGTTAGACGTTCAGCAGCAGAGATAAGTGCAGACGACGTACCCAGGGTAGAGGGCCCCACGAAAAGTTGTACGCGATGACGAACATGTAGATGAGGGCGACGGTAGCGATACCAGAGTGGGTGACTTTAGGGTTGGCGGCAGTGGGCGCAGGATGAGTCTTGACGACAGCGGCTGTGGAAATCATGGTTGCGCCCATGAAAGCAGCTCCGGCTATGAGGATAGCCTTGCGGTTGACGCGCTCGGCCACGAAAAGGACGAAAGTAAGGCAAGCGGCGACCTTGATTGCGCCGAAGATGGCGGTCAACAGCAGGTCACGGTTTCCAGCGTTCCCGACGAGGAGCGCAAAGTACTGTGGACCATAGTATGCGAAGGCTGTGGCACCGGTGGCTTGCTGAGCGGTGAAAACTGCAGCAGCGGTAACCATACGCTTGAAGTGGGACTTGTTGGTCAACAACTCCTTGAATGTGAGTCCTTCCCTTGCCTGTCGCTCGATTTCGACACCGTTTCGGATCTCTTCCATCTCGAGCTGCGTATCAGGACCACTGTCGGCTCGGATCCATGTCAAACTCTTCCACGCCTCTTCGTGGCGCCCCTTCAAGGTGAGCCAACGTGTCGATTCAGGAATGGTAAGCATACCCAGACCGAGAAGAGCACCAGGGATGAGCTGGATACCGACAGGAATTTGCCACTGACGAGATTGACTGGTGGCGATGCTCGCTTTGACACCGTAGTCGATCCAGTAACTCGTAAATATACCAAAGGTATAGAACAGCTGGTAAAAGCTGCCAACCTGACCGCGAATGGACTTTGGAGTCATCTCACTGCTGAACATAGGGATAACGACACTGCTGGAACCGAGACCCAGACCGGAGATGAAGCGGAAGGCGCAGAACGTGGCGAAGGAGCCAGTGTTGATAGTCTGGACGAGAGCTCCAACGCAGAAGATGATAGAGCTACCGACGAGTGACCATTTACGACCAAATCGGCGAGTGATTGGCCAAATGAGGAAGCACGACAAGAAGGCGCCGAGCTGTTGCAGACTGTTCGCGAGCGACGTGAAGCGGGTAGCAGAGGTCTTGCCATATCCAAAGTCCCTCTCGAAAGATTGCAAGGTCAAAACACCGCCTGTACTGGGTCAGCACGTGATCATGGCCGGGCGCGATACTGGACACTGTAGTGGGACTCGGCCCCTCGAAGTGTCCAATATCGCGCGACGGGGATCTGTATAATGTGCCTTACCTATAATTCCAGAGTCATACCCAAATAAGAAACCGCCGATGCATAAGACAGCACCGAGCCAGTATGCTCTCATGTTACCTTGTCGGGTCATCTTAGAGTCACCAGGAGATCGCCGAGATCTCGCGCGACTAGAAGAGCTGGGTTGTCGAGGAAGCAATGCGATATCAGGACCGTCACAATTTGGGTCAAAGTCGTCCATATAAGAACAAACTCTGAGGTCACAAAGACAAGCAACGAGCCACACGAAAGAAGCTCAACGAGTACCGGTGAGCCGTGTTGGTGATCCAGAACCAAGTATCATTATGTAGGTGTCGGACGAGATGTCAGGGTGACAATGCGAGGTAGGACAATAGCTACAACAGCTTGAGCTGATCATTGGTCAACTATAACGAGGCTGCAAGGGATAAGGTTAGCTTGAGCTTGCGTGAGATGGTGCCATGGGCGCTATGGATTGTAGTGCATGTCTGATCGACATGACCCTTTACCTGGGTCCGTCCACGTGGTGATCGAGTGTCTTTCCGACAGTCACGAGCTAAATCCAAGCATGGCGTGTTGACAGACTAACTGTGAGCCTTGAATATCGCCTTGATCGCCGCGTATAATCAACAACTGGATGGAAGATATCTTTCTTGAAGCAGTGCATGCGATCGGCTAGAGACCTGAGTGGTCACGATATCCCCGCATATATGTAGCCAAGCATATGTAGCCAAGCCGCTTCTCCGCATTGCGTCGACTTCGGGGCGCGAGTCATGCTTCCAACCTGCGTTGAATCGCGGAAGAATCATGACGGCCTTGTGTGTATGAACAGTCACGAGCGCATCTCGCAAGTATCGAAGATAGGTGGTGGTCGGCACACTGCTGATACTTGGCGAGATAGCAATGCACCAAGGAGAGTTGCCCATGTTATCGATGTAAAGCACGTCAATTTTGGATGAGAAGGCGAGTCTGGGGTAATCGCTCATTTGGGGAAAGTGCCAACACGCGCTCTCGAGTCAGACGCGTTGTGGGGGGAAGCAACCACCGAGCCTCAGGGACTCAGGGACCGGAGGGGTAAAGAATGGAAAGTAAGCAGCGGCATGCCGAATTCCAGCTCCTCAATCGCCGACAAAGCACTCCACCATCTCGGCCGGCCTGTTGTAATCCAATACGAGGTCGACAAACACGACTCTTCTTCACACTTCGGGCTGTGTTCTGATATTTGTTGTCCTTCTCATACCAGGAGTTATCTTGCGTCCACGTCTGGCCTTTAACCTCGTATCCTCAGAGTAAACACAATTGCCCATCATGGCTTCTTCCGATGGCACAAGGAAGCGTCCAAACTTCCTCGTCATTGTGGCAGACGATCTGGGCTTCAGTGACTTGTCTTGCTTCGGAGGAGAGATTCGTACGCCTAACATCGACAAGCTCGCTATGAATGGTTTCAGATTCACAGACTTCCATGCAGCAGCAGCTTGCTCCCCTTCTCGAGCCATGTAAGCGCGACACACCTTTCGGCCCTCTCCAAAGAGAGCACGTGCTCATCTGCTGTCACCTAGGATCATGACTGGTACCGACCATCACATTGCAGGTCTGGGTAATCTGATAGAATGGACCAACCGCTCTGGCCAGAACGCTCCAAGCAAAGGAAATGCGAATGCCTGGTCAACGGCACCACAGCGTGGCATGCCTGGCTACGAAGGTTACTTGAACGAACGAGTCGTCACCCTTCCTGAGATCTTACGAGACAATGGCTACCTCACTCTCATGGCCGGCAAGTGGCATCTCGGTCTCACTCCCGACAAAAGTCCAAAGGTCCGCGGTTTCGAGCGGAGCTTGGCTCACCTTCCGGCATGCTCGAATCATTACGCTTTCGAACCGCAGAGAACTGACGGTGACCAAATACCGGGTTTCTTGACCATGTCCTTCATCGCCCTCCACTCTGAAGACGGCGAATACATCAAGAAGCTCCCAGATGGATGGTACAGCAGTAACGGCTATGGAGACAAGATGTTGGAATACCTGAAGGAGAGAACTGAGAAGAAAGACGAGCGACCGTTCTTTGGATACTTTCCTTTCACTGCACCCCATTGGCCGCTCCAGGCTCCGGACGAATACATTGCACATTACAAAGGCGTATACGATGACGGTCCAGATGCGCTCCGCTTGAAACGTCTTCAGAGGATGAAGGAGATGGGACTGTGCCCAGAAGATGTCGAGCCACACCCGGTCGTTGCTGATGAGGTCAAAACATGGGAGAATATGACTCCTGAAGAGAAAGCAAAATCGGCCAAGTCAATGGAGGTCTTCTCTGCCATGGTCGAGTGTATAGACGATAATGTTGGAAAGGTGATCAAATATTTGGAAGAGACGGGCGAATTGGACAACACATTTGTATGCTTCATGTCAGACAATGGTGCTGAGGGAGCTGCCTACGAGGCCTACCCAATGGTTCAAGGACAGATGATGCAACATCTGCAAAAATACTACAACAACTCGCTGGAGAACCTCGGTCGAGGCGACTCATTCATCTGGTACGGACCACGTTGGGCACAGGCAGCAACAGCACCGAGCAGACTCTACAAGGCATTCACAACAGAAGGCGGTGTCAGAGTACCCTTCCTTGCCCAATTTCCTAAATCTTTCCGCGGCCGTAGCGACGGTGACGACATAACTCAAGGCCCGATCGAATCTAGGACAAGCGGTTCGCACGTCTCGAATGAGAAGGGTACCATCACTTCAGCCTTTGCAACAGTAATGGACCTCTGCCCAACAATTCTTGAAATGGCTGGCGTGACGCACCCGGCTCCCACCTACGCCGGGCGCGAGGTAGTTCCTATGCGTGGCCGCAGCATGCTGCCATACATCACCGGCTCCGCGCCGCATGTCCACGCTGACGATCACGTAACAGGCTGGGAAACATGCGGTCGCGCTGCCGTCCGTTGCGGCGACTGGAAGATCCTCTTCATTCCTGGTCCAAAGGGGCCAGAGAAATGGCAACTCTATAACCTAAAGCGCGACCCAGGTGAGATCCACGATTTGGCAGACAAGGATCCAGAGCGCCTGGCACGTATGATCAAGATGTGGGATCAGTACGTGTTGGAAACCGGAGTCATACCATTGGCGCCTGAGCTGGGACAGTTCATCGAGGCGACAGAGGCGCAGATGCCAGAGAATGCTTGGATGGAGTACGAGTACTGGAAAGATGGTGCGAGGGATGACCCCGAGAAGTTCTTCAAGGATGTGCCGAGGTTTCAAAGAGTGGTAAAGCAGATTTAGAGGAGGACTTGGACATAGAGTTACACAATTGCAATACGTTCTGTTCATAACAAAACCGCGAGAGCGATCTGATTAGTACTGATACGAATGCGTTCTTGTCACACTGTCAAAACCTTGTAGGGGTTGGAGAAATCGTTCGCCAAGCATTGTCAACCGGCTCGGCCATGGCGGTCAGCTTTCACTTCAGCTTCCTTCGAAGGATAAAGTATAACCTTACCCCTTTTAAACACAATTTAATTGTCTCACATTCGCTGTATTGACCTTCTCGTTGTGACACGCTGCTGTGCGACTCAGGCTCGTCTATGCCGAGGTTGCAGCTGCTACTCCTCCTTTACCACAGCAGTTGACGCGTCCGCCGCGGGAGCATGCATGTACTTCCTGCAGGTAAAGTAAACAGGTAATCGATAAGTAGATTGACTTTCGTACTTCAAACTCACACCGCTCGCTCCATTCAATCCATCCTCCCACTCCAATCCACTTTGGCACAACTTTACAATGGCTGCTCCAGGTGCAGGAACCGATTCATTCGCTTTCTTCTTAATCACCGACTGGTGTAGAGAGCTCCTTTCGGAACCCGATATCGTTACCATCATTCCACCTTGCCGGCTTCCCAAAGCTAGCACCGAGGACTCGCTCTTTGCTGTCAGTCTTAGCAAAGACAACTCGACAATCGGCCATGCTCTGTCCTTTTACCGCAGACCATTCCAAGACTCGACGTCTATCCCCTCCCTATCAACGCTCTTTAGCCTCGGCGACGGCCTGAATGGATTTCCTGCTGTCCTTCACGGAGGCATCGTCGCAGCAATCCTCGACGAGACAATGGGCATCCTCCTACAGCAGAATGCGGATCTTGTTCATATGCGAGCGGTAGCGCTTGGCAAGAAAGATGGTGAATGGCCTGAGCCTATACCTCAATACACGGTTGAACTGAATATCAAGTATAAGAGGCCGGTGAAGACTCCAGGTCTGATAATGTCAACAGCAGAGCTGGTCAAGACAGACGGACGTAAGATGTGGCTCAAGTCAACGATCTATCAAAAGGATGGTCCAGGCGAAGGTGAATTGAAGGTCTGCGCCGTGGCTGAGGGTGTCTTCGTTGAGCCCAGAGCTGGAAAGCTTTGATTACGTGTTCTGAGCAGTTCTCTCGACTCGGCCGTCACAACCTTGCGCAACACACTTTCTATCATACGTCTCTCGGCTCAGCCAGCAGAGTGCCTACCTGAGCCATCTCTCAAGATTTCGAACCACTTCCTCTGATTGTGCACCTTGTATTGGTCATCGGTGCAGACCTCACTTCTCGGAGCCTATACCTTCTCTCCCAATTACACCATTTCACAATCAGTCACATACCATTTTCCACCTCAAATTCTACCAGCTCCGAGGCCTTCGTTCTCGGCCTAGTGACGCTTTGAAAGCTCATCACAATCTCACTTGCCCCTCATCTACGCATTCAAGCATACAAAGAAACCCACAGTAGACTTCTTCGTCATATCTGTAGGCGCGTGCCGCCTGCTTGGTAGCCTCCCTTTGAGAAACCCAGGCTCTGACGGGATTTGAAATCATCAAACGCCGGCATAGTCCTGTGGCTTAACCAGAGATGGCTCGCGGCCTGAAAATGGTCAAGTAAGTGCGAAAGTGTTAGGTTTGTGTCGATACCGAGAGACTGACTTTACGTGCAGGACTGCATTGACCAAGAAGCGCAAGCGTCCGGTCGAGGATGCGGCAGAGAAACCGAATGCAAAGCCTACTTCGAAGCCTGCTTCGGAGCCGTCGTCCTCAAAGAAAAGGATTACAGCAAGCAAATGTGATCAGACAACAAACCAAGAGGATCTGACCCAATATCAAGACGACGTATCAGGGATGGATGTACCAGCGCCACTACTGCCCATACTGAAGACTCCGCGACCTCCGATATGCTTCTTAGATCTGCTCCCAGAAATACGAAATCAAATATACATAATTGCTCTCACCCGGTCTTTACGTCTGTCAATCGACAAGATGAAAATTCCCGCACTGGCTCAGGCCCACGGACAAATCAGGCACGAGGCGATGTCAATCTTCCTGGGCATTAATACGTTCAAACTCGAATTTATTATAAGCCAACGACGAGACAAATTTCAGCTCAAGTACTGTTGTTCCGACAGCAAACTTCGTGGTCTTGACCTGAATTTGGGATATATCACGAATCTCCAGATCAGTCTGAAGCTCTTC
>Ga0058704_10000836_pt1 | contig 15104 bp, 8 predicted proteins | sample AgamicMgSfe_FD_71363 | JGI IMG/M metagenome (GOLD analysis project Ga0058704, IMG submission 71363) | Agave microbial communities from Guanajuato, Mexico - Mg.Sf.e | ecosystem: Host-associated > Plants > Phyllosphere > Phylloplane/Leaf | place: Guanajuato, Mexico | collected 2012-05-30
TGGTTGCAGATGGCTAACTTTATCTGGTCTAGTCTCTACGTCTGTGATGCCGCGTGTCCACCCACGCATCCGAAGCGTCAGGTCAGGACTCCAGGGCGGAAACGAAAGCACCAGGATGCAGCACATTCAGACAGGGGCCATGCCTGTCCTCTCTCCCGTCCATCCACTCTACTCAACTCTAGCTGCCACGCTCGCTCAGGCCACCACCGCGCCACCCATCATCCTCCGCACGGCTTCATCATCACCTCCTACCTCTGAATGCTTTGTGTCTGAGAAATTCCGCCTGTGCCGTGCAGACACCACCTTCAGGCTTCGTTTTGACCCTCAACACCATCTACTAACACCATTCGCTCCGCGTCGCTCATTGCCCGCAGCATGCAGATGAATCGGTGAACTCCTTTGCGTTCCTTTTTCCAACCTTTTCGCCTTCTTCCCATACCACGGTCTCGGCAGCTATGCTCGTCCAGGTCGTGGGCCTCGCTGGACTTTTGGCAGGAGGAACTCTTGCTCAAGTCCCGCGCTTCGCACGCTCGGTGCCTGCGGCGTACAATGGCGTGAACAACAGCACGTCGTCGGCTCTGAATTCGACTTCGAGCCTGCTGTCGTCTTCGATCAGCAGCAGCAGCGATGATAGCAGCAATGTTCAGACCACCACAGTCGACGTTTATTCGTCGACAAGCTCGCCATCCTCCTCGACACTTAGCAGCAGCAGCAGTACCGTATCGCTAGCGGCCTACTCCACGGCCTCCATAACGCCTTCATCCGTGTCTGGTCTCAGCAGCGCGATAACGCCTCCGGTTTACTCGGCCCTCAGCCTAACTACTGCACCAACTCTCGACGACAGCAGTACAGCTTATGCTGCAAATACAACGAGAACCACTACCTCACCTGCACAAAACGGCTCCGGACTCTCGAGTTCACTCAGCAGTCAAAGCAATGCCCTGGCCTCTACCAACTCATCTGATAACGCTTCGCCTGTAGCATACAGCTCCGCGTCCACTTCAATCACAGTGGTCAACACGTACGTGACGGTATCAACGTCGCTACCGCCGTCGAGCGCCTACACTAGTACATCGTTCCACTATGCGCCGTCTGGCTACAGCGCTCCACCTTATGGCGCATCTTCGATCGGTTCGGCCAGACCTTCAGGTTATGGCACGGCACCTGCTCCGTCTGGCTATGTCAGTCCCTCCAGAGGCTTCTCTGTGCCCGGCAACCGGACGACTCAGTATGCGCCCTCTGGGACAGCTTATCGATCTGGGGTGGCTGTTGGTCCAATTACGCTCGCCCCGAATGCCACTTGCTCAGGTGCAACACTGAACGTGCTAGGAGCGTCGCTGGATTGGTGGTATACCAAGACGTACACGTACGTCGAGTCCATTTTCTCCATCCAATTCAACTCGAACGATACACAGACTGGCTGGACTTTAATCCCACAATCAACCTCGTTCGACGTCGCCTCGGCCCTGGCAGAGCCGTCGTGCGTCACAATCACCACGACCTACCCGTGGAACAACGGTACTAACAACGTTACTTACACGGGCTGGGACACCTCATGCGTATCTACGCCGGGCCCAGTTGCAGCCGCGACGACTATAGTCTCACAGGTCGCCTACATTACGCCCAATGCAATAACCGGCGCCGGCCAGATCCCGAACGTCGCCACCACACCCGCCCCGGCCGCGGTCACCGTCCCGAATGCGGGCGGTAACTTCTCGGCCGGCACTCCTTTCGTCTACTTCAGCTCCTACGAGGTCATGAGTAAGAGTCCTACAACGTATGGAAACGGGAGCACGGGCTGTGTGGCAACGACGAGTGTTTACCACATGCCGAAGCCGTTCAGTTTCGAGTACACCGGTGCGGATGTCAACGGTGTTCTCGAGGTCGGAACAGACGTTACAGGCGACGTCAACCCGGCTTTCCTCGGCGTCGTCAATCGAGAGGACGTGGTCGCAGGTTCTTGGGTGGCCGCTCCCACCGTCGTCGTTGTCGTTGACAAAGTCGTCGGAGCGCAAGCCGTACTCGCTGCGAGCATGGAGCAGTCCGCGCTTCAACTCGCCACACCGACACCGACCCTGCCCAGCTTCCTCACGCCACTACCAGCGGTGAACGGCGGCAGCCCGACGATCGCGGCGTCCGCGCAGACCGAAATCACGCAAGACTTCCTCGAGCTTCCCACCGAAAGCACGGTCGACACCGCCTTCGCGATGGTGACGACTGCCAACAGGGTTCCCTGGCGGGTGCGGACCTTCTTCGCCGTCATCGAATCCCAGGAAACGACCCTTATCCTCCCGACGCCGACCGACGTCGGCACCATCACCACCGAGATCAGCGGCGAACAGCTGACCGCCACGGCGCTGGGTATGGCTCAAGGCACCAGCGCCGACAACAGCGGCGCAGACCAAACCATCCTCCCGTTCGTTGGCGACCAAGGCGACGGCAGCAAAGTCACCCTCGGCGTCGCCGTCAACCCCACCCAAACCGTCGTCACGGCCGACTTCAACGGCCAAACCGTCACCGCGACCGCCGCCCCGCAGCTCGCGAACGGCGGAAATGCAGCTGGAAGTTCGCCTTCGCCCGCGGCTCCAGGCCTCGGGAACCTCGCCGCGGCCATCAACAGCATCGCTCAGGCGCAACCGACCAACGCCCTCGAAGTCCTCACGCAAGCCGACGCGTCGCCGAGCGGCAATCCGACCGTGGCGGCGATCATCGCTGGTCTGGGCGGTGCGCAGCCGAGTGCGGACGCCGCTGGTAGTAACGGTGGTTCTCCCTCAGGCAGCGGGAATGGAAACGGGGGATCCTCTGGGAGCAGTGGATCGACCGGTGACAGTGGCTCTGGCTCGGGATCTTCGGCATCGGGCGGCGAGAATGGGAACGGAGGCTCCGGGAGCATTGGGTCAAGCGGAAGCGGGTCGTCGGGCAACGGTGGCAGTCAGGGTTCGTCAAGCAACGGTGCCGGTCAGAGCTCCTCGAACAACGGAGGCGCGTCAGGCAGCGGGAATGAGAATGGAGGCTCTGGAAACAGTGCTCCAGGGTCGAACGGCAACGGTGGTGGTCAGAGCTCTTCGAATGACGCTGGCACCTCGGGGACTTCGGGCAGCGGAGGCGCCTCAGGTAGTGGGAATGAGAATGGAGGTTCTGGAAGCAGCGCTCCAGGCGGAAATGGCTCGAATGGAAGCGGCTCTTCGAGCAGTGGAAACGGGAATGGAGCCTCTGAAAGCGGTGATGCTGCCGGCAGTGGTTCTTCTGACTCGGGATCTTCGAGCAGTGGGGGCGTCCCAGGTAGCGAGAATGGCATCGGAGGCTCGGGAAGCAGCAGCAGCTCAGACGGAAGTGGATCGAACGGTGGATCAGGATCGAACGGTTCCCCAGCTGCGGCCCCGGCCCCAGTCCTCACTATCGACGGTTCCACCATCACTGCCAACCCAACACCCGGATTCGTGGTCGCTGGACAAACAGCTGTACCTGGTGGTTCGCCGATCACTGTTGGCGGTCAGACCATCTCTGTGCCTGCAGGTGGCAACGCCGTTGTGGTGGATGGAACAACTTCCTCTCTCGCAGGGGCCGCGACTGCCGCAACCGTCGTGAACGTCAACGGTCTGTCCATCACAGCGAACCCAGCACCCGCTTTCGTCGTGGCAGGGCAGACACTTCAGCCCGGCGGTTCGGCAATCACCGTCGATGGCACCAGGTTGAGCCTGGCGCCCGCAGGCACCGCTGTCGTCATCGGCGATTCGACGTCTCAGCTGCGCGTTGCCGGCGCTGCTCAGACTCCCGGAGCGGTCGCCAACATCCCGCTGATCACGGTGGGATCGCAGACTTTCACGGCGAATGCGGCGACGCAATTCAGCCTCGGGCCCGGAGCGACTCTGACGCCGGGCGGGCAAGTTGTCGTCAGTGGGACAACGGTCAGCCTGGCCAGTGGTGCTACTGCAGTTATCGTCAACGGTCAGACAAACGGGTTGAGTGCTCCTGCGATCACTCCTGCGCCGTTGGTCACGTTGGCCGGCACCGTGTACAAGCCGAACATGGGATCGACGTACAACATCGCGGGCTCCATCCTGACGCCCGGGGGTGTGATCACCGTCTCTGGCTCAACTATCTCGTTGGGCGCAGGCGCGTCGGATATCGTGGTGAACGGCAAGACTACTACCCTGGATAGCCCAGCTGCGACGGTGCTCACAAAGGGTCTCAGCGCTCCGTTGATTACTTCTGCGCCGTTGATCGCGCTGGCCGGCACGGTGTACAAGGCTAACGCAGGGTCAACCTATGATATCGGTGGCTCCTTGTTGACTCCCGGTGGCGTCATCACGGTATCCGGCTCTACCATTTCGTTGGCGGTGGGTGTATCTGATATCGTGGTCAATGGAAGGACCACTCCACTGGACGGCTCGGCTGCAACGGCGCCCACTCCCGGTTCTCCCACGATCACCGCTCCGCCTGCCTTGACGTTGGACGGTACTGTATACAAGCCCAACGCCGGATCAACTTACAACATTGCGAGCTCCATGTTAACACCTGGCGGTGTCATCACAGTGGTCGGGTCTACCATTTCATTGGGACAAGGCGCAACTGACATTGTGGTGAACGGCAAGACTACCACGTTGGACGGCCCGGCCGCGATGATCACCGCACCGCCTGTCTTGACGGTGGATGGGTCGGCGTATGGTGCTAACGCGGGCACCTCGTATCTCATTTCAGGGCAGGTGCTCACTCCTGGCGGATCCGTCGTCATCACCGAACCGAATGGTCAAGTCGAAACGATCTCGCTCAACTCGGCAGCCAACCAGCTGGTGTCCGTCGTCAACGACCACACAGTGACTTCCCTGATCGGCGCACTGGGCGCCATGTCAAGCGGTGCTCCGGTGCTGACCATCGACTCTCAAACCTACACCGCGGCCTCATACGACGCCGGCTCCGGACCAACCTACATCATTTCAGGTCAGACCCTGACCCAAGGCGGTGCGATCACGATCAGCGGAGCCCACGGTCTCGAAACCCTCTCCCTCGACTCCGCCGGCACCGCCCTCGTCGACATCTCCAACGGCCACACCACCACCTCCACCATCCCCAACGCCTACGCCGTCATGCCCACCGCCGCCCCCATCCTCACCATCGGCGACCAGACCTTCACGGCCCTGGGCAACGGCGCGACGTACGTCATCGACGGCAAGACGCTCACGGCCGGCGGCGTCCAAACCGTCACCGTCGGCGGCCACGTCTACATCGTCAGCCTCTCCCCTCTCGCCACGATCCTGCGCATCGAGCTGGAGAATGCCGCCGGCCAGGTCACGGCCACGTCATTCGAGATTTTGTTCCCGGCGCAGATGACGCGCGTGACGGTGACGAACACCATGGGTCTCAACGCCGCGGTGGCCGCGACGGCCGGAGCGAGTTTGAGCGGGGCTGGCGCTGCTCCGACGACCACGAAGACTGGTCCGGCTCCGGGCATGGCGAACGTCGCGCCGGTATCTGGTTTGTCGGTCGCTGGTTTGCTCGTCGGTGTGGGGTCGTTCGTCCTTGCTATTTGGTTGTGAGAGGATAGACGAAGAGAAAAAACGGTTTGCTTTTTGTAAGGGTGGATTTCCTTTGACGAAGTAATGAGAGCATGGCGAAGGAAGACTAAGAATGGGAATTGGGGAGTTTCGGCCTGCATGCCACTTTTCTCCTTTCCCCCCTTTTTTTCAAGTTCTCGTCGAACGAATGTAATGTGGCAGATACATGAGGACCATCTAGCGTGTGCGATGTATAGCGGTCGAGAATGGAAAGTAGAGTGTATGGTACTATATTCTCGAGATACTGCGGTTTTGACAGCGTTTGGTGATTGTCATCCTTTGGCTCGTAGCGGTTTGGGTTGCCTGTTTGGGCAGCGGACTCTATACATTACACGCGTCTCCGCCGTATGGAAGCAGCGCTTCAATCCAAGCGTGCTGGGCTCACTCGGTGTGCTTGCTGGGGCACTCATATATACAGTACTAGCCATGCTGTTCATCATGTGCGGTTGTGAAGCAGAATGACATTGAGCACGTGAGCAGACGGTCTTGCATGATCTCATCCTCCAGTTCCAGTCCATTTTACCCAGCATGACATCACATCCCACATTGGGGCTCTCAATTCGGCGATTTCGTTTGCACTTCAGACACGACGAACCTCTTCTTCTCTACCCTATCTCCCAGCCTCGCGAATCCCAACCCAACGACCATACCACACTTACCAGTCCATCCTATCCACCACCACCGCCGCCACCATGTCCGCCGAATACCAAGGTCAAGACCCCATCGCCATCGCAAAGCAAGCCGAGCGTGACCTCAACTCCGACCAAGCCAAGAACGAGCACCGCGCCGACACGAACAACACGAGGAAGAATGCCGGCGGGGCCAGCGACAGCAGTATGTCCCACCCCAAAAACCCCGCTACACTTGCCCTTCCCCCTCCCCATCTCACGCAAGAGGGAAGGCTGAATCGTTTTCACGCAGCAACCGAATCCGGCGTCGACCAATCCGTCGAGAACAAGTTCCCCGGCGCCCAAGTGACTTACGGCTCCGCGGCGTCCGGCGCAGGCAACAACCGCGAGATTCCCTTGTCCGAGGGCGGCGATGTGAACCCTTCCACTGGCCGGTAAGACATCCTCTCTCTCCATCTTCCCCACCCCCAATCCCCTTTCTCTCCTGCTGACGACGGTTGTCTTTCCCCACCAGAACCACCAAAGCCGCCGACTTCGAAGGCCTCGGCGGACCAGAGGACAAAGCGGCCGCGTACGCCGACGCGCAGGGAGGCAACGACGACGTGAGGAGCAACATTCGACAGGGAGGCGACACGATTCGGCCCGCGGGGTCGATGGCGGGGAACGCGGCGGGTGGGACGGGCAAGGGGACGCAGTAGGTACTGCGCGGTAGGATGCATGGGTCTACTACGTGTATGTGATCTGAGATTGAGATGCAACGGTTGAAGGTGCAGGTGCTGGTTGAAGATGTGAGCCAGTTTCGCTCTCGCCAAGGTTACTATCCATATGGAAAAGCCGGGCCAATGTAACCTGCGTGTATTCATAATCCCCTAGGTTCTCTCCTTGTCGCAGCTTTGGTCGGCTGTGGAAAGCTGGACGTTACTCCCACCACCGGTTTTGTCCCAACAATCCATTCAACCGCCGAACTCTGGAGACACATAATGTCTAGGAAGCTTCCTGACAATGGATTCGCGCCTCAATGCCCGAGTACTGCTAAGCAAACGACAGGGCACGGCCTCGAGCACCGAGACGTAACACCAAACGCAAGGGTGAGGATCATAGATGAATCGCGAGCTACCCGCTACCAAATCTATATTGAAATTCCTCGCTACCACACCCAAAAACTCGCCTGGGTTCAGCGACATGGAGCCCATCAAAGTGAATATTCTCGTAAATCATGATGACCCACGCCCGGTCCAATAGAGAGACGCCATTGTCGCTCCGATCCCCTCGAGCCCCCAGAGGCCATAGCAATCTAGTGCAGGACTCCTGCTCAAAGCGGTCATTCCCACGACCGAGCAAGGCAAATCATCTCGGAAAACATCCTCCTATCATTGATCGGAAAAGGACACAAAATCGTCTCGCGTGTCGCATGCAAAGAACCTCCTCTCATCACCCCGTAGCCGTCCACGCCAGCACGCGATCGGCGAGCGGACTCAGCAGGAACGCCATGAGGCCCACGCCACCGGTCGCGGCGGCCGCGCCCAGTTTCGTCATTTCCCACGAGAGACTGCTCTTCTGCGCCTTCCGCGTGTGATCGTTCCTCTTCACTCTCTTCGGCGCACGCTCGTCTTTTGCCGGGGTCGCGACCGGCTCGGGTGTCGTAGCATTTGCGTCGTCGTGGGGCGTGCTCGACAAGCTGATGGTAACCTTGCCCTCACCGAGAATTGCGCTGTCGATGCGGGAGATATCGTCTGCCTTGCGTTTGCTGGTGCCGCCGCTGAGCCTGGCTTTGAGGAGGCCGCGAGCCTCCCGCTGTACATGCTGGGCCATCTCCGTGGCTTCCTTGATCTGCTTTACTGTGTCGTCGACCAGGTTCGGGATGGACATCTGCGTCTTGGTCGCTGAATGGGAGGTTGGGATTTGTGCGAGCCGCATCGTGGTGCGGGACGCTCGCACCGGCGCAGCAGGCTTGTGCTGCTGCTTGTATGGGGGTGGATCATTTGATTCCGTGATCCGCCCATCGGCATCGAAGCGGTATACTTGCCGAGTGTTGAAGTTCGTCGAGTAATCGATGTCACTCGGCCCATCGCAGATGTCAACCGTCCGGTCAGCGCCGACGAAGTCCCACTTGTATGGATTATCAGCTGTCATAGCTGGAGAGTCTGGTGACTTCTGCGCACTCGACAACACGTATGATGAAGCTCCGGGCCCTACATCCCATCTGCTACTGCGGAGCTGATCAGCATTCGCATATCCTTCGCGGAGGTGATTAGAGAATGAGTCGTACGTGTGTCTCCACGTCGATTTACTCGCGCCCGTGGCTGCCGAGGGGTTGGTGGATGTTGACGGGATCGGTATCGGTAGATTGGAGCCACGGACCGGATCGTAACGTGGCTTCGGCGCGGTGAAGCTCGGTGAACTGGCGTCGAAGTCAGTTCCCATCTTCTGGGACACGGTGGAATGATGCTGCGACGGCTTCGGGCACGTTTCGGCGATTTCAGTACCGGCTTTGCCTGGTTGCGAGTCCTTCTGGCCACCGAGCTCGGGAGAGGACCGCCTCTTGGACGAGAGATCTTCCGGACCGTCATCCATGAACAGATCAACACTATCGTCATCGTAGTCGTCCGAGAGGTCGGATTCATGGATAGAACTGAATGGACCGCGGTGGACGGGGTCGAGATGAGTGGACGCGCGCTCGTTATCCTCGCGGGACACGATATTCTTTAGCGAGGCACTTGATTCTGCCTGCTCGTCGTCTTTATTCAGGATCTGGGAAGGTATGATAACGTGGTCGACATAGCTTTCGCTGTCCGATGAGTCATCGTACGTATCATGGACAACGGTTTCAATCTTTCTTTCCTTACGATGGCCAGCGTCCACGACGACAGATGGTTGACGATGAGTGGTTTGACTACCGGACGCAACATCGGAACGAGGAACGGCGATACTTGAGTGTGGCGGGGCGTGGTTCTCGTCGAGAATGATCGGGTCCTTCTGCGAGCCGGGCTTCGACTTTGGCTGCTCTGGCGTAGTCTTCGCAGACGACGACGGCGGGTCACTCTCAAGGAGAGAGTCCGGGAGGTCCGAGTCGTCATCTGAATCCGAGGCCAAGGGCACGTGGTAACCTTTGCCAGCGCTAGTGTGGGTCACCGTACTGCTGGGGTTAGGGCCAGGTGGGCAAGGACAGCCGAAGGAAACCAGGATACCATCGTGCGTGTCTGCGATTCGATCGTCAGCACCAACAGCGCTCCAATCTACGCCAACGGGATAAGCTTACCTGATCCTCTCGTGACCTTGTTGCCAAATTTGATCACATCACCCACGTGTAGGGTGAAGGGCGTCTCGGGCTTGAGCTTCATGCCGTTAACCGACGTCCCATGCATGCTCTGCTTGTCCGTGATGGTGATCTGCTTATCGCTCGGAGCCGACGGGACCAGCTTGAACTCGGCATGCGCGCGAGATACGACCGGACAGTCGAACAAGGCGTTATCGCACGCTGCCTGGAGATTCTTGACACCGCTCTTGGAGGCGCGACCGACAGTGACGGGGCGGTCGGGGGTGATGTCGAGCATGCGCGTGTTACGAGGTGGGTTCCATGGGCTGAGGATGATTTGCATGGCTAGAGCAGCGTTAGCGTGTATGCATGACCGCCGCCGCTGATCGGTGGGCTTACCAGGAGGAGCAGGCTTGGGATTGGCACGAGTGTCGACGATGGGTGCTGGCACTGGCGCGGCCATGACGGACATCATCTGGCGGTGGGAGTCCACGAGTTGGTTGTACACGTCGGACATGCGTGTGCGGTAGGGATTGATTGTCGCCAACAAAGGTCCCTGTCGGCTCGTGGGTACGGGCCGTCCAGGCGATGTCGGCATCGGTGTTCGCCGATTGCTGCCTGGCGGGGGCGAGAAGGTAGCTTCACTTCGAGGGAATATGATGTGAACGTCGACCGTCTGTCCGTGGGACGAGTTGGGTGATGGGTGGGGTGGTAAAGACGAGAAGGGAAGGAGGGAAGGATGGAAGAGGAGGAGAGTGAGGGAGATAGATGTAGAGGATGAGGGAGAGGTGGAAGTCTGGGGGAGGGAGAGGTCGTGTTACGGACAGGTCAGTGCGGGGCAGAGCTTCGAGGGTTCACCGGAGAGTCCAGTACTAAGGTAGGTAATGTACAAGATGATTGCGTTGCGTGCACATGAAACACAGCACCCAGCGTTTTGTTCGACACAATCAGTGTGACTCTCTTCCGTGATCAGGTATCGATATATATGTTCCTGTTGCCTATCTGGGCAGTCCAGTCGAAGCTGGGTCATGTGATCGTCCGGCAGAGCTCCCCGTCCCCCGTGCCGTGCAGTCCTAGCCCGGCGCTAATGATCGCTTGGCCCCACCAGCCGCTATCGATGTTCGTGAAAGGTGAAAGTGTGATTCGGAGGGAAAGTTGACCGCAACGACATACTACATGGACGACTCTCGATAACACCGATTGACAGGTCCCCTTCACTCGAAACGTCATCATGGACTCGACCGAGGAGTACAACTCCACCAAGGAGCAGGTGCTTGACCAGCCCCCGAGGCGCATCAAGGCCCTGCAGTTCGGCCTTCTCACTCCGCAAGACATCGTCTCGCAGTCGGTCGTCAACATCCTCGACCGCCATCTGTATGACCTGGGCACCACGCCGGGCCAGAAGCGCACCACCACCAAGCATGGCCCGCTGGACGAACGCTTGGGCACGTCGGCGAAGAACGGTTTGTGTGGCACTTGCGGGCAAGGATTGAAGGAGTGCAATGGCCATTTCGGACATGTTAAGCTGGCCTTACCGGCCTTCCATTATGGCTATTTGAAGAAGACCCTCGAGGTGATGAACTCGGTGTGCAAGGATTGCAGCAGAATCCTGCTGCCGGAGAAGGAGCGGCGAGCCGCGCTGAAGAACCTGCGCCGTCCCGGCTTGGACAGCTTGAGAAAGGGCGTCATTTGCAAGAAGATCGCCGCAGATTGCCGGAAGATAAAGGTCTGCCCATACTGCTCGGCGTTCAACGGTCTGGTGAAGAAGGTTCCGGGCCACCCCGTCAAGATGATACACAACCGCTTCGCCGTTTACACTTCTAGCAATGCCAAGAACAAGAAGAAGCCAGATGCCATGGTAGCGTTCGAAGAGTCTTTTATGGAAGCGAAAAAGGCTAGTGCGGAAGTCGAGAGGCATTTCCGCCGTGCTGCTGATGATCTGACCCCACTGCGGGTGATCAACATCCTGAAGAAAGTCCCCAGCATGGATGTGGAACTGCTGGGCATGGATCCTCACTCTGGTGGCCGGCCGGAACACATGCTATGGACCCATATTCCCGCACCTCCCGTTGCCATCCGGCCTTCCGTCGCGCAAGAGGCTGCCAGTACCGAAGACGACATCACGAACAAATTGGGCGACATCGTGCAGATTAATGGCTACCTCAGGGCAGCTCTCGCTCAGGGCCAGCCCATCCAGAAGGTTATGGAGATGTGGGAGTTCCTCCAGATCCAAATCGCCATGTACATCGACGGCAACCTTCCAGGTCTCGGGAAGGACTCCGCGTACGGCAAAATGATGCGTGGGTTTTGCCAGCGGCTCAAAGGCAAGCAAGGTCGGTTTCGTGGGAACCTCAGCGGCAAACGTGTCGATTTCTCTGGACGAACCGTCATCTCACCCGACCCCAATTTGGGCATCCATGAGGTTGCTGTGCCTATACGCGTCGCAACGCATATGACGTATCCGGAAAGAGTCACCACGCACAATATCGACAAATTGAAGCGTTACGTCAGGAATGGGGATCGCAAACACCCCGGCGCAAACCTGGTTATCAAAGCCCGTGATGGCCGGCGCATCATGCTGCGGATGGTCGCCGCAAAGGGCGCAGCCGGCAAGATTGCCGACCACCTTGAGATCGGCGACGTCGTGGAACGCCACCTCGAAGACGGCGACATCGTCCTCTTTAACCGTCAGCCATCCCTACACAAGCTGTCCATTCTATCGCACAGGGCAAAGATCCGCCCATGGCGAACCTTCCGACTCAACGAGTGTGTCTGCAATCCGTACAACGCCGACTTCGATGGCGATGAGATGAATCTGCACGTCCCGCAGACGGAAGAAGCGCGCTCCGAAGCAATCGAGCTGATGGGCGTCATCCACAACCTTGCCACTCCCAAAAACGGCACGCCCATCATCGCCGCCATCCAGGATTTCATCACTGGCGCCTACTTGGTCTCGCAGAAAGATCTCTTCTTCAATCGCCGTGACTTCTGTCAGGTGATCGGTTACATGTTCGACGACATGGTAGTCAAGGATCCGGTGACGGGCGTCGAGTATCCGGTTGAGATGCCCCTTCCGGCTGTCATGAAGCCGCAGGAGTTGTGGACGGGCAAGCAAGTCTGGTCTGTTCTCATGAAGCCGCATCGAGATTACCCGGTCAACGTCAACCTGGATGCGAAGGGCAAACAATATTCGGCACCCCTCAACAGAGGCGAGGCGCCCGACATGAGTATCGGCGACTCCTACCTGGTCGTTCGCAACAGCGAGGTCATGTGTGGTGCTATGGACAAACCCATCATCGGAGACGGCAAGAAAGATTCGGTCTTCTACGTCATCTTGCGTGACTTTGGACCGGAGTACGCCGCTGTCGCCATGAATCGACTGGCGAAGCTCTCCGCTCGCTGGCTCACCAACCGAGGCTTTTCGATCGGTATCTCGGACGTTTACCCATCGATGAAGCTGCGTGAGCGGAAGGAAGAACTGGTCAAGGCGGCTTACGAGAAGTGCGTGAAGCTAATTCAACTGTTCAATACCGGCAAGCTGCAGCGTGATCCTGGTTGCGATGAGGAGCAGACGATGGAAAACCAGATTTCCGGTATCCTGTCCAAGGTCCGACAGCAATGTGGCGACGTGTGCTTCAGTGAGCTCTCGCGCTACAACGCTCCACTCACCATGGCCAAGTGCGGTTCCAAGGGTTCGAACATCAACGTGTCCCAGATGGTGGCGGCGGTCGGACAGCAGATTATTGGCGGGAAGAGAGTGGTGGATGGTTTCCAGGACCGCACCCTTCCGCACTTCAGCAAGGCCAGTCGAGATCCGCCCGCCAAAGGATTCGTGGTCAACTCCTTCTTTTCCGGGTTGAATCCGACGGAATTCATCTTCCACGCCATGTCTGGACGAGAAGGCTTGGTCGATACAGCCGTGAAAACCGCCGAGACAGGATATATGTCTCGTCGGTTGATGAAGAGTCTGGAGGACCTGAGCGCTCGGTACGACAATACCGTGCGCAACTCCAGCGAGGGTGTGGTGCAGATGAAATTCGGAGATGATGGGCTAGATCCGGTGGATATGGAGGGCAATGCCAAACCGGTGAACTTCGAGAGGACGTTCATGCACTCCGTGACCACGACATGGGACAACAGTGAGCGGGGATTACTGTCGAATGAGATTGAGCACATCACCGATGAGACGCTCAACAAGGAACGTGAGAAGCTCAGCAGGTTCGCCGACGACGGCTCGGAGTTGCCGCAGAACGACACGAGCGATGCAGGTGTCGATCAGCTCGAAAGCGTCCGCAACTTCCTCGATACGGTCGCTGCATTCATCGGCGGCAAGGCGAACAGTACCGTTAGTAGCCAGACCCGCTTGTCGAACGCGGAAGACCACCGCATCTTCAAGATCTCTGAGACGGCGCTCCGTCGCTTCCTCGAGCTATGCCTGCGGAAGTTCGAGAAATCCAAAGTCGAAGCAGGTCATGCCGTCGGTGCTGTCGGCGCGCAAAGCATCGGTGAGCCAGGTACACAAATGACGCTCAAGACTTTCCATTTTGCTGGTGTGGCCGGCATGAGTATCACGCAGGGTGTGCCTCGTATCAAGGAGATCATCAACGCCAGCAAAGTCATTTCGACCCCGGTCATCACGTGTGCGCTCGACTCGAAGTACGAGGAGATTGCCGGGCGGTTTGCGAAGGCCATCATTCAGAAGACGTACTTGGGCGACATCGTGGCGTATGTCGAGGATGTTTGGTACCGGGACGGGTGTTACCTAAACATGCGCATCGACTGGCCGACGGTCGAGGGCTTGGGATTACGAATCAACCTGCATCAGATCGTGGCGGCGATCGAATATTTCAAGGGGTTCCGGTCGTTGGGTGTCAGCGCGAGAGTGGTGGGCAACTGTCACATCAAAGTCACGTGCGACATGCCCTCCGAAGACGGCAAGGGGAAGCGGAAGGGCGTGTCGCAGGCGAAAGCAGCCAAGCTCGGTATGGCGGCGTCCGAGGGCGACGGGACGGAGCAGATGTTCATGACGATGCAGCAGCTCAAGCGCCGCCTTCCTCAGGTGGTGGTCAGGGGATACCCGGACGCGCAACGGGCGATCCTGAAAAAGGACGACAAGCCGGACCAGAGCGGCCGCGAGCCGATCGCCGTGTTCGTGGAGGGGTACGGGCTGAAACTGTGCATGACGACGGACGGCGTGGACGGCTACCACACCAAGACGAACAGCGTGATGGAGGTGATGGCGGTGCTGGGGATCGAGGCGGCGCGGGCGAGCATCATCGCCGAGATCGGGGCCGTCATGGGCGGCATGGACATCGACCCGCGGCACATGCAGCTGCTGGCCGACGTGATGACGTACAAGGGCGACGTGCTGGGCATCACGCGCTTCGGGCTCGCCAAGATGCGCGACTCGGTGCTGCAGCTGGCGAGTTTCGAGAAGACGCCCGATCACCTGTTCGACGCGGCGGTGGCGATGAAGAAGGATGAGATCCAGGGGGTCAGCGAGTGTATTATCATGGGCCAGAGTATGGGGATCGGGACGGGCGCGATGACGGTCATTCGGCCGATGGGGTTGGAGGGGAGGGAGGAGGTGGCGCAGAGGGAGACGGGGATGTTGGTGGGCGAGAAGGTCGCCGAGGCGTTTCGGGCGAGGGCCAGGGCTTTGGC
>Ga0058704_10000838_pt1 | contig 15044 bp, 12 predicted proteins | sample AgamicMgSfe_FD_71363 | JGI IMG/M metagenome (GOLD analysis project Ga0058704, IMG submission 71363) | Agave microbial communities from Guanajuato, Mexico - Mg.Sf.e | ecosystem: Host-associated > Plants > Phyllosphere > Phylloplane/Leaf | place: Guanajuato, Mexico | collected 2012-05-30
ACGCCAAGCCGCAGTCGCACCTGGCTGGATGCCGCACCTCGTGAACCTTGTGCGGACATTATTCTGAAACTTATCAGGCACATGTACAGGGAAATCATATTCTGAGTCGCTCGAGAACTACGGCATCCTTCGACTTGTTCGTGCGGTCCGGAAACCAATTCTGCAATTGGAACACTGTGCAACCGGTCACTGCTGCCACTGTGCGTTCCCCGAGCCTTTAAGACGAGCATCTCCCTCCGCTTAGCGGCAAAGGCCTACTCGTACTTTTCTCGAACGGTCTCCTTTCTCACCCATCACGCGTCAGTCAGGCACAATTTCGACTCGGTTTGTTATCGGACACATTCTGGACTTACAGTCGTCATCAGGTCATATATCGAAGCGAATCAGACTCAATTTAGAATCAAGAACCACTTTAGCCGACAAGCCCACCCGGAGGTACTCTCTACAAGCGCTTTGTTTCCAGGATCAATTCCTGCAACTGTCCACATACGGCACTCAAGTCATCTTTTGTATCGACAATCTGACACTGCATTCAAACCCTGCTCTATCCACTGGCGTAGCTTCTGGACAAATACTGAGCGAGCGGCGGCCGTGTACGCTGCGCACCATTCGGACATGACAGAAGGTGGCCACATATCGTTACTTCAGACATTCTCATAGCAGTGGGGAAGAGACAGCATATCATGGCGGCGCCAGAACGATTAAACCAGCAGAAACAAAACCGCCCTCCCATCCTCTCGCAACATTCGAATTCAGTTCCATCAACGCCTGCGCAGCACCCAAGGGATATCCGATTTCCTTCTCGCTCTCCTTCCCCAACCCGAGGGCTAGGTTATCACTCTCCGCGGTCTACTGTTTCAGAAGCTCAAGGACGGCCGCAACCACCAAAAGCAGCGCCTGGTGTCTGTAAGTTTGAGACCGGTGCGGAACTTCGCAAAAGACGGATCCCCTACAAAGATGGTGGAAACGAGCCCTTGCCTCCGCCCAAGACGGAGCCGAAGAAGGCTCTTGAGCCCGACGAAGATGACAAGTTGAGTGGCGACATGCGAGAACTGTACGATCGGTTATTACCGTCTGAAGAGTCGGAAGAACGGAGAGCCAAGCTGGTGGCCAAATTGGAAGGCATATTGGAAAAGACATGGCCGGGGAATGACATCAAGGTGAACGTATTTGGTTCATCGGGAAACTTGCTAAGCTCGACGGATTCTGATGGTGTGTTCGACCTTTGCGAAACTCGTTGAATGCTGTACTAAGATATGTCGCAGTTGACATCTGCGTAACAACCACCGTTAAGGCCTTGGAATCAATGCACAGTCTGGCTACTGTGCTGAATGAGCGTACGCAGGACACAAGGATTCGACGAACAACAGATACTGACATGATCAGATGGCATGGATATGGTCGTTTGTCGCGCTTCAGCGAGAGTACCGATCGTCAAGTTTTGGGATCCCGAACTGCAACTGGCTTGCGATGTGAACGTCAATAATCCTCTTGCGCTGGAGAACACACGCATGATAAAGACATATGTTCAGATTGACGAAAGAGTGCGGCCACTTGCCAAGATCATCAAGCACTGGACAAAAGTGAGGATATTGAACGATGCAGGTAAGTTGTAGCGAGGTTCGGACCTCACCTTTAGCACATACTGACTGCAATTTCAGCTTTCGGTGGAACTATCAGTTCCTATACGTGGATATGCATGATCTTAAATTTCCTTCAGACACGGCAACCTCCTATATTGCCTTCGCTACAAAGGCAACCAGATTCGGAAAAGTCTACTATCAATGGCAAGCTCTCACCGTTCGCTGACGACTTGGATAGCATTCGGGGGTTTGGAAGAGAAAACCACGAGACTTTGGGACAGCTGCTTTTTAGGTTCTTCAGATTCTATGGCTACGAAATTGACTATGCGGAGAGCGTCATATCAGTAAAAGAAGGCAGAGTGGTTCCCAGGAAAGAAAAGGGGTGGGACGCAGCCAACTACTATGACAAGGAGTCTAGGTCGCGATTGTGTGTTGAAGAGCCTTTTAACAACGCTCGTAATCTGGGTAATTCCGCCGACGAGTACGCGTTCTCTGGAATTCATGAAGAACTCAGACGCGCCTTTGATCTCATTGCTCAGGGCAAGCTGGATGAATGCTGCGAGCAATACGAGTTCCCGCCGGAAGAGAAGCCTTTATTTCAGAGACCGCCTCCGAAGCCCAAGCCGACTCTGACCAGAAGCGCTTCTCAATCAGGACGGTCGCACGCCGGCTCTGTGGGTGCGAAAAGTGGCAATCGTGACGGCCGAAATAATCGCAACAACTCAAGCCACCGGAATAGCAATAGGAGAGCATCAAGTGGCGCTGCTTACGGCAATTTACGATACAACTTCGCTAGCCCGCCAGTCGGGGTCACTGGACCTGATTACTTTGGCGCAACCGCTACATATTCTACCGATCAGCTTCATGAACAGCTCTACAGGCAGTATCAGTTTCTGCAGGCTCAGCAAGAGGCTCTGCGAAGTCAACTGCTACAGCAGCAGGCGCACACTCATGCTCAAGCGCAAGTTCAGGCACAGACGCAGGTGCGTAATCAATCTCAAGTTCAGGGTCCCCATCGAAATGGAGAATACGGTACGCCATCTCCACGCCAGCGACAGTTTGCCAACAGTCTCCCAAGCCCACGGCTCTTAGACAACACTCCTAATACAGCACCACTGCTGCCAGGATATCTATATCATTATCCTGCAAGATATCCTGTGCCTGCATCGCCCTTGGCCCAGGCTCGGTCCCAAGAGGGCAGTGGAACAACACCGTCCTCGCCATCACTAACGACTAGCACGCCTTCTCTAAGGCGAACAGCTCAGCGGGCTTCTGCGCCAGATCACGTCTCGATACCTTCGGCCAGATCTCAGTCGCAACCTGGAAGATCTTTCCCGAGTCCTTTGACTCTCCATGGTCTCGCGCATCCGGGATATGATGTGTCCGGGGCGATAGGTACGCCCTACATGCCTCAAAATTCGATGCAACTGTACCAGCAGCATACTGCACAGGAACTTCTGAATGGGATACAAACAACCAGTACGAGAAGCGCCGTTGTCGGTGATACTCCATTTCCGAAAGAGTATGTCGGGTACTACGTCGGTCAATCGCCCCAGCTCGGGCCTCAATATCCTGTTAGTAACCCACCAGTGGCCCCTATGCTGCATGATGTCCCGATACGCAACCGAAGGCTTTCTCCTGAGCGATTGCCGCCGATCCTGCCGAATGGTATGCGTCGATCATCCAGATCGCCTTCACCATTGAGCAGAGGACCGAGCTCGCCCACCTCATCAGCCAGTCGATCCAATCCGATACCCCAGCTGCCTTTTCCAACTTCAGTTCAAGAGTCGAGACCGAATGATGACGGTCCTGTGATTGTAAATGGATCAAACCCTACTGTCATCACGCCGGTCATTGTTCATTCCAGCTCAGCCGCAAAAGCGCAGGTTGATGAAGCCGTCCATGGTTTAGGTCTTGAGGCCAACGAGCAGAAAACCATTCCACAGTCACAGTCTCAGCCATTGGAAACGCTCACGTCTCCAGTCGTTGCGAACGGTCAGGCAGAAGATCACCTCCTCGCATCGGCTGTGGTGGAACCTACCAATGGTATGGCCTCTGTTGGTGAGGTAGCTCATGCTTCGTCCAAACAGATATCGCCCAGATTGTCGCCCAACGGCCGCGCCAAGGCTCCTGCACGTCTCAACCTGTCTCCAACGGACTCCAATCAACAAGAAACGCCATTGGCGTATTTTGACAGATTCACGGACGTCGCGCCAATGATTGCTCCGCCTATATTGTCTCCGGTTGCGGAGCTTCGTACACCTTCTCCGACTTCCAGCAAAGGTCAAATCAGCCCCAAGGTCGAGTCTCACATCAAGACCGCGCAAGTCGCCAACGCGAAACTGAATGAAAGAGCCAATAGCATCATTGCCAACGGGGCAACAAGGTTAGAGCCTTCGCAAAACAAGCCTTTGAACAGTGAAGCCGGCAACACGTCCAACCACACCGCTTCTGTTGTCAACAGCCAAGCTGGACAGTGGCAGCAGGCCACACGGAAGGGTCATAAGAAGGGCAAGTCTACTAGCACTGTCAAAGCTTCGAGCTCGCCAAAAGCTGGAGGAGAGCCAATGCCCGCGAATGAGTTGGAAAGAAAGGGCGGCTGAGCGGAGCCGTCGTCTGTCACAGATGTCGGTAATGGATCGTGATATATTTGTGAAGGTCAAGAAGAGGTTTCTCCATGATTTGTCTACATTACAGGATACCAAAATTGTCGGCGTAGAGAGTTTACGAATGGCTTGGGTTTCGAGCTAAGAAGAAAAGGCTGCATACAGCATACACGCAATGACTTTCAGATAGGATCATTCAGTCCCTGGAGGACTATGGCGTGGTAGGCATAGGCGAGCTGGGAAACATCGCAGATGCGACAGGCATAAGATGGTGTCAGTTGCAAGATATAGATGAATAATTGACAGAACAGACCATGTCGAGTTGTCACGAGAGAACGACTGAATTTGTTAGTCGTTATGTGACATTATTACATTGCGAGCCTTCTCTCCGGTGTCCATGATTGATCGATTCATGTAAGGTAAATTAACAACTGAAGGATGACTTTACTTTACCCCACAGTTTGCGATGACGCAGACCCGGAGTTTACGGTGATAAGCTTCAGTTCACACAAGAAACAGCCTAACATAGCACAAAAACATCTCGTAGTTTCGCATCACAGCTGACAATGGACCCATTGCACGCACTACCAGCAGAGATAGTACTCCGCGTTATCGATTTTGTCGATGTGCCAGGTACTGCTTGCCTGACGCGGACTTCCAAAGAATGGCACCAATTCATCGACCATACACACCAAGAAGTCATTTATGCTGCGTCTGCAAAAACCGATCGGCCGGCTGAGAGTCGAGACTTTAAACATCTGGATCAGAAAAGGTCTTTCGTCAAGTACTACCAAGATGTCTCTTCGTGGAAAGAGCTATGCAAGAGAACAACATTGTTGCGCAAGAACTGGTCTGCTCAGAAACCTACGACAAGAGAAAGCACTATACAAGTTGGTAATGATCCTGTCTGGAGATTCAGAGTAGACTTCAAAAGGCGCTTTGTGCTCTCGACTGCACATGGTGGTGGTCTCACTGTCACCGATCTGGACACTGGAAAACTCCTCTGGCGGCTGTCGAGCGATGATGTGCGACCTTATGCGCACCTGGAGTACGACATGGAACGAGGGATTGCCGTGTTCGATCGATTTGGTAACGCGGTAGAAGTTTGGAAAGCCGATGATACCGAACGCGGAGTCTTTCGGCTGGTCACAGTACTACACCACGACTGCGAGACGAGGGGTTATCAGTTGTCATATGATACTCTTTGCGTCGTATCTACCGAAGAGCAAGGCTTTGTCTACGACATGAAGGCTGACCCACCACAAATGACTTCCCGGATTTCTATTGCGCCCGAGGCTGTAGGCCACTTGGATCAAAATCAAGATGCTGTCATGTACTCTATGGGTGCTAGGGGATATCATGTGCATGCCAAAGATGGCGGAGCACTACTAGGCAAGCTGCAGCCGAGCGAGTGCAGTAACTTCTATCATATCCAACATCCTGCATCTGAAGTGGAGGACATGTTCTCCTTATCCTTATCAGAACAGAAATACGAGCAAGAAGCATGGCCACCTAGGAATCCGCGCAAGGATCGACTTGTCTCACTTGAGCTCGAAAATGGTCCCCATCCCAGGGATGACGCGCCGTTGACTCTCTCGGACGATGAGTGGGGAGCTGGTATGCTATCTGGATCCTATATGGTCGGCGTATCGAAAGCAGGACGGGTTTTCATGTGCTCAGACTGGAAAGGTGCACTCCAGTCTTCGGAACGATTTGCGCGATGTACCGCCATCGTAGAGTGCGCATCAGATGGCTCGACATTCGACCTCGGCGGATGGCTGTCCATCAGGAACAACCGTATCTTATTCGAGATCAAGGATCGCATCTACATAATGACACTGCCCGACCCATCGGAGAGTGCTTTACCAGTGGTAGGAGAAAAACAGCTGTCCATATACGCCGTAGCCCAGAACGCGACGCTCCAACTCAGTGTTCCAGTATCGTTCATGGCCGTGTGGGATGACTGCCTGATGTTCACGTATGCCACTCTAGGTCTTCGCGAACACCGGCATCCCCATGGACATAGAAACGTCGACGAAGAGGGACGGACTCGACTGAGAGCGTTTCCCACAAAAGCGATTCGGATTCTTAGCTTAGCGCCTGAACTAAGTGGCGAAGATGAAGAGTCGGCTTTGAGGTCGGTCAAGGAACAAGATCTACGGGGTGCCGTGGATAGGATGTCGAGATCTGCGACTGCGCTTGAAGTGTTGCTATTAAGTAACCTTTCTTGAAGCCAAGAGAGAGATCGATAGATTTCAATGGGCCATCGGCTCATAATGGTAGACTCTGAGGCTATTCTTGTTAGTACAGTGGAAACAGTGATTGCCATGAGTATGTGATCTAATCTAATCTCCATGCTTGACCAAGACCCTGATCGAGCGACTCGACTTCCGGCGGGAACTCGACATCCGCTATCGCGTGCCAACGTCCATCATTCCATGACTCCTACGATTGACCACGAGCAGGTCACCTTGATTCGCTCATCCAATTGGTTGTAGATTTCTCGATATGTCGCTAGCTACCGGAGGCTGAATAGAAATTAAATATTGCCAGCACGAAGCGAAGACCGAACAAGCCTGGAATCGGTGTAATCTGCAACCATGGACCGCCTCAAAAAATGGCTACATCCAGAGCCGGAGTACGAGCCTATCGGAGAACGGACAGCAGAAGATGGAGACACACAACCGCCAGACGAGAACCTGAAAGATGGCTTTTCCTGGACTGAATACTGCATCTTCCTTCTCCTCGGCGTGTCAATGTTGTGGGCATGGAATATGTTCCTAGCAGCAGGACCGTACCTTCAACGACGTTTCAAAGGCAACACCTGGATCTACAGCAACTTTCAGTCCGTGGAGCTGGTGGCTTCCACGTTGGCGAATCTGGGCGGTATGCTGATCCTTACAAAGTTGCAAGAGAACGCTTCGTACCCGAAACGCATCGTTGCTTCACTGGTCATGAACATGGTTATATTCGTCCTACTGGCAATGTCTACGAGATTCTTCTTGGATGTATCAGCCGAGGGCTACTTTGCATTCATCGTTGTGACGGTCTTTGCTAGCAGTGTTGCGACCGCGCTGTGTCAGAACGGCATCTTTGCTTTCGTGTCTGGATTTGGATCGAATCAGTACACGCAGGGCATCATGACTGGTCAAGGCGTAGCTGGAGTCCTGCCGTGTATCGCTCAGATAGCCTTGGTGCTTTCGGTGTCTGGACGTCGACCACCTCCGGCAAAAGGCCTGAATCCTGGCCAGGAAGCGCCCTCTCCTGCGCCGCCGGGTCCTCCTCCAACTCCAGGACGCGCAGCTTTTGCATATTTCCTCACAGCAACCGGCATATCCGGCATAACACTCGTGGCATTCCTATATCTCCTACGCCGTCAAGCACGGAAGCCTCAACCAACAGTCTCTGACTCGGACACTGCGGAAGTAGACGATGTGGACACGTCAGCGCCCTCGAAATCAGTCCCCCTCACAACTCTGTTCCGTAAGACCTTCTGGCTCGCCCTCGCTGTTTTCGTCACCTTTGCCGTTACCATGGTCTTCCCCGTCTATACTCAACAGATCGTGTCCGTCACACCTACCTCGGACGCGCCGCAAATGCTATGGCCATCGTCCTTTGTGCCTCTAGCGTTCCTCTTCTGGAATGCAGGCGATCTCGTTGGTCGCGTCATACCAGCCATCCCAGCTCTGCGTCTGACGCACAGACCCAGAGTGGTGTTCTTGCTCTCTGTGTTGAGAGTGCTGTTCGTGCCATTGTATATGCTATGCAATGTCCATGGCAGAGGCGCGGTGGTCAAGAGCGATTTTTTCTACTTGGTCGTTGTGCAGCTTCTGTTTGGACTCACGAATGGGTACCTGGGAAGTACTTGCATGATGGGGGCGTCAGATTGGGTATTATCCGAAGAGAGGGAGGCTGCGGGTGGTTTCATGGGATTGTGCTTGGTGCTTGGGCTGACGGTGGGAAGCTTCTTGAGTTTTGCCGTTGCTGGCGAATAAACATACATAAACAACACATGTCAAAACGCGAACAGATCCAAATAACAATGTGATGCTCTGGTTGGCAAGCAGAATCAATGCTACGAGCGACGATTCTTGACATCCGGTAGCTCGGCCGGAGCGAAAGCGAACCCGAGCCCGTAAGTTGATCGCCGGCTTGGCACGGTGGTGGATCTCCTTTCCCTGGCTCGTGATGGTCTGCTGACAGTAAGCAAACCTGGACTACCAATGATCTATTTTCTGCTGCGCCATATCGTCTCTGTTGCTGATCATGTACGCACGCGGTTCCCGACGATAGATTGTACTGCTCCATGCATTTAAGAGAGAAGCCAAGGACTTCCAAGACCTCCAAGCCTTCCTGGTATAGCATGGCACTAACCCATTTTTGTACTCGATGATCCTCTTGCTGGTTCACTGCCTCAGCAACAGTGGTTGCGCAAGGTAATAAGTAGGTAATGTCTCCCATGTAAGTCAAAAGACCGACCTCCATTCACGTTCAAATTTTCTCCAATCTACAATCGATCACACACCCGTATACACATTCCACAAACACATCATGGCAGCCGTACAGGGATATCCACAGGAGAAGGCCTTTGGCAACGACCACTCCACAGATCCGTTCGCAGACCCAGAACACCCACAGAACAAATCACCACAGTATTCGATCGTACCACTCAATCAGACTCATGCATCAGGGTCAGATCCAATGGCGACGGCTGCGCTACAAGACCCCGCAGTCTACACTCTTCAGCCAGCAAACACGCTTAGAAGTCACTACCGCATCGCCGACAGCGCAAACAACACAAAATACCTACTCAGAATTCACCGCGGCGTCACGCGATTTACGATCCATGCCGGCGACGACGGTAACTCCACCGCTCTGATGACGGCGCTGTTTCACACCTTTCACGAGAAAAAGCTATACCTCGGCGATCCCAAGGAAGACCCAAATTGCCCGGTGGCAGACTTCAAACGATCAGCATGGCTCTACGCCAAATATCACACAGTCATTATCCCAACAACGGGTAGGGAGCTCATCTGGACAAAAGTTGTTGGCGACCATGGTCTCACCAGATTCGGATCGAGTGGCCGCGTGTTGAAAGATCAGAAGACTGGCGAGGACCTTGCGGTATGGTTCTACGATGCTAGGACGGTCTTTGGATCGGGCTCGCATGGACGATTTAAGTTTCTGAAGCCGTTGACTAAAGAAGAGGAAATGTCAAGTCTGCTTGTGCTTTTCGGTTCGTTGGCCTACGGCGGGTACATCAATTGCGTTGGTGTTGTGTAGAGACAGATATCCTTTGTGATTGCGAATTTGACCTTTTTTTATATCACTGTGTCCGCTTATCATACCGTTGTAGAATCCGTCTGTGGCTGATAGCATCGCAAGTCTGTGCACAACCACGATGGGTTCCTCATTGTCGGCCTTAAAAAGGTTGACCATATAAAGCAAGTCCACATTTTGCCATGTTCCCAAACGCCGCGCTATGCGTCTTGATCTTCCAACATTATCTCTCTGTCAAGAGTATTTCTCAGACCTCATTGAGCAGATCGTCCAAATCATCATCATCCCATCCACCCTTTCGTCGCTGCACAGAAAATTGCTCCTTCTTCTCCTGCTGCTCCGACAACTGCGCCAGGATATCCTTCAATTGCTCCTCGGTGACTTTCTGCCTCAGCTGACCAGACCGCGCCAGCATGATGAGTCTGTTCTCGACATCTTCTGCTCTCGATGCCTTGACCAGACGTATCCGGCCCAATCGATCCGCGGCTGATGGTTCGAGGATTTGGCCCAGGATCGAGTTTCGTGCTTCTTGTTCCTGCTGCCTTTGGATCTGTCAATCGGCTGCATTGTGGTTGGATGGACGGCGCTATTTACCTCTGCTGGCCTTGTTGTTCGTCTCCACCGCCTTGTTCGCCCTGCTGTTGGCGCAGCTGCTGCATGCGCGCACGCCTGATCTGTGGATAATTGTTAGCGGGCAACCCTTTGCGAGACCCTCGCTCTGGGATAATATCACCTCTTCCAAATCGGAGTCGGCCATCTTTTCCAACAGTCACTTCGTCTAGTCGTGTTCCAATGCGCTTTTTCTGGAGACTCTCTTGAAAATTCCCCGCTGTCCAGACCCAATCGATGTTGGTTACCTGATTAGGATAAGTTGTCCAGGCTCTTGGCAAGAATTGCGGGGAGGACTTCTTCGAGGCTCTTTGACGTCTTTCTCTGCTCGCTTCAGGGCCTCAATCCTTATCAGCTATCGTGCAACTTCGACATGCTTGAAATGGCAATCTTACGCGCGAGAGAGTGCATGAGAGATATGTAAGTGTTTGTGTAGTCAAATCTCCCTTTGGTAAGGTTATGTTTCTCCGTTTCTTGTATATCTATCAGGACCCTCTGGTTTCTCGACCTGTTTTTTGCTGGTAGCTCGCGACTGGTCCGCGAGATACGTTACCTGGCCACGCAAGGCTAGATATTGAGGCATCAGGTCAGAGCCTACACGAAGGATATTTACTTGAGCATTCTCCCGCGACTTGGTGTTCGAAACCTCGTTGCTATCAATCTTGGAACCATGTATAACTTGGCACTCTTGCTCCTTGGTGCAGCTTTCCTGATCAGCTTCATCGCATATACCATTTCAAATAAGCAGACAAGAAATGTTCTGCTTAACAGGTTTGGTCTTCGACGAGACAGATCCTCAGGGTCACTGACACCTCCACGATCTCTGTCTCCCGAGAAGAAGACCCATCTCGAAGAACATACAGCACCTGATTATAAGGACGTCTTCCCCCCGAGCAGAAGACACGCTCTTGCCGAGCTAGATGTCAATGCGATCAGCATCAACGGTCTGGATGGAAGAGCTCTCAGTAAACTCACATCCGACACTTCCCTCCGCGTTCCTGACAAGGAGCCCGTTCACAGCGATGGCCTGTCAAAACACACCACCCCAACCGGCTTCACCATGGAAGAGATCACCGCCCTGGGTCAATTTCCAGACTATGCGACCCTCAGCGGCGTACCACTCCCAGAACCACATCCGACCTTCGATATCAACAAAGCGCTGCCACGCCCCTACCGACCTGTTCGCTGGCCCTACCACCAGACCATGTCTCTGACTAAACTCGACCCTAACTACTGGCTCGAGCTCGAATCGACCTACACAGCACGAATCGCGCAACGACAAGCCTTGTACGCAACCCACGGCACTTCGGTCCTAAACGCACTCCCAGGTTCCGAGCACGCCACAAAAGAGCTCATGGAAATGTCCCTACAATTCCTCTGCACACGCTACCCGCAATACTTCACCCTCTGCCCCTCCAAAACCCACTTCCACAACGCCATCCTGCAAACCACCACCCCACTCCACAGCACACCCCCTCTCATCGTCATCCTAAACAACATCCCAGAAGACTTCGCTCTCGTCCTCCGCTGCCCCCTGACGGGATCCTACACCCTGCGCGCCGGCATCATATGCAGCAGCCTAGGCTGGTCACTAGGCACAAAAATCAGCCTCTCCCTCTCCGCCATCCACGGCCCAATCCCGGACTACGCCACCAAAATGGCCTTCAGCATGGACCGCTACTTCGCCAAGAAACCAACCGACAAGCCGATCCAGCGCGGCAGTTGGGGACTCGAGATCGGCACGCCGCTATTCATGCCAGCCGACGATCCACATGCGACTTTGCGAGAGCGTCAGGACCCTGATGCGCGGATCGAGGACGTGAATCTCAGAGTCGATTGGCAGACGCTGCGCAGGTTGCCGTTGAGTGGTGCTGTGGTGTTTAATTTCAAGGCGCTGTTTACGCCGCTCACGGAGTTGAGACGGGAACCGTGCGTGCCGAAGCTTTTGCTCAAGGTGCTGCGCGAGGGCAAGAGGGAGCTCATGCTGTATAAGGGGACGTGGCATACGGAGCATGTCGTGTTGCCGAAGCTGGAGGAGTGGAGTCGGGAGCAGGAAGAGAAGGGGTTGGTAGAGGAAGGGTGGGAGCCAAGGACGCTGGATCAGAGTCCGTTTTACCCTGGTTGGGAGGACTTGTGGCGTGGAAGACAGGGGTTTTAGGCATGAATTGGATGGGAAGATTTTACTTTGGTATTAAGATATGCCTCTTATGTAAGAGTTCTCATTGGGTTCCGATTTGTGTGGGCTGGTTATGCTATATAATGCCATGTCTTATCCGCTATTGCTATGCTAACTTACCAATGCTCAAACCCCCTTGTGGACAAAATATTATGTGAAGAAGCGAATCTTGAAAGGAGTCGACAAGACCTAGTTGTCGAAACCTCCGGGTATCGTAATTTTGACGTCTGAATCCTTCTCCTGCTCTTGCTGAGCTTCCGCAAAAGGCGCATCTTCCAATCGAGGCGTAGCCTGTGCGGTCGTCATATTCTCATCTTCCTGATCCGAGTCGGAACCTTCGGCCTTTTTTCCATCTGCCTTCGCCTGAATGTCCTCAGCTCCTTCGAGCGACTTCCTTTCAATCATCTTCTTTCCGATCGACACCCTCTTCTCCTCCTTGTCAGACTTGAATGGGTCCTCCGCTCTGCGAGGGTTCTGTAGCTTGACACTGGCCGAAGTCTCGTCGCTGAGTCTAGACTCACCAGACTTGCGCGAGTCCATGCTGTTTTTCTGCTTCTCGAGGCCGGGGCTGGGCTCTGCTCTGAGCATAGCTGGAACAACGCCTCCTCCCATACGCGCCCAGAACATCTTCTCACGCAGCCTGACACTCTCTTCCCATGCTGTCTTGACTTCTTCGTCGGTCTTTGCTCGCCAGAGTCCATCGCGGACCATGCGGAGGAAACCCATGAAATCGCCGGTAGCGCGGACTCTGCCAAGGCACCAATCGCAAAGAGGATATCGCTGCGCAGTCGCGTCTTCGCTGGTTCGGAACCGATGTCGACGCTGATATGCGTCCTGACGTCTGTCTTCGCCGCAGAGCGCACATGCATGGACTGGTCCGTATAGTTTGCTTTGCGACACGAATGGCTCCACAACAAGGTTTCCAGCAGTCACTGACGTCAAGACGGTCCTTCTCGCCATCCACGACAATCCAGGTGCAAGGTCGAGTCGCAAGGTCGGCTCGACATCTTCGGTCAAGGATCGCTTGTAGAATTTGCTGTCCTTGAGAGCGGGAGCAGATGAAGTATTTGGAGATCCTACGACAGATCCGGAAGAGCCGAATGCACCAGGGAGACTCGGATATGACATTGAACCGCTAGCGCCACTAACGCTTCTAGAGTTCGCTGCCGTTGCAGAAGAGGATCGGGCATGAGTGTAGATGGCTCTCGACGTCTTTAGAAGTTCCGCAAAATCTACGTAAGCTGGCAAGTCTGCGCGCAGGATTGGTGTGATGAGGTGTGAGAAGCGCAGAGGATGATCTGGAGCGATGTCGCCTGGCATTCCTGGAGATAGTGGTAGTGAATCCAAGATTCGGCTCATCTTGTTTGTGTCGGCGCCTGGCGTTGATGGAGCTGTGGAGAGGTATGGCGCGGTTTCCGTCTCGTCTCGTTCTGAACTCATCTTTTCCATGACTCCTTTGAGATCGATCAGCTGTTCTTGCGATGATGCGAGCAGCATTTCGGTATCCTGGAGCTGAGATTTCAGTTGGGAGTTGCGCTTTTCGGCCGACTCGTTCTCTCTTCGCGCATCGGCAACCATCTGGAAATGTCTTGTCAGCGCGCATACAATATAGTTATGCTACGATCAAACTCACCGTATTCGCCTCTTCAAACAAAGCCGATGTCAGATTCTCTACTTCCATCTCCACCTGTCTCTTGGCCTTGTCGGAAGCCTCTCTTTCCTTCCTAGCCTCCTGCAATTCGGCTCTGAGTTGTGCCATGGTAGCGTCCACTTCGGCCTTTTTGAGCAATACACCACTCGCGATGGACTCTGCATGTTGTTTCGCTTCAGCCTCGAGCTGGGCGTTCCGGCTTCTGGCAGCTTCTAGCTCATGTCGCGTGTGTTGTAAATTGTCGTCAAGAGACGTCGAGTGGTTGATGGCGTTGATGAGTTTGGTACTGAGCATAGAGATCTCGTTCGAAAGTTCGTTACTCGACTCTGACCTCGACAAGGACGGCTTCGGACTTGGACTTGGTGATCGTGGGTCCGGAATGGTGTTCAAGAATTCTTCGTTATGCATAGCTCCAGTAGGAGTGGCCGTCGCCGCAGTAGCCATGGTCGGTACTTGGGAAGTTGATTTGGATTTTGTGAGAGAGATTGGAGGAGCGAGTTTGCTAGTCTTTGGTGTGGATGGAGCGGTCACACCGCCGACAAGGAATGAATAGCTGCGCATGACATGCGGGTCAGTGATGCGATGTCTTGTATAAGCGGGATAGGAGATAGAAGCACAATAATCGATAGAAAGTCGATAGAGAACGATAGGCAGTACTACAGACAGTACTCACTCGGCCACTGTGATGGTAGTAGAACGGTATCGGAGTAGACAGCAGTTATTGGGAGATCAAGGCCGTTGGATGTCGATAGCTGGAAGTGAGTTTAATGTAGTAAGTCAGTCGGTTCCAGTCTCGTTTAGAAGCTCGTTTGCGTTAGTTACGGTACGTCGGACGGACTGGCGCTGCGCTGGTCTGCGGAGGTCGATGCGCCAACCGGGAGTGACAGAAACATAGATTCGAGTCGTGATGGCCAATCACTAGTCTTCATCGAGAAATCCAGTATTGTGCAAATATTCAGACGTGCTCACGGACGAGTAAGCGCCTAATATTCCTGGTGTATATTAATGGTGACGAAGATGGAGCAAGTCATCATAGTGTACAGAGAGAGCGGAAATGATGTGGATCCATGATTGGTGCCTTCCCGCATCGAACGACCGGGGGAAAACATCTGCTACCTGTCTATTACTGCTCTACTGCT
>Ga0058704_10000839_pt1 | contig 15025 bp, 10 predicted proteins | sample AgamicMgSfe_FD_71363 | JGI IMG/M metagenome (GOLD analysis project Ga0058704, IMG submission 71363) | Agave microbial communities from Guanajuato, Mexico - Mg.Sf.e | ecosystem: Host-associated > Plants > Phyllosphere > Phylloplane/Leaf | place: Guanajuato, Mexico | collected 2012-05-30
TCCGAGCAGGTCCAACGCCAATGCCAATTGGCCGCCGAGATCACCTTACGAAGCCCTACTGAGCTCCCCAAGCGGCAGACAGAGGTGGAAGGACCGACAAGATCGGATCAGCCAGCGATCTCCGTCTCCGTCACCAATGCGGAGGCCTATGCAAAGCTCAAGAGCGCTACAGGCTCTATCTGGACCCTCAAATCTCGACAGTGCCGAGGATGAAGATGAGGATGAGGAGACACTGAGTCTCAAGCTACAGGCTATAGAAGCAAGGCTGAAGTTGAAGAAATTACAGCAAGCCAGGAAAGATAAACGAGCGGCGGACGCAATCGACAGGGATGGCCAGCAGATGTCGCCCAGGCTTAAGCGACTCAAGGTTGATCCAGGAGTCGAGATCCCCGTCTCGCCGACCAAAGACCGCATCGCGCCACAGCAGAACCTTTCTCCAGCGAAATTACTCGGCCTCGACCGGGGTTTGAGGGCGCAGGATGTCTCTCTGAAGAGGGCGAGGACCGGGCCAGCGTCTGCAATAGCCGTCTCAGCCAGTAGCCACTATGCTGCGCGACCAGAAGAGCCCATGAAGAAGGGCAAGAGCTTTGGTGAACGTCTCGCCGACAGTAGGTTGAATGAGCAAGAGCGTCAGGCGAAACAGGAGCGCATAGAGAGGGTCAGGGGGAAGAGCTCAGGGTTTGGTAACATATCGACAGCTAGCGGCACCGCAGAGACTATGTCTGCGAATGCCAAAGGTCGTGCCTCAACGCCGAATAATGAGGGCACGACCAAGTCGGCACCGTTCCGCAAACCAGTCTCAGACTCGAACCAAAGCACTGTCAAGGCCGCAAAACGGCCGGAAAATTCGACGAATGAGGCGGTGCCAAAGCCAAAGCGCGAAGTTCACCGAAAACAGAACAAGCCAGATACCGACGGCACAGAGACCGAAGAGTCTTTCGATTCATACTCTTCCACACATCTCTCTCGTCGCAGCCTCGCACACACCGACCTCACACGCGTTCTATCAGACAAGGAGGTCTACACGATCCCCCGCCTGCTCAAAGAAGTCAAGTCACCAGAATACGATCCACCCGACTGCGAAGCCGACTATGTAGTCTTTGCCATCATCGCATCAAAGTCATCTCCGTATGATCTCAAAGGACAACCCAAGACCGACGACGAAGACGCCGCTACCGGGCCGAAGAACAAATTCATGGTTCTGAAACTGACCGACCTCAACTGGGAGCTCGACCTCTTCCTCTTCGACGGCGCCTTCAGCCGCTACTGGAAACTGACACCAGGCACTCTCATCGCCATCCTCAACCCAGCCATCATGCCTCCCAAGACCTCCTACAGAGACACGGGCCGCTTCAGCTTAAAACTCACCACGACGGACGACGAGATTCTCGAGATCGGCAGCGCGCGCGACCTGGGCTTCTGCACCAGCATGAAAAAGGACGGCCAGCTGTGCGACGCCTGGATCAACAAGCGCAAGACCCAGCACTGCGACTTCCACGTCAACCTCCTGCTCGACCGCACCCGCGCCTCGCGCATGGAGGTCAACGGCATGTTCCGCTATTCGGGGACTACCCGCTCCGGCTCTCCGGACTCGTCGTCCTCGCGCCGCCATCCGCGCGCCAGGCTGTATTATCCTGGTTCTTCAGCCGGCGCACCAGCACACACAGCCGGCCGCAAGCGCGACCACGATACCGGCGAAAGATACTATCTTGGTCCATCGTCCGGCACCGGCAGAACAACTGCGCAAATGCTCGACTCCGAAGACCTGGCGCGCCCGGAAGCGATGCGTAAGCGCCTCGCCGCCGCGGAGAAGGAGCGCGAGCTGGCGCGGAAGCTCGGAAAGCTGGGTAATGGCATCGGAGCCGAGTATCTGCGCGCCGGAGTTGCGAAGACGGACGAACCAAGTAAGGACGACGATGGAGCTGCAGCTGGGGAAGGAGAGTATGATGCTGAGGCAGCGGCGAAGAGGAACGGTGTTGCGGATCTGATGGGTGAGGTCAGGAGGAAGGATGGGGCAGAGGTCAGGCTTAGTCCTGTGCGAGGCCGCAAGCGCGCGTTCCCGTTCGCTGCGTCTGCGTCTTCGTCCTCCGCAAGGGGATCGGCGGCGGCGGCGGGGCGAGGCAGTGAGGCGGTGGGCTGGGGCGGAGCTTTCAAGCGCGGCATAGGCGGTAGCGAGCGCAGGGAGATGTCACCGGAGAAAGGGCAGACGAGATTGAACATACCAAGAACGACGACGACGACAGGTACGGGTGGAGCAGAGGCAGAGCGAGCGGTCCCGAGATCTGCGTCGCCGAAGAAGAGGGCGCGGTTCGTCCTCGACAAGGGCGTCAGGGTGCCTGGACGTGAATCGGTCGGTGATGTGGTGCTTGGAAACGATGATGATGACGATGGGCTGGATATTGTTGGATAGTCTTCGTCTTCGTGGATCAACATACGATCTTTCACTCCGCATGCCCGAATCTCTGGAGTTAATTTCATTTCTGATCGAATCATCACTGTGGTGCAGTCAAGATGTAATGATTGAATCGAGCCGAAATACACAACTTCTAGCATGCTGACCATACGGCGTTCCACCACCCCCATTTCCCTCCCCCTTATCCAGCGGTGCCTGAGTAATGACCAGTGACAGCATCACAGCTCTATCAGCACGTGGTTCGTATTGCACAGTGCCCGTCGATGACCATGCTCAAACATGCCATCTAAAGCATTCCGCATTGCACTTGGTACACTTGAGCGCGAGGTGTCTCGCATGCTCATCTTCGGGCGCGCCGCGGAACTGCGAGTTGAATGGCGCAAAGCAGACATTGCAGGCTGGAAAGTCCTGGCCCGCACTCTTCAATGCCTCTCTGTAAGCTCTAATGGCGTTGTTATTGCCTGTTAAGAATTCGCGTTAGCTTTGTCTCTTGATACGGAGGCAGTGATGCTTGCAATATACCTGGTGCATGAGGAGGAGGACGCGGGGCCGCTGGCGCGAGACGCAGACGGCTCAATTCTGCCTGGAAGTGATCTCTATCCTTAGTAAGCCTCTTGATCTTGCTCAGGGCTTGTCCGAGCTGCTCGTCCTTCTTGCGTAGGACTTCGGTCAGGGCTTGTCGACCTTCCTTCATATCAGATTGAGAAGGCAGAGCTGGACTCTTCTGCTTCGTAGGCTCAGTTGAATTGCCCGCGACGATCACTGGTGCAACCGACTCTGAGGGGCTGAACGCTGCTGTTGCGCCAGCTGTGGCTTGTTGACCGATTTGTAACAACTTCATCTTCTCGAAGAAGGTCATTGGGGCCGCCCCCGGCTGGGCGCTTCTCGGACCCGTCGGAGGGTGGTCGTTCTCCTTCGATGATTCAGATGCTGCAGAGACAGTAGGTGGCGTGGCCTTGACGGTCTGACTCTCCGCAATTGGTGTGGATGCCTGCGGACATACACATGTCAGAGACGACAATCAGGCAAGGTTTTCTTCTGCACTTACCTGTGCGGCGGATTCTGTCGTGACCCGCTTCTGCTTCTCCAACTCCGCGACCTTGGTCTCAGCACGCTTGAGCTTAGTAGTGAGGTCGACGATCTCAGCCAATGTGCTTTCCGCAGCGCTGTCGCCCGTGCGAATGGCGACATCCTTCTTCTCTTTCTCCAATTCAGCGACCTTGCTCTCGGCGCGGGTGAGCTTGTTGGTGAGGCTGACAATCTCGGCCATTTTGCTGTCCGCAGTACTGTCGGACTTGTGACCGGCGATATCCTTCCTCTCCTTCTCCATGTCAGATATCTTGGTCTCAGCACGTGTGAGCTTGTTGGTGAGATTGACAATCTCAGCCGACTTTCTGTCCACAGCGCTGTCGCACTTCCGACTGGCGATGTCTTTCTCCTGCAACTCCTTCTGCAACCTCCAGACAAGCTGTCGCAGATGGCTTGCATCTTTCTCGGACATCATCGTCAAAGATTGCTCGCCTTGTTCGTTAGCATCGTCTTTCAAGGTCCCCATCTTGGCTACCGAGGCCGTGAATGCCGCGACCTGATCACATAGAGACGCTATCTCTTCGTCCTCTCCCTTGAAATGAGGCGTCGTCTCAGTCGTGGTGGGTGGCCCGTCTGACTTGACAGCATTCGATCGTGCAGTGACCGTCTTGAGGAGCTTTCTCAGTTCGGCCAGCTCTTGCACTTTCTGGTCCAGCTCCGGTCTCAGGGAGCGAGCCGAGACGTCTTTGAGCTGAGCCTGAAGATCTCTGAATGCTTCTTCCCTGTCTTCGAGCTCGCCTTCAAGACTATCGACCTTGTTCCTGAGCTTCCTCATCTCATCAAAGTGAACCTTCTTCACCTCCGCCGCGGGTGCGGATGGTGGGGTGGGAACAGACTGTTGCGCTTGCATATCTTGAATCACTTTACGCAACTTGACAATTGTCCCCTCTTTGTCGACAAGCTGAGCATCGGTTCTCGGCTCCTCGGGTGGGGGCGTTTTGAAGACAGACGCTGCATTCTTCGCATCCTTGACCGTGTCAACGCCGATCATCGGAGTCGTGCCTGATTGCGGAGTATGAGCTGGTCTCGGCGCTTGCTCCTCGAGTTTTGGCGTGCTGGGTGCAGTCCTCGCATTTTCAGCTCTGTCCTGGCTATCTTTCCGCTTGGAGTTGAGTAGCTTCCCAAGCGTAATGATAGAAGCAGGCTGTGGACGTATGAGAGGCGTAGTCGCATCTGATTTGGAGCGAGACAAAGAGCCAACCTGCAATATCACGGCGGTCGACTGTTCGTTTGCTGCCGGATCGACCCGTTCGCCTTGCTCTGCTTGTCTGGCCCATGTGACGAGCTGTTTCAGCACAACATAGGCAAGAGCTGGTTCCGTTTCCAGTAAGCGGTCGAAATAAAGGTCGTCCGCCAGTACCATGATATTCTCGGCACACTCCCAGGCGACTGTTCTCTGTAAAGGTGCGACGGCAGCGTACTGTCTCTCCATTGCGCTCGTAAGACGAACGAACTCGGTGAAGCCCGTTTGCTGTGACAAGCCCTTCACGGCTGTTGTCAACTTTTTCAGAGCGAACATGGCGAGATCGTCGATCTCGAACACTAAAGAAGCTGCATAGACCCGTGCATGGTTCCATGCTCGGGCTACTGGTACAGCCTCAAATGGCGCGGGTGGTTTGATGTCCAGCCTCTGAAGACTATTGCAAGTCTCGTTGATCGGCATCTCACGCTCATAGTGCGTGCGCAGATCAATGAGGGAATCTGACGTTTCTTCCAATCGCCTCTCTTCCTCGGATGCGACATGTAGGTCTTCAGTGGTGTCTGCGCCATCTGTTGTCATGCCAGAGGTTGCGTCGGAATGGGAAGAATGCGCAGGACAGGGTGGAGGTAGAGTGGTGCTGGAATCGTGTTCATCGTACTTCTTTTGGTATAGGTACTGAAGAACACGTTGGAGCGTGAAGGCATCGCAGCCGTGTATCGACACCACCGCACGACCATGACGCTGAAATAAATTAGTACTGGTAATTCACAACGTGGTGTTGATGCTCACGTACGGTGGTAGTGGATGCAGTACACTCAAAGTCGATCACTGAGGACTGCGAGCAGACGATGAGACGATGGGCCATCCATTCGCGATTGTCGCAGACCAACACCATGTCCGCATACTTGGCGTCACCGAGCATCGGTCCACTGAATGCATGAGGCATGCTGGGGTGGTATAGCGTGCCTATCTGTCAGAACTGGGAGTACCGATTCGTTGCCTGGCACGGTGCTCAGCGAGTGGGCACTGAGGGCTGCGTGCAAACGACGGTGCGGCTCCTGTGTGCTCTCCAATAAAAGCGATGTAATGTGTAGGGTGTTGAAGCAAGCGAACGCCGTTCGAAAAAATGAATGAGAGATTGACCGATCTTGAAAGCGGGTCACGAGATCGTGGGAGAGCTTCGCTGTGGTTGAGCTTGACGAAGCACCAGAAACCATGGAAGGTAAGGTGTGGAAGGGAAGTGAGGTGAAGAATCGATGACAAAGAAGGCAATCGCAACTGTGAAAGATCTTACCTCAACGCGTCAGATCGCGACATCACCTGATGTGCGATGCAATAATGTACATTACTTAGACCTACAGTACATATTGGTTCCCGGAGACCGCGAATCGACCACTACTGCTATCAGTGGCTTTTCGAGACTTGACAACACGAACCGGATGGATTTCCAGGAGCAATCGGCAGCCGGCGGTCCTATATACTTGCTCTCCTGGGCGCCATGGTGCGTCGAAGGTTCTTTTTCTCCTCCGTCTCTTCCATAACGGGCAAGATGCCTTCCTCACGAAGCTGTGCCAGAAATTGCTTACCGTACTTGTAGCCAACCTGATAGATCTCATCGAATTTACCAAAGTCCAGCGTGCCATACTCTTCGACTGGTGGTCTGAGGTATCTGCAGCCCGGGGTGTTCTTGGCTCGTTCCAGCGCGCCGATGCTCGAGACGTACGCCAGTCTGGCCTGAATCTCTGACAGAGATGGTGGGTTGGTCCACGACGAGAGAGGGTTCCATCGATTCACGGATGCCCAGAAACCAGAGAGTGAGTCGCCGTAGAATTGCGGAGTATCATCGTCTACTGCGCCTACGTCGACCGCGAAGATGATGTCGGCTCCAAGAGACTTCATATGGGCTACAGTCAAGTTGTCCACGTATCCTCCATCAAGCAGCATGTTGCCTTCGTCACAGAGTGGGGGCAGCAAGCCAGCCAGAGACATAGACGCGCGTACATACCGCCAGACGTAGCCACTCGTGTGTACCTCTGACCGGCTCTTGGTGATGTTTGTCGTGTTGCAATAGAATTCGAGCCAGAAGTCTTCGATCTGGGAGTCGCCAAAAGTCTTGAAGATGCCCCTGTTGAACTCGTGCCCAGTGGTGTAGGAGACGCTAACACCGTGTCAGTGAAGCTACCAGGCGGCAACACAAAGAGACTTACGAAGGATATGTGAGGTCAAGAGCAAACCTCCACATACTCCCCATCCTGCCAGAGAACTTCTTGGCGCGACCATACATTGGCACGACATCGGCATCCCATGCATACAGTGCTCCGATGAACGAGCCGATTGAGGTTCCGCCGACAATATCGATAGGGATACCGGCTTCCTCCAGCGCCCGGATGACGCCAACATGGGAGATCCCGCGAGCACCACCTCCTCCCAGAACCAAGCCCACAGACTTGCCGCACAGCCTTCTGGCCAGGCGGTGGAAGTCACCCTTGAATGGCGTCTCTGCAGAATACAGTGGTGTCTGACGCACCCTTCTCGATGTATACTTCTGGATCTCCGCCTGCAACACTTGCACGCGTTGTTTGAGAGCCGTTCCGAAGCGTCGAAGTTGTGGCTGCACAGGCTCTGCGGTACTGCGAAACGACATCTGCACGTGATGGTGACTTCCATTGATCCATGATCGGTTCCTTAGCCACCGCCGCGTGAGTCCGGCAGGACAGTAGCGCTCGGAGTGAAGCAGCACTAATTCCTTCCTCGCCGTCGTCTTCACTGTGAGCATAAACCGTTCATACTCGCCAATGTTTGGTGACCCCTCGGCTAGCCCGACCAGGAGGATGCAGTCCGCTTGGCTGATACACGTTTGCGTCCATGGAGACTTGACGTTCGTGTCAGCAACGTAGAGCACCAAGCCATACTTTTCTTCCAGATCCGCAAGGTATTGAGATAACTTCAGCTTGCCCATCCTGCTGAAAGCATGTCGTCCAAGATGATTAAGGATACCAGTCTGGTTCAATGAAACAACGCCACGTGTCGTTCCAATCTGGTTCAGCGCCGTCAGAAGACGATGCGCAAACTCCACTACCGGTGTCCCACTGGTCACGGGTAGAACAGTGACAGTACGAAGATTGCTGTTAGATGAAGTCTTCTCTTGTAAGGCGGTACGACTCCCAGCCTTGCTGACGTCGGAGAGCGGATCCTCAACAAGATTGCGCATTCGTGCCGCGATGATCTTGGATATTTTGATGGTGATGCCGGGGTGTTCCAGCGCGAGACTGTTGAACAGAGTCTTCGGGAACTTAGCAAGTTCGCTGTCTCTGATGGCGTGCAGAGTCCCCGGCCTTGCGGATTCGGTCAGGACTTCTAGCTCGCCTACACTGTCACCCTGCCCATACTCGCCGATGACCTTGACTTTGCCCGCATCGGTTTCTTGAATGGCCCTTAGCCTGCCGTTGAGAACGATATAGATCGCGTCACTGTCCTCTTTCTGGTGGTAGATGACTTGGCCAGCATTGACTTGAACCCATTCCAGTGCAAAGTCAATGTGTAGTATCAGACGGGGCAAGAGGCTCGTCACGCGTTTTGCCATTGTCAGCAAGACAATGGGGTATCTGTCGACGACCCTCTCCACCACAGCGATTGGCAGAAAGCCGACATACACATCTGTCTTGGCTGTCACATCGATCATCGAGCGGTGCGAACCAACCGTCCCAAGATAGCCCGCTAACCCTCCAGGCTTTATCATGAAAAGATTCTTTCTGGCCTGGCGTTTGCTATCTTTGCCGTCCTTACTGGTGACGGACGGTCGTTTCTTTTGCGTGCGCTGGCGGTCGACTGGCACGCCGAACATATCAGCCTCGTCCATTCCACCTTCCTGAGGTATAGTACCCAGCACGTTCGTATGGAGATCGGCTTCGTCCACAGTGACGCTCACGTCGAGAAAGCCATCTATTACATAGTACAAACCGGGATTGCGCTCGCCCCTTTCGACCAGAAGGGAGCCCTTAGGGAAGAAGACAATCTCAACCTCGTGTTTGACATCTTCCATGATATTGGTTGGACCGGTCATACTAAGAGCGGACACCGAGGCAGATTCCGAGTCTCCATCAGCCGAGCCATCAAATGGATCCATGAAGCCGAAGGCGTTGTTGAAGACTGCCTTCTGTCGTCTGGAATCGTACGAGACAAGCCTCGGCGATTGTGGGACAGATGAAGCAGGCTGTAGGCCATCCTTAACATTGCCGAGCCCGATTGCCTTGAGCATGCAGTCCAAAATCGACTCGCGGAACAGTACATCTTCATCTTTCGAATCTTGACGCTGTAATTGCACTCTGGTGCTCAAAGGAGAAAAGAACGGGTTTATATTCCGATTAGTCGATGGGCTATGCACGTCTTTCGCTGCTGATTTCGGCGTCTGATATGGCTGCGAGAAGCTGAGACGACCGCGTCTGTGACCGTGTCGTGCCGCATGAGTGTTGGTCAAGAGATCGCCTGCACTTACACCACTGCGACTCTCGTCGGCCCGATGTGTGATGTTCTCTCGTGACGCAGTGTCGACTTCCGTCCTTGCCAGTGGAGGGCGACTCTGCGGCTTGAGCCCTGCTGAAGCGAGTCTCGCATGCATGACAGCCTCCTTACGCAAGCCGCTACTTGACCGCCGTCGATGGCCAGCACGAGCGTTGTGAAGTGCGAGACCTTTCGTCATGTCGCCAGGTCCGACACGCTCTCGTTCTTGCCGAAATTTGTCTTTGAGCCTCTCCAGGGCATCTCCACGGAGAAAGTCAGGCAGATCGTAGGTCGTATATCTGTCCATTAGGCGCTCCGTACGTAAGACCTCGCTAGTGAGACCCAGATAAGAGTGGCCAGTAGCAAGAGTGACACGTTGTAATCTAGTCAGAATGACTTGCACGATATGTGCAGATGCTTTGGGGTAGACTCTGGTGAGACGGTGAAAGGCAGTGGCCGGGATGATGGCTATGGTAGTGTCCACCGAGGCGCGTGCCACGATGTCAGGATGGGCGGATGTGGATTTCTCAGAGCGCTGATTACGCGCTGACTTCACGTGTGTCTTGGCCGGAGAGTTTGGAAGGCTAGCTTCACCGTCGCCGACTCCGTCCAGGGAGAAGGGAGGTACAATGCTGCCGTCAAGTGCAGACTGACGACTTCTCGATACGGGCCTCGAGAACTCAGCAGAGTCCGAAAGAGGGCTCTGAAGTGCAGGCCCGAAAGTCGAGCTGGAAGATCTTTGTAAGTACGGCCGGGCAGAGGTTAAGCCCGGAAACGCCAAGCCGTCTGTGTCGGGCTCGTCATGTCGTAGCTTGACGCCTTCGGTGAACAGAGAGAGAATGGAAAAGAGTGATGACATCGGCGCACCGTTCTTGACTTCAGTCAATAGTTGGTAGCCCTGGTTGGCCCGGCCTTGCTGTTCCTCTTCAGATCCAGCGGAGTCGTTCTCCTCGAACGCTGAATTCACGTCCTGGTTGCGGTTTGACTTTACAAAGATTTGCACAAGCCCATCCACGACCAAGCAGAAACCCTTTTCTTCCTCCAGAAGCAAGGTCTCACCTGCTATCAGCTTGCGCGTTTGCATCGTCCTTGTCAATTCATGGAAGACGGGACGTTCGAGATAGCCAAAGACTTTGATGGCGCTGAGAAACTCGTCCAGGTAATTGGCCAGGCCAGGCTTCGAGTCCGCTTCTTGGCTGTCGGGAAACACTTCGACAAGAGGTTCCTTGCGCTGAGGGCTCGGTGGCAGTCGAGAATACATGTTCATCCATCGGTACCTGACCAACCAGCTGGCTGTGGAGACGAGGAAGACCAGTATGAGGAGCAATGTAGTCATATTGACCGTTAGCGTCAAGCTGGTAGACAGAAACGTAAACATCCATGTCGGCAACGTGATGGTCACGAACGCGATGAAGGACAAGAGAAGGCTCGGAATCATTATGAGTACGGTATAGGCGAGACCGCCGGCGGATGGCAGCGCAGTGGCATTGACAGAAGCAGCGGTGATGTTGGTGAGACTCCCGGGCAAGCCATACGCCGCTCCGTCCTGCAAGGTACCCGCCACAGAGGATGCCATGATCGCGTCGTGCAATGATCGAGCCGCGCAAAGAGAAGACAGGAACTCACGGTGGGCTTTGCCCACGAATTGTATGATTTCAAGGCATGTTTGCAGAATCCAGAACGTCCTACCAGCAGTGGAAAGGACGCAAGGAAGAGACGATTGGGAGGTGAATTTAGGTATGATACCTGTAGTCGGCGAATAAGGAGGTGACAAGCCGCACGTTTCCTGTCGCGTAGTGGGAGCCTTGGCATCAAAGAGTGCCGCAGTCCAAGCCTTGTCAACGACCAGACTTTCAACACCGCATCCTCTGTCTAGACAGCATCGCCATTGTCGGCGGACGACATTCACGCGCATCCGGTAGCTGGCAGTCACGATGGCGTCCAATCGCCCACCAGAGAGAGTATACCACCAAGACTACATTGCGCGCATTCGATATTCCAATACCCTACCACCTCCTCCAAACCCACCAAAGCTACTCGCAATACCAGGCACCGGGCTCTCAAGCGGACAGTACACCTCCGCAGCCTTTGCGTCGCGTCTGGCAAGAGAGCAGCCTCTCAACATTGAAGCAGATGCGGAACTCGGTATGCCCATTGACCTGGTGGGCATACCTGGAGTCTTCGATGGAAATGACCGGGGTGAGCTTGCACTTCGGTTGGTGGCTTAGTCGCCCCTGGAGATACTGATCGTATACAGCAATAATGGCCCGAGACCCCCCGCTTCCGATCCACCCACACGACCGCGCCCTCCTCAGACCGCTTGCAGCACTAGGCAAGTCGAACGCTGCGAATGGAGGTGTCAGCTTCCTGCGGAGAACCGAATACATCTCGTCGAACCAGGGTCAGAACAGATTCGAGTCCAGCACGTCGAAAGATCTCCTACGATTGCGAAGCGATCCCAAAAGACGGCGGAAAGGTAACGTCAACAAGGAGCATCCTCTGAACATCCTGAAGCACGTCGTCAAGGGCTTCGATGTAGCCTACCCGAGAGATGCGTATGCTGGAGAAGATAGTACCGAGAGAGTCCGTGGAGCGGAAATCACAGAAGCCGATGCGAAAGCGTGGACGAATCCCAAGCACCCTTCGCGACCAGAGCTGCAACTGCTTGATAGCTACCCTGTGCTGCCTGATCTTGGCGCACTCCCCGGCGTCGGGTCCTACATTGTGACCAAGTTCAATACGAATCCGGTCCCGGATACTGGAAAATACGACCCTCGACTTGACGTTGCGATCCTTCGTCCTCAGAACCCGTATGCCGAGAAGCAAGAAGACCGTATGGCCGCATATGAAACGGATGATACGCTACCGAAACCGACGACGGAATACGACTACGAGTATTATTTGACTGAAGAAGCCGGTGCTGTTCGCGGAATCAAACGCAAGTTCGATATGGACGACGTCGAGAACAATGACTCGAGCTTCTATACCTTTTCCGACGACCAAGGCAACAAGTCCTTCAAGTACGACCGCGTCAGAGCTTACGAGACGTATCAGCAAGCCGGTGACGCAGACGACCCGTATGCAGACAGTGTCGCCCTAGCGCTACATGATCCCGAGCTGACGACGGGCGGCGCCGCGCAGAGGTTGGTCAAGGGAGCATACTTCTACCCGGTACTCCAAAGGACCAATCTGCGGCCGAAGAGGAAAGCGCCAGGTCAGAGATATGAAGAAGCGCAGGTCATCGACGGCCTGCGGGTCACGGTCAGAGATGGGGATGATGAAGAACAGGCACGAAGGCTTGCTGCACGCGCCAAGTTGGACACTACCATTACTCTACCGGAGACGGACGAGGTGCCGGCGGGATCCCAAGATATTGTTGAAGCTTAGTTGGCTGGGCTGGGCGGCGGTCCTGGGCACGTTCGCATGCTGGATCGGAGGACGGCTACCGACACCGAATCATTGGTTCCGAGCCGGAATTGACAGGGCATTTTGTGTCGTCGGTTTAGGTAGGCGCATTTACTTCTCTCTCCCAGCATAGCCACGAGAGATGGGCATAAAAAGATCTGTTAAGTCGGGACAGTGCGCATCTCCGCTTGAGCAAAGGAGTCGTGAGGCTTTGACGGTAGCGGCGAGCGATAGTGACGATGAGCAAGACAGCAGAATCTTACAGCATCGAGGACGGATTGTCGAAGAAGAGAGGTACCCTTTCATGTAACCCATCTGCTCCGTATATCTTCGACTTGGCTCCAGATGTCGTTGTGTGCGGCGTGATCTCTCCGTCGGCTCATGTGATCTCTATGTGCATCGACGATTTTCTGCACACCGGGCGGTCTCATCGTAACGAGATCGACCAGGTCATCAGCCTGTTCCAGCTCCTCCCATGCAAGTGGTCGCTCCTCCCATCGTTCCTCCTCCGGTTTCGATTTCAGTTGCGGTGCTCCTTCTTCCGCCGCCGTCGCCGTCTCTGCCTTTGGCTCTGAAGTCTGACTCGGCGCAGGCCACCCAATCGGTCTCGTTGCGCTCTTCTTTGCGGACGAATGCGGTCCCCTCGGGGCCGATTCGGTCGGCTGAAGGTTGATCGATACCATGTCGCTCTTTTCGCTTTTGCGCTTGACCCCGCTCGGCGGTTGGCGAGTCATGGCTTTCATGTCCTTGAGGCGCTGCAGGCCGTTTAATTCCAACTGCGGGAGAGCAGATTGTAACAACTGATCTTGGAAGGAATTGATCCCAAGAGACGGGGCAAGGAAGGATGTGGAATGATACAGTACGGGAGCGAAGCGCGCAGAAGGGGGGAAAGAATGGCGAACCTTCTTATGCTGGTGATCATAGCTGTTTTCGTGTGCTTCGAACTCGTTGACGCGCGCGTAGCCTTTCTGACATAGCTCGCCTGGATCACATGAGTATATAGCAAGCGTGTCCAGGGCAATGGTTCGCACAGAAGAATGTGCGGCGCAGTTCTCTTGCGCTCTCGGTCTGCGCGCTCGGCAGAGGCATCGGACGCTAGCAGGTGTCAGTCCTTCTTCGCCTTCTTAAATTCTACTCTACTAACTGGTGGCATGTCTGAGGGTTATGCTGAATGCCTTCGAGAAGGAAGAGAAAATCCGCAATGAGTCGTGCTGCTAGCCAGGTTGGGCCAGCCCTATAGTAATAACAATGAGAAAGCGATCTAGGAGTGTGTGAAGTCCGTCCTGCATACTTGAGGTAATAAGCTATACCTCTCCTTATCTCCGAAAGCTTTCTCGAGTCATGACGCTCAATAACATTGAAACCGGTCGCCGAAGCTGGCTGCCACTTCCACAGTAGCATATTCAGCCTTCGCATCATGGACTTAGGAGATGGAGACTCGAGGCATGCGAGCCTGCAAGAGTTGGACCCTTCACCCGTAGACGAGACGCCGGCGGAGACTCGCGACTCGTACTTCCCTGTCGAGAGCGAGGACAAGCAACCGAGCACCAAACGATCTGCCGCCTTTGGCCTCAACACATCACATGCCTTGCCTTGGTATCTGACGAGGATACAAAAGTATTCGAGCTACGCCTTCTCCGTCTTCGCGGCCTTTCACATCACAAACACGTCCATAATACCGCTAGTCACGCAATCAGTCCCAGCTTCCGAGCCCTATCTCCTACTCACCAGGCCCTACTACCAGTCACCCATCGCAGAGCCTCTGCTTATCATTATACCACTGTTTGCGCACGTGGCAAGCGGCGTTGCACTGCGGATATACCGGAGAAGACAGCAATATGAGATGTACGGCGCAGAGAGTAGGAGGGAGAAGCGGCAAATAGCGTGGCCCAAGGTGTCCGGGACGAGTAAGCTAGGATATCTCATGACGCCGCTACTCATCGGGCACGCGTTTATCAATAGGGGTCTTCCGCTGAAGGTGCAAGGAGGTTCGAGCAGCATCAATCTCAGCTACGTCTCGCATGCTTTCGCCAAGTACCCTGCCGTCTCATTTGCCGGCTTCATCGCGTTGATCAGCGCCGGCGTGTGGCATACCACTTGGGGATGGGCCAAATGGTTGAACCTCACGCCGCAGCAAGTTACTCAGGGTGGACAGGAAGGCAGCTTGGCACGGAAAAGAAGATGGTACCTCGTGAATGCTGCGAGCGCATTGATCGCCGGTCTCTGGATGGCTGGAGGACTCGGCGTCGTCGGCCGCGGCGGCGCGGTAGGAGGTTGGGTCGGGCGAGAGTACGATGAACTCTATAAGAGTATACCCATTATAGGCAAATGGATGTGACTGCTCCCTACCCCTGGGCGTGTCTTTGTGAACATTGCGGCGACAAGGTCGGCTTTGTTACTTCCGTGGCTCTGCCTGA
>Ga0058704_10000840_pt1 | contig 15008 bp, 17 predicted proteins | sample AgamicMgSfe_FD_71363 | JGI IMG/M metagenome (GOLD analysis project Ga0058704, IMG submission 71363) | Agave microbial communities from Guanajuato, Mexico - Mg.Sf.e | ecosystem: Host-associated > Plants > Phyllosphere > Phylloplane/Leaf | place: Guanajuato, Mexico | collected 2012-05-30
TAACTGCACCGGGTCTGCCTTCTCCTCCTCGAAAAACTTCTTCTTAAGTCCGCCAAGTCCTTGATCCTGACACCCTGTGCGTTGCTGACGATGCGATCCTCAACCCCTCCATGGTCCCACTTGATCCATACTGGAAGCTCTGATGCCGCCGGCAGGCAGACTAGGGTGTTCTGCCAGATACCACCTGCAACACGACTGAGCTTCTTGACGTTGATATGGGCGTTCATCATCGGATACAGGACCAGATCAGGCTCCACCTCGGCATCAGACACTAGGCACATGGCTGGGAAGATGATACCGTTCGGCGAGAGGCACCTTTTCGTCATGTCTGGCTTCACCAGGCCTTCGCTGGACGGTTTGTGAAAGAGGTTCTCCTGCAAAATCGGACTTGCTCAATGACGACTTCATTGCGCAGCAGATCTCCTCGGTGCGAGCAATCTCTCTGATTGGCAGGCTGTTCAAGACGAGCTCGAACACATTGCCGACGCTGAAGCCTTTGAACTCTGCGTTGTTGGCGCTCGCCTGAGAGAGGGTGATGAAGCTGCTCGCAGTTGCTCAAGGTGTGTTAGCTGGATGTGGTCTCCGTTGACATAGACTCATTGACCTTCTTGGGTTGTCTGCATTCTCAGTGGCGGAAACGTCTGGCGGATGCGGGCGGCCATGCTGCTTAGCTGCTCGAAAAGTGAGCCTGTCAATGTGGTTCTTAACAGTGTTACAATGGGCGACGTGTATGAAAAGTCGAGGTAGCAGATTGCAGACTGCGGGGCCTTGAAGCAAATTCCGATTTGAGAAGGAAAGAGCGATCGGCTGCGACATAAAGCGCGCATGTGACAGAACTGATGGGCCACATTACGAGTTCGTGCAAGGCCCACGATAGAGACTCTCCTAATACAAACTCGAGAACATCAATTTCTCACCTACGACTACCTCAAAATTGCAAGGCATGCTGTGCCATAGCGCAGCGCAGCGCAGCTAAATCTACGGTATCCGACCGCGTCCTTTACTGTGCACAAGACTACCTCCGCCAAGATGATCAGCATCTTCCGTGCTACGTCTGTGCTCACCGTCCGGCGCTCCGTCTTCGCCTTAAAACCCATTCAAGCGCACCTCCGCCACCTTCATGGTCGAGTACCTTATGCGACCGTCAAGATCAGCCACAACCATGAACGCCCTCATGTTGTCCCCGAACAATCTCCTGGTCATGATCTTCTTGTGCACCTCCTGCACAAATCCTTCCATGGTCAAGCTTCTCAGCCCTTTTGCACCGAGCACGTGGTCGATGAGACGTTTGTCGACTTTGTCCACCATGTATGCCCAAAGCCATCGATCCTTCAGCAATGGGCGGAAGACGAGCACGCGGCGCCAGAATGCTGTCGGGAGTGTCCACCGCTTGTCGGTGCTGTCTGCTTCTTTGATGATCATGGCGATGAGTGGGTTGGCTCGAACGTCCCCCGGTCGTGTGGTCACCGGGCCAGATATGAGAGAAATCTGTTTGCGAGCAGCTTGGAGGCTTGTATCCAGTCTCGCCAAGTCTTGCAGACTCGCTGGTCGATGAAGAGCTCGCGGATGTCCAGGTCCGTGAGGATGGCATCGAGCAATTCCGGGATAGCGAAGACCTTTTGTGCTGCCATATTATCTGCTGGACGTCCGAATGGTACAGTTCTCAAAGCGATCGAATTGATTTGCCTTTTTGTTGATCAGTGGGGTTGTGTTTTGGATGCAAATGCTCACTTCGAGAGAGTTGAAGCTCCGATGGTATGAACGATGCTCGCATGTAAAATTGTCATGTGAAAGTGTGTACGTCATCGGAGTGTTACATGTTTCGGATGCGGCTTCCAGATTGTAGACGCATGACAGACAGATGCATTCACGCGTACTCATTCATATAACAGGACTGTTGGAACGCGAGCGTTTGCTGGTTCCGGAGATGCAAAGAGTTGACAGCTGTCTGACCTACTCCGTACTGACGGTCTTTCTCCGCTTAGCTGCAGGTCTTTCATGATAAGGTAGATGGTGTTTCAGAACGGGACCATGCTTGCCCCTAACCCGCCTCTACCATCAGAGCGTATTCCAAAAGCTCGAGGAACTCGGTACTCTTGGCGAGAAGAGCACGAGAAAAGCTCTTCGCTGCCGCGCCTTGCTGCTCCAATGCTCAAGCCATCCCGCGCAATCTCCGCACTGTGTCTCAAAGCACGTAATCCTCTCACCCTTCAGCGCGCCAGATGCTCAGCTTCTTGACCCCGGAGGTCAATCCGCCCAGTGCGTGCAACCTTGCGTCCACTGCTTGCTATACTTGGCTCAGACGAACACCTCCATCATCGATCAGGTACAGGTCGAATTTCTGTCTCATGCGAACGTTGCGGTTGAAGTACACCTGGACTGTGCAGCAGGGCGGCGAGAAGAGGAGCATCTGTCGCCAAGTAGCTTCGGCGTGGTGCCAGTGTGTGGGAGGCTCCGCGTGTGTCATTGGCGCCGGGTAGAAACGAAGCAGTTGTCTGATGACTTGAAGGGCTATCGGGTTCAGCTCAAGGGTCCTCTGGGCGAAAGCATTCCTCTGATCTGGCGTGAGCCAATGTTGGTTCTTCAACACTGTGGAAGCGCGGATGTGATCTCGCCACGAGCGCGAAACTCTCTGTAGCGCAAGGAGCTGGCGGACTTCCGAATCGGCAATGACCATCTCGAAAAGCTCTGGGATGTTGAGAGCCTTGTTTGCGGCCTCGCCGGCTGGATGTGCCATGATCAATGCGTCTGGAGGTTGTCTGAGGGGTTAATATTCGAATGCGCGCTCCGATACATTGGTCGTGCTGGTCAACGTGCTCGTAGTGTTGCTAAAGCTGATGCTTCAGGTGCATGACAGTGAGTCAGTGACGTTCAACGAGATGGCGGCACCCGGACGTATTACTAACACTCATTGATAAAAGCCGAACAGGTTAAACGTCATCCTCTGATCTGTAATAGGTTAAATGCTACTGCTACACCATGCAGCCACAGGATCTTCCTGCCCGCACGAGATGCAAGGCGGAATATCTTGAGTCGGCTCCACCTTTTTCACCACTCTGCAGCTGGACACCCTTGCATACCTCACTCCGTCTCTGCATCATCCACACCAACTACCAACACAGTCAAGTGACGCGTCACGCCTCCCATTGCTAAACAATTGAAACCGCTGAACATGATGGAGGAAGACTTCGAGCATGCCCAACGAGTGTCCCAGAGTAATCCCGTTCTCACTCTTGCGCCACCTGTGTATCATCTTTGCCGAGCCCCGCGGGATGATCTTAGATCGAGTGTACAACCCGACCACGTGTGCAGCAGGGGAGATCAGTGTTAACTTGCGCCAATATGCCTGCGAACGCTTCCACGGTGACGAATGCGGGTCAAGGCTCAAGTGCTGGATCAAAACTTCCAATAGTGGGTTGACCTTAGCATCGGCCGCGGGTCGTAGTAGCTTGTCGCTCTTCCAGTCTGACACCTGGCCGGTAAGGGCCTGTTCGGTGGTTATCGAGAATATGCTTCGGGTCAAGGCGATAGAATCCCAGATGACCGCGATGAACTGGCGGGAGACGCGGAGCACGCCGAGGACGCTGCGCAATGAGAGATTGAGCAGAATAGTCTCAAGCAGCTCCGTCGTTTTGAAGACTTGCTGTGCTGCTGAGCAGCCTGAGCTGAGGCAGTCGCCTGGTTCGTTCACGATGGAAGAGCTGCAACATCGTTAGCTGACGAAGTGATCTCGACACATCAGGCGTTTCTAACCGGTGGCTGTTATGCTGAATTGATAATGATGCGGCTCGAGATAACTCTTAATCGGCTGTGTGACGGCGGAGATTGCGACGCAGGTTGGCAGTTTCGTATTAACAAGCTTCTTTGCAGCTTGCGGTTCTTTGTGATCAACGCCACGTTACTGACTCACTGTTGCACTGGGTGTGTCCGAGATCTCGGCGAACACGTGAATGCAAGCAGTTGTGGCGCCGAGATCTAACGCTTGGCAGCAAGAGTAAGCTGGGTGAAGATGTACTACAAGTTGGCAGGCGGAATGTGAAAGTGCCCAGCCACTCTCCGCTCCGCATTAGTAACAGAAACAAGCTGCGAGCTCGGTCTGAGAGAGCGCAGCGTTGTAGAAAACCCGACCTTCCTGGCTCTCTATCGCGATATACGCGGTTTTGACCCATTCCGTAGCAGCGATTCGATTCTTGAGTGACTCCTTTGCCAGGTTTTGCAGACCAGTCAGGAGTGCTGTCCATGTGTCGCCTAAAGTGACTCCCGACACCCTACTCACGACTGTTCTCGAGTGACGCCCGTCTCGTCTGGGAAAAGCCCAATTATTCATCTCTACAGTGAAAGCGTAAATCGCTGGTTCCACTCATGACACACGACGTCAGGACGCTTCTGGCAACTCCTACGACTCGAACGTAGGATCTGGCATGTGCCGCATTGGATATCTTTCTATCGTCCAGCTCTCGTAGAACTGCCGGTGGATAGAACTTTCTGCATTGCGCAGGGGATCAGGGGGTGCTTGGTAAGCCTTCGTTTCCAGATGTCGAGAGAACTCGATCGCCCCATTCCAGGCGCGGCACACCCGCTTGACGCCGAAAATGTTACGGCAAGATAGGTGAAGCAGTACCGCCTCCAGTAGCTCGGTGACGCCGAGGACTTCGTGAGCAGCTGGCAGAGCATCTGCGTGAATGTCATTAGCAAGTGTATGTTGGGAAGCTGTGCAAGGCAAGTGAATTACCTTCGATCTCTTGGACTGATGGACCTTCTCGCGCATAATTTTGGCAGGCAGAGATGTAAGCATAGAGACTTGTTACGGCGTCTTTCTTTACGCTCGCAACATGCTCCACCTGCGCGATGTCTTCCAGAAGCTTCCGTGGCGCCTCGAAGGTCAAAGGCAGGGTAAAGTCGAGCAAATCGCTGAAGGGTAGTAGGCTGAGGTTGAGCTGCGTATTCAACTCATCTTCGTGTTTGAGCCGAAGGCGTCTGGCTGCACGGAGTGCTGAGAAGTTGTATGATGATGAGGTAACCTGATCTGTCTCTGTACTTGACACATTGCCCTTTCGCTTCGCTTCCGCGACCAGCTCCTTGATCCTGTCTGTTTGCTCGGCGATGATGTTGTGATCCGATGTGTCAAAGGAGAGAACGTAGGCATGCATCGCTGACATGGCAGCGTTGAGGACGTTGCGATTGCTGTTGTCGCTTCCAACATCTTGTGCTCTGAGCAGAAGTGTGGACACGGCCGGTAAGTGTAAGACAGTTGCGTCGAAGGTTTCACGATGATCGGATGTGAAGAGGGCTTTCGTAGTCGCTCGAGTCACCTGTCCATGTCATCAATGGGTGAATGTCTACACAGTCGTAGGTGACTCACAAGTTCAGGTGACTCCCGCAGGGGACACTCGACCCTGTCGGAGTGGATGACGTATCTTACCTCATCGAGTGAATGGCGTATCTTGCCTCATCGAGTGAATGACATACCTACTGGAGAGCTGAACTTGAAGCTTCTGCATCACATGCGCACCTATTCGCAACGGCGGCAACCCCAGCCTCTCGATGCTGGCACGCAACGCACTATCGAGCCGAAACTAAGCAAATGCCGCTCATGACTGCCCACTCAGCCGAATGCTCGTGCCTAAAACCCCCACCACCTCTTGAACCCGCCCTCCTCCCTCGCTACCTTACTCTAACGTCAACCGACTGACCTCCCCAAAGCCCGCAAAGTCCCAGATCTTGAAACCACCGTCATCTTCCAAGAACCTCCTCACCAGCCGACGTACGTCTCCGAGAGTGACACTCTCGTCACACTTGATGTTGTATGACATCGCCACCATCGGTCTAATCATTCGGCGGCCCTGGACGCAGAGCCAGACCGAGCGCACCGGTGGTGCGAAAAGCGATTGCCGTCATAGGACGCGGGCTTTGCCGAAGCCCAGATAGACAGCCGAGCCTCTGATGGAATTTCGGGATACAGCTGTTGCAGCGCGGGAAGGAGTGAGTTATTGAGCTGATTGCTGTGCTTCGGGCACTCGGCGAGGCTCTCCGAAGGCCAGCCATTGAGGTCAAATTCTTCTGCTGGAGACAGGGCGACTCAGCGATCACCTTTTCCAACCTAGTGCAGATGCATCTTGCCGAGAGGACGTTACGGTACGGAAGGCGGAGAAAGATCGCTTCGAGCAGCTCAGTAGTGTCGAGAATCTTCTGCAAAGCGATGCCTCTGGCTGTGACGCCTTATCAGCAGGAAGAAGTCAACTCGTGAAGGACACGATACATACCGTTCGTCGATGTTGTCTTCTCGGCACTCTCGTGCGTTGCCATGATCGCCCCTGCACCCGTCGGTTGAGTTAAGCACTGAAGCCTTGGTCGGAGAGATAAGGCGCAGCAGTTGCGCAGATGTAGTTCGACAATTACGCACGTGCACACTTCAAAGTTGGCGCTATCGACGTATTTTCTGATTTGCTGATTGGCACGCATTCACTGTGTATCGAGCAAATAAGCATGGTGGATTCAATAGCTGTTCTGAACGCTCGGGAAGAGGTTTGTCGCTCGGGAAGAAGTTTGTTGTGCCAGAAGTGCTATCATGACCTTATTACTGGGGCCCTGAATTCATGCTGTGTCTTCCAGCTTCTCACTCTCCACCAAGCTACCTGTTCTTGAAAGGACCGGACATGCTGCAGGCGAGATGCATCGATGCCTAGATCCGCTAACCCATCGAGTAAAGCAGACGTTCCACCCGCGCCGGCGCAAACCTAAAGTCGGCACCACCCACTCGCTTGATAGTGTGCTCCAAACCCGCCAAACCAACAGGCCGTCCATCTTTCTCTTCCACCACCGTACATATTTAATGCCACATACACCCTAGCGTTAGCCCTTCCTGCATGGTACTGCCTGTACTTCCGTGCCCGGACAAGGGATCGAAGTGAAGTACGAGCTCACGTGCCGGCGGGCAGAACAACGACTTATTACGCCAGGATGCCTCTGGTGCGTCGAAACCAGGCGGAAGACTGAGGTGTGCCGTACTAAACAGCGGGTCTAGGATCTTCGAGACTAAACCGTTGAGCTGCGTGGTGCTAGTTGCGTGTTCCGTGATCTCCTGCGCTTTCCAACCTTGCAAGCTGAACGCTGCCCGCTGCAAGACTGCGGAGTCGGCGATGACGGCGTTCCAGTTCCTGCACACCCGGCGGGCGACGAGCATCGTGCTCATTGGAAGACTGGCGACGATTGCTTCGAGGAGCTCGGTCGTGGCGAAGATTCTGTGTGCAGCTTCACCGGCTTCTGAAAAATAGGAGTGTTAGGCATGCAAGCTCCAGAGTCTAAGCGGCGTTGTACTTACCACCCATCGTCACTTCTTCTGCTGCTGTGGTACCGCTTTTGGCTGCCATGTGACGTGTGCTGTAATATCCTTCAAGCTCGCGCTCGATGATGGTGAGAGGTCAATCGAAAGAAATGTGATTCGCCAAGATCAGGAGGATGGCATACCTCATGCTACAAGACAAAGTGGGTCAAAGCTCAGCGTCATCGGCATGTGATAGCCAAGTTGTATGATGTCTCACAAGCTTCGGCAGTGCGCACTCCCCAGGTCTGAACGTTTTAGTGTTCGTTCGCATGCTTCCAAGGCCTCCACGAACGGCAGACACTGCACCTCTCCAAACACCACAATAGGCTGCCCCCATTGACCCTGATCACAACCCTAACCAGACGATCCAGTCTAAACTTCCGCCCCACCATCGGCACCTTCCACGCCATGGCTAAGAAATCCTCCAATGTAATGTTGCCTCGCTTATGTCGCCGCACAGGCAAGCCCAGAAAGACCGTCTGTTGACCAGCGAAATGCGCTTCCACGCTTGCGTTCGCGGCTCCGGGCGTGAAGAGCAGCGTCTTTCGCCATGTAGCCCCAGGATGCGCCCATGTCGGGTTTGGCCAGTCAGTCAGAGAAGCGAGGCCGTCGCCGACGAGCAGGGGATCGACCACGCTGAGGAAGAAAGGGTTGAGGAAGATGCTCGGTGACGCCGTGGTAGTACTGACGGTGCTCGGGCCGTCGGCGCAGAACATCAAGCGCTGCAGCTTGATGGAGGCGCGGATTACCCTAAACCAATGGCGGCACACTCTTTGGACCCGGAAGAGTTGTAGTTGTGGCAGCATGGAGAGAATGAGCTCCGTGATCTCGGGTACAGCAAAGGCTTGCTGACTGCTGGAGAGCTGCTGGTGATGCTGAGGCATGCTCGTATTCATCGTCTCTGCGGATTACTTTGATCACCGTGAAGGTGAGTATCGATTGAGAGAAGCCTAGTCTATACGACTTTTACTCGCTTTGTCCCAGTGTCTAGAGTATTGCGCAAAGCACATAAAGCAAGAAGGCAAGCTGATCGTCATGTCTCGTGACTTCCGTGCTGCACGTGCGATACTTCACTCGCCCATCATCTCCCACCCGTCTCAAGAGGCTCACACACCCACTTGAAGGCAGGTGTGCCGTCCCAGCGTGTACGCAGGACAGAGATGCGCCCGACATCCTCAAATCCCTCAAAATAGGTAAGTCTATGCTGAAGATGGTAATCCAAGCATCGAGTCACCTCCTTCCACGCATCTCTCATTCTAACCCCAAAGTTGTCGCTCGCTGAACACTCCGTATTCACCACACGATCAATGTTTCCGCCGTGCTCGATGCGCAGCCTGAGCAACCGCGCGGGAGGCCAGACCAGTGAAGCTTTCCGCCATGAAGCCGCCTCTGATGTCTAGGCCGACTCTCGGTCTATCCGAGCGGCAACGCGCATATGATCCAGGACAGTGGCTAGCATGTCGTTGACTTCGTGTTCAGCAGTCGCATAGTCGACAAGATTCCATATGAAACGGCCGTTCTGTCACACACATATCTTCCAATTGGTCAGGTCGAAAGTCTTCAGCCCAACGGCGTTGGAGCTGGTGATGACTGTGTTCCACGTGGCGCACACACGTCGCACGCCAAAGACGTTGCGGACCGAGAGCTGGAGAATGATGGCTTCAAGCAGTTCGGGGACGGCGAAGACCTGGTTGAGAGCGGTGCTGGTGACTTTCAAAGTGTCAGTTCGATCAGCATTTGATACCGAGAGAGCTACAATGAAGCTTACCATTTTGCACAGCTGCATTCACCTTATGACCTGTCATAGTGTCGCCTTCTCGAACGTTGCCTTCTCCGAGCTCGTTGTCGTTTGTGGTCGTTAGGTCCAATGTCTTCCGCTTGGTGAACATTGAGAAGCTGATGATGGTCAGTATCAAGTGAGAAGTGTCGGCTGAGCAAACAGCCGATGAGAGCGCGACAGGCTCTGCAGTTGTCGAGATCGAGACTTTCGTTGACTGATTGGAAAGAATGAAGCGGCGCCGCTACTGAGAGTGAAGACCTCTCAGTGTGCTAGCCGTCTTGGTCGCCAAACGTGGGGCGATGCACGTTTTCTGTTCATTGTACAATGCAAGCAAAGGGTATAATGCCTCTAAACGCCTGGTCGCATGCCATCTCCATGTACCCATCTCCATACAACCATCTTCATATCGCCTTCTCACAGATAATCCTTCTTCCTACTCGTCCGCGTATATTGACTCAACGCCCACTCAACATCGCCCTCTTTATTCTCCGCCGTCCCCTGCCTGATCTCAAACAAGCGCATCGTCATCCTGGGCCCCACCTCCGCTAACTCCACGCTCTGGTAGCCTGTCTTAACGAACACGTGGTGTCGGACTTCTATAGCATCTTCTCTGTTGACGAACGTCACGATTCTGGACCCAAGCTTCGTCTGGCCCGAGACTTCGCGTGGTGGGAACATGTGTTGTAGGATCTTGACCACGCGTTTTCCCAAAGTGGTGGAGAAACCCTCGAAGATGAGGTGCGGGTAGGATTCCGAGACGGTGCCGCGGGAGGCGTTGGGGATGTCGTGCCGTAAGACGACGTTGTGGAGGCTGAAGGAGGCTGTGGGGCCGTGGGGGAAGTGGGAGATGGTGAGGGCGGTGGGTGTGCCTCTATGCTCATGCAGAAGTATGAGATCCGTAAGGCCGCTGCTCTTGGCGCTTCCGACAAGGTTCGGCAGGACCAGGTTGCCGCGATTCAGTCGGATGGCTGTGGGCAAAAGGAGTCGTATCTCTTTCGCGAAGCTGGAAAGACGACTACTAGGGTCGCGACTAGTGGTGACGAGCACGCGAGGGTCGACGACGCCGGAGAGGTAGGAGTACTCGTCGTCTAGCTCTAGCTCTTCTTCGTTTGTGCGGTCGGCGCGGGATTCATCGTACTTGTAGTCTTTACGCAGTTGTTTGTCGTTGGCTATGCTTGGGTCGAGGGGTTTGCCTGAGGCGAGGGAGGACTTGAGTTTCGCTCGCTTCTCTGCTATTTCGGCATCGCGGAGGGTGAGGGCGCGGCGGTATCTGTACGAACGTTAGCGATGCGATCTCGTGTCACGTGGCAGCAGTGCAAATACAGATAGTCACGTCTCTGGCGGGCCTGTCGTCGTATCATCTTGGCTGGATTGGGAAGCTGTGGGAAGCCAGTGAGATGAGGTTCGTCTTTTGGAGATTTTCACATGAAGTTGCTGCGACAAACCCCGCTAACTCCGCGACAGCCACAGTGCGGCGCGCGCCAAGAGCTTGCCGGCGATCCCTGCAGCTGCACCTTCTCCAAGCAACGTTGCGGACGGCGCGAACGGCGACAGCTTCCTTCGACAGGCTGGACCTTCAGCATCTTCGACACCCTCGCGAACCCCTCACTCTACGGCTTGAAAATCGAGAGCCAAAAGCGAAAATCATCAGCGATCGAAGGGGTTGAGGCAAGGAGCAGCGCAGGCGGCTCAACCCCGCCGCCGCACCCAACCACGAATCACCCAATTCCTTCTCTCCCACACGAGCCTCCGCAACAGCGTCTCGAGGTATACCGATACGCCCACGGACTCACGACAAGTCGGCGATGGAAGGCGCCTTCACGCACGTCGCCAACCACTTGGTCGGTGACAGCGCCTCAGCCATCAACGAAGGCGACGACATCAGCACCCTCGATGCCGGTGAGAGCGCACTGGATGGCGAGTACGGTCGTGGGAACTTGAATGGTGGGCCGCGCAGGAGAAGAGTCGGCGACGACGATGAGGCCGACGTGTATGACGACGATGATTTGGAGAGCGTAGCAAGCCATGCGGCAAATGGCGCGAATGGACAGGCAGGCGCGGTCCAGCAGGAGGAAGAGATGGAGCTGCCAGCACATGCTTGCGCCTACTGCGGGATCCACAACCCAGAGGCGGTGGTCAAGTGCCTGACGTGCAGCAAGTGGTTCTGCTCGGCGAGGGGGAACACGAGCAGCAGTCACATCATCAACCACTTGGTGCGGGCCAGGCACAAGGAGGTGCAGCTACATCCCTCTTCGCCGCTCGGGGACACGACGCTAGAGTGTTATAACTGCGGGACGAAGAACGTGTTCCTCTTGGGCTTCATTCCCGCCAAGAGCGATACAGTGGTTGTGCTGCTATGTCGGCAGCCTTGTGCGGCGATGGGGCACGGCAGCAATAAGGATATGAACTGGGATACCTCGAAGTGGCAGCCACTGATCGAGGATCGGAGCTTTCTGCCATGGCTCGTACATCAACCGACAGACCAGGAGCAGATGCGCGCACGCCACCTTGCGCCGCAGGTCATTGCGCGTTTGGAGGAGATGTGGAAGGATAACACCTCCGCTACTATTCAGGACCTCGAGAAGGCCACTAGCATTGATGACGAGCCTGCTCCAGTCCTCCTCCGCTACGACGACGCCTACCAATACCAGAATGTCTTCGGCCCGCTTGTCAAGATTGAAGCCGACTACGACCGCAAGCTCAAGGAAGCGCAATCGCAAGACAACCTGATCGTGCGCTGGGATTTCGGCCTCAACAACAAGCACCTCGCCTCCTTCGTCCTGCCCAAACTGGAGCTCGGCGACGTCAAGCTGGCTGTAGGCGACGAGATGCGCCTACGGTACTCCGGCGAGCTGCGTCCGCACTGGGAGGGCGTAGGCTACGTCATCAAGATCCCGAACAACCAAAGCGACGAAGTGACGATCGAGTTGAGAGCGCGTGGTGATCATAAGAGCGTCCCCACGGAGTGCACGCACAACTTCACTGCGGACTATGTCTGGAAAGCTACCAGCTTCGACCGCATGCAGCACGCCATGAAGACCTTTGCCCTCGACGAGATGTCCGTCTCAGGCTATATCTTCCACCGTCTACTCGGCCACGAAGTCGCCGCCGCGCCAATGAAAGTCAACATGCCGAGGAAGTTCTCCGTGCCTAACTTGCCAGACCTGAACGGCAGCCAGATCAACGCTGTCAAGTCGGTTCTGCAGAAGCCACTGAGCTTGATCCAGGGCCCACCGGGTACGGGCAAGACTGTCACGTCTGCGACTATCATCTACCACCTTAGCAAACTCAATGGTGGACAAGTGCTCGTCTGCGCGCCGTCTAACGTCGCCGTCGACCAACTCTGCGAGCGCATTCACAAGACTGGTCTGAAGTGTGTGCGTGTCACAGCCAAATCCCGCGAAGACGTCGAGAGCCCAGTCGGCTTCCTGTCCCTGCACCGCCAGGTCCAAATGAACGACACGAACGTCGAGCTAAACAAGCTCAACCAGCTCAAAGCCGAGCTCGGCGAACTGTCGTCTCAGGACGAGAAGAAGTTCAAGACCTTGACCCGCGCCGCGGAGCGCGAGATCCTGTCCAATGCGGACGTGATCTGCTGTACCTGTGTCGGCGCCGGCGACCCTCGCCTCGCCAAGTTCAAATTTCGCACTGTCTTGATCGATGAGAGCACGCAGTCCGCGGAACCGGAGTGCATGATACCGCTCGTGCTGGGCTGCAAGCAGGTGGTGCTTGTAGGTGACCACCAGCAATTGGGGCCTGTGATCATGAACAAGAAGGCCGCCAAGGCCGGTTTGAACCAGAGTCTGTTCGAGCGGCTGGTTATCTTGGGCTGTGCGCCGATTCGGCTGCAGGTGCAGTACCGTATGCACCCTTGTCTGTCGGAGTTCCCGAGTAACATGTTTTATGAGGGGAGCTTGCAAAATGGTGTCACTATGCAAGAGCGGTTGTTGCGTAACGTGGACTTCCCGTGGCCGGTCCAGGACTCGCCGATGATGTTCTGGAGTAATTTGGGCACGGAGGAGATTAGCGCGAGTGGGACGTCTTACTTGAACAGGACGGAGGCGCAGAATGTGGAGAAGATCGTTACGAGGTTCTTTAAGGCTGGCGTGAAGAGTGACAGTATTGGCATCATCACCCCGTACGAAGGACAGAGGTCTTACGTGGTGCAGTGTCTGCAGCAGACGGGCACGTTCAGGAAGGAAGTCTACAAAGAAATCGAAGTCGCCTCTGTCGATGCTTTCCAGGGACGAGAGAAGGACTTCATCATCCTCTCCTGCGTCCGCTCCAACGACCACCAGGGCATCGGTTTCCTCTCCGACCCCCGCCGTCTCAACGTCGCGCTCACGCGTGCCAAGTTCGGGCTGGTGATCCTCGGCAACCCGAAGGTCTTGTCCAAGCACCCACTATGGCATTACCTCCTCCTGCACTTCAAAGAGCGCAACTGCCTAGTTGAGGGTCCGCTCAGTAATCTGCAAGTGAGCTTGCTGCAGTTCTCAAGGCCTAAGACGTCTTATCGGGGGCCGCAGAGGTATCAAATGGCGTATCAGCATGCGAACCAGATGGCTGCGCAGGCTATGTCTGGTGCTGGTGGCGCTAGACCTAACGGTGCGCCGAATGGAGCTCGCCGTGACGGCACTGCCGGAGGGCCGCAGACTGGCGCTGATGGGTCAGTGGTGGGCTACATCCCGGACGATGTGAGTAGTGTGCATTCGAGCGCCTTGGGCGGTGCGCCACTGTCGACGGGTGGAGTGCAGCATTATCCGCAGATGTTCCAGAATTTCCAGGAGGCGTGGCCGCAGCTCGCCAACGGCGTTGGTTCCGGCGCGCAGCAGAGGAACGGCATACCCACTCCCACCAGCATGCACGCACAGCAGGCCGGTAGACAGCCACCAGCAGGCCCGCAGAGTGTGGCAGGCGATAGCGTCGCTGCGTCCGAGCTGACGGACGCCACGACTAACGGCGGCGGTGTGGGTGTTGGCGGTGCGCCGGCCGGGCAAGGCGGCGTCAGTTTGAGTGGACTGTCTATTAATGATCTCAACAAGCAGGCATCGCTTTCGCAGTCGGACAAGCTTAGACGGTATGTGGAGGCGCAGGGACCGCAGGTTCAGCCGCCGATTGGGGCGGGGAGGCACCACCAGGCTGCGGTGGGTGCTGGGAATGGGAGAGGTACGGGAGTTGCAGGAGGGGAGAAGGATGAGGATGCGAGGAGTATTAGTACGGCTTTTGCTTCGCAGGTGGACTGATGGGATCAACGCTTTTGGGGCTGAGAGAGCCTTGCCTAAATGCATCATATAGCTGCATCTGCGGTTATGGACGGAGCATGATGACCATCGCTTGATCGAAAGAGTTAAGGAGAGCATCAACAGCCGCTCATGCGGGTGTCGAAGGCGAAGTCATTGATCGAAGCAACACCGCTACGTAACGACAGTCGCTCATCGTCAACACGCTGGTCGGCCAGACACCATAGCGGAAGCTACCATGCTCCAACAGTCATTGATATTCGACGCTGACGAACGAAGGACCGTTCAGATCAGTCGTCCGAACACATGGCTGTGTCCTGCATACGTTGCCGGTCGACTTGCCAGCTGCTGGTTCCTTGGCCTGTCTTTGCACGTCGATGCTCATACGACTGTTCTGCCTTTGCAGCTGCTTGCTCGCTTGCTGCCTAATGGCAGAAATGCTGCAGTATCCAAAGCTTGCGTGTGGCGGCTGCTGAGACAGAGTCGCAGAGTGCTTGGTGCTGCGTTCCTGCTTTAAAATTTTTGGAGGAGAAGAGAAGGGATAGCTCAGTCACTCGTTTACTATCAGAGCTAGAGGTACGGTAGATTAAGTAGTCGCTCTTTAACACTTAGCTAGATGTGTATGCTTTACGCCCTTTATGGGCAGCTTTGAACACCTGCGCTC
>Ga0058704_10000841_pt1 | contig 15008 bp, 6 predicted proteins | sample AgamicMgSfe_FD_71363 | JGI IMG/M metagenome (GOLD analysis project Ga0058704, IMG submission 71363) | Agave microbial communities from Guanajuato, Mexico - Mg.Sf.e | ecosystem: Host-associated > Plants > Phyllosphere > Phylloplane/Leaf | place: Guanajuato, Mexico | collected 2012-05-30
GCGGCCGTGCCGATCTCCCAGCTCCGGGTAGAGAGTTGCTCGGCCTGGTGCCGCGCCGCGTTGATCCGGAAGGTGAAGTTGAAGGTGCCGCGACAGCTCTCCACCGTCGACATGTCGACGCCCGGCTGCACGACGAAGTTTTGGTAGTAGACGGCGATGAAGATGCCGAGTAAGGCGACGTAGGCGGGCGCGAATTTGACGCTCAGAGGCCATGAGCCGTAGTCGCCCCATGACCACTCCGGAGCCGGGTGTGTGGCTGCAGTTTGCGCATTTCCCGTCGTTGTGGTATCGTTGGTGGCGTCGTTTGTCGTCGACGGCTCTTCAATGCCGCGCATTCTCCTCATCTCGCGGGTGACGTCTTGTGCCGCCGCCCTACGACCCGCGTCTGTTCGTTCCGCCATGTTTGATTGACTCTATTAGGAAGAAATGAATCTCTGTGTGTGGTGGCTGTGAGCAAACGATATGTTCACCGTTTCGAGCCGAGCAAAAATCGCTGTGACATCAGCGGAGGCTACATTGCTTTTTGCACGCTAACGGAGTTCGTGCATCAGAAAAAGTTCACCCGCCGAAAAGACGATCCAGAGCGGGAACTACACCAGAACGTGAAACTTGTCGGAGAGAGCATGCATGTATTTGAAGTGGCTGAAACACTCTGTTCTGCGGTTTGTTACTGGTGAAAATTTCTGGTAGTACTGCAATCCTACCGATCTTCAACCTCCACCCCCACACGGTGACACCACACCTAAATTTCCAAGTCGCCAAACGACTATACAACGCTCAGAACGCTTGAAGACACTGTATGTGATATGAAACGAGAGGCCTAAGATCCTACTCGTACTTTGAGAACGTCGGACCCGCGCGAAGCGCGCCCGCGAACATCGTCCCGATGCTCCGCCTTCGCTCGTGCTTCCTCCTGCCCTCGCCGCTGCCGGTGGTGTAGGCGCTACTTCGCCGCCTGACCATCTTCCGCATGCCTTCCGGACTGCCACGATCACCACCGCCGGCTCCGGCAGTCATTGGGTCGATGCCGCCGTCGCCACCGGTATGCTGCTTCGGCAAGCCGAATGCATCAAGCTCCCCGTCCTCCCATGCGCCTTCGCGGTCGATGTTCTCGCTCCTTCGTGCATGCCTGCGATCCGCCTCTTCGGCTTCTTTTATGTGCAAGCCCTCACTCGGCAGGAGGATGGCGCGATCGAGTGCGTAGGGTAGTCCACGGTGCCGGCCGCGGATCATCATGGCGACAATGACGAGCTTGCTGATGACCTTCAACTCGGCGGAGAACGAGGCGTTGATGTTCGGATAGCCCAGACTCAGGCCAACGGTCCCGTACGCGGACACGATCTCGAACAGCACGCTGAACATGGTGAAGGCGTACTGATTCGTGTTCGCCAAGCGGCCTCCTTCCACGATGCAGATGATGAAGAAGCCCAAGAACACGTACCATAAGTCGAAACTCAGCTGTCTTCGCAAATGCTGGCCGACGTAGCTCGGTTCGCTCTCATCACCCTCTTCCTCGCCGCCAAAGATGCCGAGAGATCGCTCTTCGTACACGTTCGTCCTACGAACGGAGATGGCGATGGGAAAGACCGAGATGTACATCATGATCAGGTAGCTGACCTGGATCGCGGGATGCAGTCCCGCCAGATTGACGCAGCTGAACCCTGCTGTTCTGGTAGACGCAGCCTGGAACCAGCCATCCAGCACCCGGTATCCGGGCGCGAGGGCCGTGACGACAGGGTCATTTAGATCGAGAATGATGAAGAAGAACAGGTCGATGACGTTGAGTAGGACCAAGATCCAGAACAGCCACCAAGTGGCTCTGGAAGGGAAGAGGAGCGTAAAGCAGCGACGTGGGTGGTCGAGAAGGAAGCGAAGCTCCTCCCACGTCGAGCTCCCGGTCGGCACGAGAATGGAAGCCACCCAGATGACGAAGCGCAGCATGACGGGAAACCCGGTATTGCCGATGATGATCAAGAAGGAGCCAAAGAGCATGGGCAGAACGGCGGTCCCGAAACTGTTCATCGAGTCGGGGGTCAAGGTGAAGCCCAGATCGTTGAACATGGATGCGGGCGTGAAGAAGCCCCACCACACGGGGTTCACCCCATTCGAGCGTACGTAATCTCTCCAGGGCTGGGTATGCATGATCCACGGTAGGAGGATGATCATCCCGAGCAGGTGGAATCCCACGTAGTACACAATCAGAATCGTGGCCAGTGTTTTGAGCGAACGGTACTCGATGCCGCCGAGCTCTTCACGCTGGGCTGCAGAGAGACCGAGGAAGGCACTGTTCCGACCGGTCGTGGCTTGCCAGCTGAGGTAGGGCATGGAATCGTCGTTGCCGATCCTACTCCTCGCGGTCGTCACGCTGTTGAATGTTTTGGCCATGGTGCCTTTGATGTCGGATAGTTTGGGCCCTCCTGACCGATGACGCCGATGAGTGAGCCCGCTCATGATCTTGCTGAGTGGATTGTGATGTTCTCCAGGCTGTTCCTCATCCTCACTCTCGCGCTTGAGATGCCCGGGGTGCTTGGGTTCATCGATGGTGATACCACGACGAACCGGATGGTCGTCGCCGTTGAGTTCTTCGGTCGGATTTTCCGGACCTTGTCTCGTACGGCCGCGAAGACTTGGCACTGGACCCAGGGTATTGCTGGTGGTGGGGCGTTGTAGCTCGTTGTCTTCATCGCCATCCATGGTTTTCGGAAGCTCACCTCGATCAAAGTCTCGTGGCCCAGGGATATGAAACGTCCCCTTGGTTTGCTTGGCGTCACGCTCCTGTCTTTCCACTATCTGAACATGCCTGTTCGGCATCTCTCCCTCGAGTACCCGCTCCAGCGGTGGACTCTGTTGTGCATGGCCTGCAGTTTGTGATGGCACTTCGTCCGCAAAGTCCTGGATCTCCGCATCAAGTTCCTGCTGAGACTCGCGTCGACGATCTTCCAGGAATTGTATATGCTTATTTACCGCTTCTCGGTCAAATGTGGGCTCCAGCTTTGGGCTCGGCTGTGCACAGTCAGACGTTGTCGCTTCCACGTCGTCCGCAAACTTGATGTCTTTCTTCAAGCCAGGGTTCATGCCCAACCATGACAGCGGCGTGAATGGCACCCTCTCGTCTTCAGACGCTTTCTCCTCGCCAGACCCATTCTGATCACTGGCATTGCTACCTTCAGGGGGTGTGGGAGATACGCTCTGAGACTGATGCTCCAATCCCATTTTCTCGGCAAACTCTTTCGCCGCGTCTGCTATTCTCGGAGTAGACCCACTCATGCCGTTCGGGATCGTCGTATCGTGCAAGACTCGTATATCTCTGCCATCAATGCCCATCTCCAAACGACGCGGGTCTGGAGTGTCATGCGGCTCACTCTTCGCTCTGCTGAAGGTCCCGGCCAAGTTCCGACTGAAGGTCCTGGTCCACGGGCGCTGTTTGGCTCTCCGCTCTTCCACATAAACCACGAACCTCTTCTCGAACCAGTACAAGCGCACAAACACCACCACCGTGTTGATGAAGATCGGGTTGGCGATGCAGGCGATGAGCATCATGGTGACCTGCTGGTAGAGGTGTAGTTCGTTCACGTCGACCGGATTCAGGCCCGACTGGGTGGCGGAGCCGGCGGCGAAGAAGAAAGCGTTGATATACGACATGTCCGTGGGATAGAGAATGATGGAGCCCAGGATGGTGAGGCCGATCATGTACATGTAGTGAACGGTGATGTAGTTCAGTTTCGGCCGGCTGAACTTGAACTTTGTCGGTAGGCTTGACCGCAGCCATCTCGCCCCCTCCCCGAAAGGTTCAAAGACCATGATGGAAGGGTCTGTGAGTGCGTGTGTGGCGGTATAGAAGGTTTGTTGTGTGGTATAAGATCACGGTGGGAAAGAAGGCTTAGTCGGAGCCGTCGAGGCGCCTAGCAAGAGATGGCGAAGTCGAGAAGTGATCAGGAGAAACAGCGCCGGCACTGCCGTGAGTGATGAATGAAAGGTGTCGAAGTGATGGTGACAGTGATTGCTGGAGGAGAGCAAGTTCATTCATTGTTATCGCACCGTCGCTGCTGCCATCACCGTCATAGCTGCGCCAATAACGGGATGTGTGCGTGGGTGTTGTTCACGTGCAACGGCACGCTGGTGAATGCGAGTCGGTTTCGGTCAGAACATGACCATGGTGGAGTGAAGTGAAGTTCACATCAGGCGTGTTGTGTGTTGCTGGAGGAGGAGTAGTTTTGAGACAAAGTACAGTTGGAAAGCTGCAGGGTTGATGCATTTTCTTGAATCTAGATGGATGCTGGGGAAATCCAACAGCCGGGGCTTAGCGCGGGCGATGACGCGCATTACATAAGGTAAGGCATATCTAGTCAGCATTGATACCTTAAGCACCGTATCAACTACATGTATCCACCCGAAAATGCCACTGAAGATGTAGGTCAAAGCCAAGTTATGGTGTCCTCAGTGACTGTTGCGACGACCGCATGTGTTAGCTATATACTCCAGCCAAGTGATAAAAGCCTCTAATCTATCTACCCGCACCACCGCCTCGCACTCTTAAACACCCGCACCCAAGGCCCAAACTCTCCCCACTGCTTCCCCTGATCCGGGGGAAGATAGCTAGCGACATCCCTGAGAATCGTGCGCTCGGGGTGAGGCATCAGTGCCAGTACCCTGCCATCCGGCGTGCGCACACCGGTAATGCCGAGCGAGCTGCCGCTGGGGTTATACGGGAAGCGCTCCGTCGGCTTCAGGCTGTTGTCCGTATACCGCAACGACACGAGGCCCTGATCGATGAGCGACTGCGGGGAGGACGAAGCGCCCGTGGGCGAGAAGCAGGCTCGTCCTTCGCCGTGGGCGGTCACGACCGGCAGGCAAGAGCCGTGCATGCCGTGCAAGAAGACGGAAGGCGGCTGCGACGGCGGATCGCTCACCTCGACCATGCAGACGCGCGCCTCGTACTGCTCGCTGACGTTGCGCTCGAACGTCGGCCACGCCTCGGCACCGGGGATGATCTCGGTGAGGCGGGAGAGGAACTGGCAGCCGTTGCAGACGCCGAGGGTGAAGGTGTCCTTGCGCTCGAAGAAAGCTTTGAATTCATTGCGTGTGTCTTCGTGGAGGAGCACGCTCTTGGCCCAGCCTTGGCCGGCGCCGAGGACGTCGCCGTAGCTGAAGCCGCCGCACGCCGCGAGACCGACGCAGGAAGCGAGCGAGAAGCGGCCGGTGAGAATGTCGGTCATGTGAACGTCGATGGGAGAGAAGCCTGCGGAGGCGAAGGCAAACGCCATCTCGGCTTGACCGTTGACGCCTTGCTCGCGTAGGATGGCGACTCTTGGCTTGGCTCGGATTTGCGAGGTGAAGCTCGATGTGTAGCTCATGATGTTCTCCTGCGGGTTGAATGTGAGCTTATATTGCAGACCTGGGTCCCGATCGTTGTCGATGTTGTCCTTTTCTGCATCGGCGCACTCGGGATTGTCTCTGAGCCGTTGCATAGCCCATGAAGTTTTCGACCATTTCTGCTGCAGTTCCTTTCGGGTCGCTCGGTAGACACAACCATCCCCGTAGTAGATGGACAGGTCCTGTTTCGGCTGCCTCGGTACGGTCCCGATAGTGACGGGCGACAGAGGTGCGAAGACGCCGCGGAACTCATTTTCGTGCTTCTTCCGGATCTGGAAGACGGCGCCGAGCTCCTCGTTGAACAGTATTTCGATCAAGTCCTGTGTCCGCCCTGACTTCGTGACCTTGTCCAGCATGACCTCCAACCCACACCGGCCAGCGAACATCATCTCCACCAAGGTGGTGAACAAACCACCGTCTGACCGATCATGGTACGCTAGGACAATGTCCGCTTCGTGCAGCTGTTCAATCGCGTGATAGAAGTCCTTGATCAAGTCAACATCATGCACGTCCGGAGCCTGGTTCCCGATTTGGCCAAACACTTGCGCTAGTGCAGATCCTCCTAGAGCCTTCTTTCCAGCCGCGAGGTCGACGAACACCAGCACCGTATCACCGACTTCCTCAGGTCGTCTCAAAGCCGGTGTCCAAGTGCTGCTGAAGTCATTTACCGGCGCGAAAGCGGTGATCACGAGCGATAACGGCGCCGTTACCTCCTTGCCGTCCCACTTCGTCTTCATGGACATCGAGTCTTTGCCCACAGGTATGCTAATGCCCAGTTCCGGGCAGAGTTGCATGCCGATGGCTTCGACCGCTTCGTAAAGAGCAGCACCCTCGCCAGGATGACTGCTCGCCGCCATCCAGTTCGCTGACAAACGAACCTTGTTCAGTCGGTTCTCGACGCTGGCAGCTGCAATGTTGAGCAGTGACTCTGCCACAGCCATTCGTGCTGACGCAGCCGCCGAAATCAAGGCAAGCGTGGGCTTCTCGCCTATGGCCATGGCTTCGCCAGTTCTAATGCCGGGGGTGAGGGACGTCGCTGTCACGGAGACATCGGCAACTGGTGTTTGCCAGGGTCCAACCATTTGATCCCGCACGGTCAGACCGCCAACCGTCCGGTCTGCGATGGTGATCAGGAAAGACTTCGAGCCAACAGACGGTAGAGTCAGGACACGGTCCACGGCGTTGCCGAGCACAGCCTGTGCCGGAATCTTCGGTAGATACTCGGAGAGGGTGCTGTCAAAAGCTGGGAGCTGCGGCTTGCGCGACTCAACCGTCCGATGCATCTTGGGTGGCTTGCCGAAGAGGATAGGCATCGGGAGATCGATGGGCGTAGGCTCTTCTTGCGAGTCCCTATCCATCAGGATCAAGCGCTTCTCCTTCTGCGCTTTCCCGACGACCGAATACCCACACCGCTCACGATTCGCAATCTTGGTGAAAACATCCAGCTTATCCGGAGCCACTGCCATCACATACCGCTCTTGCGCCTCGCAACACCATATCTGCAGCGGACTGAGACTCCTGTCGGCGTTGTCTATCTCTCTAAGCTCGAACCGAGCACCGAAGCCAGCATCCTCCACAAGCTCGGGCAAGGCGTTCGAAAGACCACCTGCACCCACATCGTGGATCAACTGGATTGGATTCTGCGCGCCTAATGACGAGCAAGTGTTGATTACTTCTTGTGCTCTCCGCTGCACCTCAGCATTGCCCCGTTGTACACTCGCAAAGTCCAGGTCGACGCTGCCTTCGCCGGACTGGATACTGGAAGCTGCACCACCTCCGAGGCCAATAAGCATCGCGGGCCCGCCGAGTACGATCAGGTGGGCACCGGCGCTTACCAGACCCTTTTGCTTCAGCGCATGCTGTGGCCTCACGGTGCCGACACCGCCCGCGAGCATGATTGGCTTATGGTAACCCCTGAGCTCCGTCTCACCGTTTCGTACAGGCACGCTGGTCGTCAATGTTCGAAAGTATCCCGTGGTGCAAGGTCTTCCGAACTCATTGTTGAAAGCAGCGCTGCCGATTGGTGCTTCAAGCATAATGTCCAGACTGCTCGCCAGATGCGCTGGTCTGCCGACATCAAGCTCCCACGGCTGATGATGATCAGGAATAAGAAGGTCCGAGACGGCGAACCCAGATAGACCAGCCTTGGGCTTCGAGCCACGGCCGACAGCGCCTTCGTCCCGAATTTCGCCGCCAGACCCCGTCGCCGCGCCTGGATAAGGTGATACTGCAGTCGGGTGGTTGTGTGTTTCGACCTTGGCCAGATAGTGCACAGTCTCCCGTGTCTGTCTCCATTCGCCTGTGGACTGCTCGGGTGCCCAGTAGGTCCCCTCGTAACCTTGCAAAACCGCGGCATTATCACTGTAGGCGCTAATCACATGCTTTGGATGCGCGTGGTGAGTATTACGGATCATGGAGAACAAACTTTTCGCTTTCCGCACACCGTCAATCGTCCAGTCGGCGTTGAACTGCTTATGTCTACAGTGTTCCGAGTTGACTTGCGCGAACATGAAGAGCTCGACGTCGGTAGGATTGCGCTGTAGCTGGTTTGTATAAGCATCGATCAAGTAGTCCATTTCCGACTCGTCCAGCGCCAGGCCTAGAGTCCGGTTCGCCTCCTGAAGCGCAGCCTTGGGAGACGACGCGCTGTGTCGCAGCTGCACTCGTTGCAGAGGAGCAGGTGGCATTTGTGCAAACATGACCTCCAGATCAGGAGCATGCGTACTGATGGTCTCCGTCATGCGATCGTGAAGAGCATCCGCGTTTGGGATACTCTCATCCTGCGTCGCTTGATCGAAAGTGGCCGCGAACAGAATCCCGCGCTCGATCCGCTTCACCACCTCCCCCAGTCCGCACACATGAGCGATACTCGTCGCCTTGGAGCTCCATGGCGAGATAGTCCCGGCCCTCGGAGTGACGTAAAACAGACGTGTTCGCGAGTCTTCGGGCGTTTGACCGCTCACGACGGCCTTGCGCAGCGTCTCGTACAACGCGTCGGTCGAATCCGGATACGATCCGTACTCGAAGAGTTGGTCCAGTGTCGAGATCTGCTCGGCGGCGAGCGTGTGGTATGCAGAGACATAGTGCACCCATATCGCCTGGAGATCCTTCGTCCCGACCGAAGCAGCAAGGCGTCGGAGACGGAAGTCGGAGAATGCGGCTGCGCCTGGAAAGGCGTGACATGTTTCTTGGGAATCTGTCATGGCGATGTAGTATCACACCGTCCCCGGCGCAGGGTGACAGATTGGTCCACTCGGTGCTTAACACATGTGATTGTACTTACTTGGACATGTAAATTTTATATTGATGGAAATGCAACGCATGTGGGGGGAGCAGTGAAGTCTCGACCCGCGATATGATTAGTCGGTAGTCTACGGCAGCTAGCGGCTGCTCGCATCCCTCCTTTGCATCTCCACGGCTTCAACGAAGTGAGCAAGGAGGAGAAGGATTGACGTTGTTGTGAGTGAAAGGTGTAACACCAGGGAGCTGCCTCGGGTTCTACCTATGTGTCTTATTCTATCATCTTCGTTGACGTGCCGGAGGCATTTGCTCATGTTTCAATTGTCCTCCGCTCCGTCCTCATCATCATCACGCTCGTCACGATCCTCATCTTCGTCGCCCATCTCAACATCCCCTTCGTCTCCCCCATCACGCGGCGTCCCTCCTTCTTCCGCCCCAGCATCCACCCCATCTTCCGTCTCCGTCATTTTGCCCCTCAACCGACGGTTGGCATTCCCGGCCTTCGACACACTGCCCCAGCTAGCGATGAGCTCGCTCAAATGTTTATGAACGGTCCGGTCCACATTCGACTCGTTGTTGCGATCCGCGTGGTTCTCCGGCAACGCCAGCAGAAATCTATAGTCGTCCATGGGCATCGACGTGGCGTCCGTGAACAAGTACCGCATCATGTCGCGCATGATGACGCGGACCTTGGCGAGACCACCGGTGTGGAACCAGCCCCATTGTTGGACCTCGCACTCTGAGCGTAGCTCTATGCTGTCCAGCTTCTTGCGCAGCATGGGTTCGGTGATGTCGCATAGCTGCCATATTTTTCCATTGACTGTGATGTGCTCGCCATCAAAGATGTGCGCCTCCGCCTCGGCGTGGTAGCGCATGGTGCGGGCCCATTGCTGGTTCTGATTGGCGCTCTTGACCAACTCTCTGTCGATCTGGAACATGATGGTCTGGTAAATGCGGTACTTCGGGTCCTTACGAGGGTCGACACCGAACTTGATGATGGAGTCGCGCCACGGTCCGGCGTGGAAACTGTAGCCCACCCATTGCGTGGCCTCCTTGATGATACTCTCGCTGTACTGCGGTAGAAGATTCGCGAGCACCCTTCGCGTTACGATCGGCCGGTCGTTAAGGATTTTGATCATGTCGTCGACACAGCGCACCACGGACACGCTCGCATCACGTCGATAGTTCCAGTCTGGTGGCGCCGCCTGAGGGACCTCGGGCGCGTCGTTCGCGATCCATTCCAGCACACGCCTGGGCGCTCGCGAGTGATTTTCTGCGATCGGGGTGCCGTGCTCGTCAAAGGTAAATTTGACAGAGGCCTCTTGTTGATAGCGATATCGGTACGGCTGGTCGTTGGGGGCGAGCATTGGCGGTGGAGGAAACGCCGCCGGGTCCCTCGAGCCAGGTTCGGTGTCGACCCGGAATCGTCTCAGGCGGTCATAGGATGGGACGAGTGCATGATCTCGTAATTGGCGCGCGACGACCATGTCCTCGCCACGCAGCTGAAAGTCGGGCAGATTACGAAAGCGATGCGTTTCGCGGATCATACCGACAGGCTCGATGCGATAAGTGTCTTCGTTGTCGCGCATGCGTCGCAGAAGATTGTGTGCATCGATGCTGTCGTTGCGAGACTCGGGCTCGGCCAGCAGCGTGAATGGGTCGTCTGAGCCACGCTTACGTTTGCGACCGGTGCGCTTGGGTACTGTGACTCTGATGAGGAGATTGCGCGTATCAACTCCTGTTGAACATAATCGCTTCGCCAACGGGTCGTTCGGGCGAAGTGAGACGCCCGCCACGGGCTCGATCAGAACTTTTTGATGTTCGTTGACCTTCTTCAGGCCGTCGCCGACATGGTGCTCGATCACCTGGAAATAGTCAGCTCCCATGCGGCTGTACGACTCAAGCGGATGGCCGTGACTTACATGCTTCAGATGCGGCTCGTTTCCTAGTGACTTGAAGCCTTTCTCGAACTTCTTGACAATGCATGGGTGCTCGACACTTACGATCCGTTCGTCAGGAACGGTGAAGGATGGAGCGGGGCCATGCTCACTCTCGCCCTGCCTGCCAGTCATGATGGACTGCACCTACGCGGGCACCTACATGCAACCAGTATCGATTGAGCGGACGGTCGGTATCATGAGAGTCAGGCAAAGTATATCATGACACTCGATGTACCTGTTATGTCAATGTTCACCACCGCCCCTCGCCCAAGGCCCGCTGTGGCTCCGCTCGCTACGGGCGGCTTGTGCCGTTGGCTTGCTCTCGATGCGGCTGGCCCGCGCTGGTGTCGACAACGAATGTCAACGAGCAGGCCGTGTCCTCTTCCACTCGACCCCTTCAATCGCCTTCGACGCTCTGTGCTCGTCCTCGACCCTGCCATCCTCCTCTCGTCCGCCACCTTTCCCATCGATCTTGGCGCCGAGGTCCTGCCCCAGGCTTCCCTCTCTTCTCCCCTCACAACGCGCGGACAGCCTGATATCCGCTGGCGATCCCTTCCCTGCCCACTAACACCGAATGGCGCATTAGACGACCTTACCAGACCCATCACCATCTACGGTCACGTTCAGAGGTCATCTCCGACGTCGCGAACCGGCTGTTGAAACGGAAAAGAGCTTTCGACCTGTGCCGCACCGCTGGGAAGCAGTGCCCTTGCAGAGCAGCAGCATTGGCTCGCTCACAATCTGAGCCTCTTGGGCGTGTGTCAGTATGAAGGGCTTCCGGCAAAGAGTGGTACGTTGCTGTCGCTGCCAGGCGCGCTGGTCTGTCCTCGTATTGATGCCAGGGATCTAACAGCACGAGCAGCTCTCACGAGCCAAGGATCGAGACAGTAACAAACTCGCCAAAAAGAAAGAGTCGGGCTCCGGGACAGCGTCACCTCATGGCGGCTCCTCGAGTCAATCGCCTGCTGGTTCAGCGCAGGCCACGCCGACCTCTTCCACCTCGAACCTCGTCGATCCACGAAATAAGGCACTGACGGGTGCCGATGGACCGACACAAACCCACGCGGGCGCACCTCCACCGGGAGCGCCTCAGATCAACATGGCCTTTGGGTCGAATCAGGGTAGCTTTCAGCAATCGCAGGGAATGGGAGGTCAGAGCCCCAGCAGTGGTCCGCAGCAAGCAGGCTCATCAACTCCAGGCCGTCATGGCCAGCCACTTGCTCCCAGTGTCGTCATTTCGCCAAGTGCGCCTGTGAGTGATTGTCCAGTCGTGCGCATCTTCGTGATATGTACTGACATCGGCCAGCACGTTCCCCCACCAGGCGCAGCAGAGACGATGCCTCACGATCTTGCGCCACCGAAAGCCGGTCAAAAGAGTTTATTGTTCGACAGATTGCAGGCGACGCCTAAGGACACAGTACCGGAGGGCATTAGGACACCCAAAAGGCAGCATTCGTCCCGCTTCGACATATCAGATCAGAGACAGCGCGAGCTTGAAAAGCTCCCCGGTTTTCACGAGGTACCGCCTAACAGGCGTCAGGAGCTCTTCATGCAGAAATTGGATCAATGCAACATCATCTTCGACTTCAACGATGCTTCGGGTGACATGAAGAGCAAGGAGATCAAGCGCTTGGCGCTTCACGAGTTATTGGACTACGTCGCGCAGAACCGCCAAGTCATCTCGGAACCCATGTACCCGCGCGTGGTGGAAATGTTTGCGAAGAACCTGTTCAGACCCATCCCACCGCCTATGAACCCCCAAGGCGAAGCGTTTGACCCGGAAGAGGACGAGCCCGTCCTGGAAGTTGCGTGGCCGCACATTCAGGTCGTCTATGAGTTCTTTCTGCGCTTCATCGAAAGCCAGGACTTCAACACCAACTTTGCGAAGCAGTACATCGATCATGGTTTTGTGTTGCAGCTGCTGGAGTTGTTCGATTCGGAAGACCCGAGAGAACGAGATTTCCTCAAGACGACCCTGCACCGGATATATGGCAAGTTCCTCAATCTCCGATCATACATCCGACGGAGCATCAACAACGTCTTCTTCCAATTCATCTACGAAACCGAGCGCTTCAACGGGATCGCAGAACTGCTGGAGATCCTTGGCTCCATCATCAACGGTTTTGCGCTACCGCTCAAAGAGGAACACAAGCTCTTCTTGACGAGGGTACTGATACCACTACACAAAGTCAAGAGTCTGAGCATGTACCATCCGCAACTGGCGTATTGTATTGTGCAGTTCTTGGAAAAGGACGCGGCGCTCACGGAGGAGGTGGTGCTTGGTCTGCTGCGCTATTGGCCCAAGGTTAACAGTACCAAGGAGGTCATGTTCTTGAACGAGGTGGAGGACATTTTCGAGGTTATGGATCCCGCAGAGTTTGCCAAGGTTCAAGAACCGCTCTTCAACCAATTGGCGAAGAGCGTGGCGAGCCCACATTTCCAGGTAAGATTGAACCCATCATACTACGGACAAGCAACAGACTAACGTGCAACAGGTCGCCGAAAGAGCACTCTACTTCTGGAACAACGAGTACTTCTGCAACCTGGTCAGCGACAATGTCGAGGTCATTCTCCCGATCATGTTTGCGCCATTGTACGAAAATTCGAAGGGTCACTGGAACCGGTATGTATCGCCTCCGCAATGTTGACTTCCTCTGCTGACATGCTTTCCCACAGGACGATCCATGGCATGGTATACAACGCCATGAAACTCTTCATGGAAGTCAACCCGCAACTGTTCGACGAGTGTTCACACGACTACACCGAGCAACAAAACAGCGCCGATGCCGTGAAGCAGAACCGACAAGCGAAGTGGGACCGCATCGCGCAACTGGCGGAATCGATGAAATCCAACGGGCACGCAACCCCCGGCTACTCGAGTAAGACGGCGGCGGCAGGAGGGTCCAAGGTCACGAGCCCGTTACGGCAGGACGACACGGGCGATCCGCTGCATCAGGAGAGCGCGCAGCGGATGGAGCGGCTGCGATTACAGGACGACCGGAGACCGGAGAGGCAAAGCAACTCGGTACGTTGACCAGTGTGCTTGCGAGAGCCATAAAGCCTGTCGTCGTTGCCCAGGAAAGCCTTTGTCTTCTCTTCTTCTGTCTCTTCGGTCCTATGTGGATTTTCATCTGGCGATTCTGTATCCTAAGCATACTTCTATGAACACACGCAGGCGCAAAACGTGCTGTGCACGTTTGTCTCTGCATTCAAACCCTTTTCGAGCCTCTATGAACTTCTCCTCCTATTTCATCATGGCACTGCGTATCAGGCTTTGTCGCTTCATGACCCCCGTCCGCGAAGCAGTGTGCTGTCTGTTCTGTCCAAACATGAGTTGCTGGTCTCACCGTGTCCTTCTAGAAGCGGTCGGCTGGCGGCGGCGGCATCGGCAGCATCCCTCAGCACAAAGCGTCCATCGGCCACGGCGGCGGCGTCGTCAGAGTCCGGTCCCGGAGCAACAGTGGCGGCGGAGCCTCTTACACCCGACCTGCTTCGGCGGGGAGTGTGGGAAAGGCTTCGGCGACGGCTGCTCTGAGCCCGGCGTCTTCGGTGCGTGGACACTCAATCGCAGGAGGAGGAGGAGGAGCGGGGATGAAGGGAAGGGGTGGAAGGGAGAGTGGGCTTTCTTCTTCTGCTTCTTCGCGGGAGTCGACGGCGAGGGATTCTGGGATTGGAGATGGGAGTGGGAGTGGTGGGTCGGCGGAATTCTAGCAGGATCGTCGAGGTCTGAGGGCTGGGGGTGGGAGTGGGAGTGGGAGTGGGAGGCTGAAGCGGGTGAGTGGGAAGAGCGTGGTGCGGGTTGCTGATGGGTAATGAGGGATGAAACTGAGCGTTGGGCGGGTTACGGACATGAGCGGATTGGGGTTTAACTCTCTGTTGTCCGCGAAGTGCTTCGTCGAGGGGTGGTGTTTTACGGCAAGGCGTGTGGCGCTTATTACTACTGGGTCAGCTGTCGGCGGTGGGATCTGTTTACCTGTGAGCGTTGTGGGGTGTTTAATGCCAAAAGCTTACCTAGGGAGGTATATGTCTTACCGTTTCTCAAGGGGGGTGAATTCATCGGTGGTACATGTCCTTTGTGAGCACGAGCCTACAAGTTAGACGATCTCTATGATAACTGCCTCTATGATAGCTGGTGAACGTCTGTTCACTGGCTAAAAAGTACGCTCGCAGCCTGAACATCACTGATGTACGTATCTGAGGTTTAACTTTCCAATCCACACATCAATCAGTACAGATATCCGCCATGGAAAAATTTGGAAGTATTCGAGCTACACTCGAGACTCGAGCACAGCAGGCGTTCGGGTTTCCATAACGCTCAACAACGGTCGCTGAACATTGGTCGACTAACGAGCGTCTACGCAGGCGTCAGGCGTAGACGTCAGTCATACACTGATGTCGCCTGCCCACTCGAATGCATGTGCACACACCGCACAGAAATGCCGCCCTCTTCACGCT
>Ga0058704_10000842_pt1 | contig 14983 bp, 8 predicted proteins | sample AgamicMgSfe_FD_71363 | JGI IMG/M metagenome (GOLD analysis project Ga0058704, IMG submission 71363) | Agave microbial communities from Guanajuato, Mexico - Mg.Sf.e | ecosystem: Host-associated > Plants > Phyllosphere > Phylloplane/Leaf | place: Guanajuato, Mexico | collected 2012-05-30
GAGCCTGCCATAGCCCGCGATATACTACGACTCGTGGGTGAAGAGCAGGTCGGGCGCCTCTCTTCAAGGGTTTCGATGTTCTAGTTGTAACTCTTCGTTATACACTGGTCTCGACAACACGTGGAGCAACCCGCTAGATAGTCCATGTTTCAACGACCTTGCATACACGACATGTCCTTTCTGCGATGGCGTGGAGAACCTTATGGAATCGGAAGATGAAGATGCAAACATCTGTCTATAGGCATCTCTCGAGCCCACAGACTGCGGACCGCTCTCGGACCTCCGTTAGCGCACACGGGCTGAAAAGGATGGGTGATACAGTCGTACAGAATTTACCCATGCGGCGGTCAGCCAAAACGGATCAATAGGATGTTGACAGAGATGTCAGTGTCTGCGAGGTACAGGGTAACTCCAAATACGATTCAATTGACACATACGCATCCACTCTGCTATAATCTCGAAACTGGTTCCCAAAATGAACATGACTTGCTCTCCACCGCAGATGAAAGAGCTGACTCAACACCAATGTGCAACAAGCTGTGTGAGCAAAAAGCCATGTGCCTTCCAAAGCATGTCACCGCCACTTCCAGCATCGATACCAGTTCTCGGCTACGAAATGCAAAATCGAAACTTAAGCCAGTATCAAGTTGCTGTGAGAATCAAAATGTCAAGGAAAGCCGACGAGCAGCAGAGGCTACCTTATGTTCCAGATAATATGAGCGATGAGACTACTGCAGTAAAAAAGTACTTACCGGTGTCCTTCAATGAAGCTCAACTTTACTCGAAGTCAAAATTATGTTTCAAACTTCTTCCGTAACAAGTCATGACTCTAAACACAACAACCACTTAACTCTTACCGATCATCCTACCGATTTATTGACGACAACTCTCTGAGTCGTTGCTGCTTCTGGTGCTACTACTGACTGTCGTGGCTGCTTTACCTACCAGCGAGCCATCGATATTGCAAAGCTAACAAGCTCAAGTTGTGAGATTCATACTGCCTCCCATGCGCAAAGCCAGTGCAATATTTCTTCCTGACCAGAGGTGGCCGCTCCACCAACAGTAGATCTACCACTCGACCACCCAATTATCCCTCCTTCTCGTCTTCGGGAATGGTTCCAGAATCGTCCACAAATGCATCCCTTGCGGGTGCTACGGCTAACTCGACCTTCATATCGCACGTGATCGGAAGAAGACCGAATGATCTTGGTTTGCGTGGCAGTAACTGATATCGCGTTCACGATATAAGAAAAGGACGTCGAGATGCGTTTGCTGTAGGAGATTACACAGGCTTGGTCTTTGTGGTAGTAGCTGATATCATAGTTGTTGATCTACCGATACTGCATTTTCTGCCCACCTCTCTTCTCCATCTTTGCTTGTCTCTTACTTTGGACCGCTGGCGCCGATTCGTCTTTTGAGCCACTCATACCGGCCAAACCTGATCTCGCGCCGGAAAAAGTAGTCCAGGCAAGCCATGCAGAGTAGACTGGAACCACAATGGCGAGGTACCAAGCCCACTTTCCAAAAATGGCGGCCAAGGTGATGACTCCCCACGTCCAGTAAACAATATCCCACATCCACTCTGTGAGTCCCTTGGCATCCAGATCCTCCCCGGCCCTCTTCAATTCCATACCATTTCCATGATCTGCGAATGTTGGTCGTGCAACGCGCTCGAACCAGAATTCAATGATGAAAGATGGTAGTGAGATGAGGAACCATGCCAGCAGAGATCGTTTGAGGAAGAGGCGCCCGACGATTAGGAAGAATGCATTGATTCCCAAGCTGATCATATGCAGGCGATTGAGCGAGGCCGCATTGCGAGCGGCGAGGTCCTTCTTTGCTTTCTACATGTCGTGTCAGAGACATGTCGCCGATCACGTCGCGGGGTACTTACTTGTGCCATGTCGGATGGTCAGAATATTCCAATTGATACCGTAGATACAAGCAGCACGCGGTCAGATTATTGTTTCGTTCTCCGACGCAGAAATGACAGATTTCGGACCGGTTTTCTCAATATCACGTGTCGTTCAAAATCGAAGTGAACAGGTGAAGTGAACACGAGTGTGGGGTTCATGACGATCTCCCGTCGGCGCTGTCGGCTTCGCGTTGCCGCTACGATCGGAACCATAACAAAGACATCGATCAATTCACTTGAATCTCACAAACTCATCATTACGCCATTACGAACCTTTGACGACTGCTAAAACTCGCTGGGTAGTTCTATTTGGATAGAAGGATCTGGAGACAACATCTTTACCATTGTGTGCACGCGCCATAGGGATGCAACAAGAGAGGGATTCTATACCGTAGAAGGGCGGCGGTAACAACAGAGGTGAAAGTCAAAGGGTACTCCTAAGGACAACACGAAGCGTTCCTGGAGAGGCCGAAGACTTGTCAGGACGACTTTGACACGGCGCCGTCACGTCGAAACATACCAATTGGCACACCACTTGACTCGTACTACGACACCTTATCTTACTTTACAACCCACGGAAACAGGACTCAAGATCACCATACACCATATTCTATCGCCGCCTCGCCGTCTTGACATCATGACTCCAGCTAATGCGCCCATGATCTTGCAATTACGACAATTGGTCTTTTACCATCTAGACACGGAATCACTCGACAATGCCAATTTTCTAGCCGGGAGACTGGTCGCTTTAGACGCACGAAATGCGGATTCGTCACATCTTCTGGCTCTCACGTACCTGCGACTCAGAAAGCACAAGGCTGCCTACGAGATTGCGCAGAAATACGGCGGCAGCGGGAGGAACCTGGGATGCGCATACGTATTTGCTCTGACTTGTCAAGAGCTCGGCAAGTTCACCGAGGGTGTAAATGCGCTGGAAAAGGCAAAGCCGCTGTGGTTCGAGAGGAGCAACTGGAATAAACACTCGGATACGTCAAGGCGACATCTTCCTGATGCGGCAGCAGTGTATGATTTGCTTGCGAAATTATGGCGGAGTCATGGCGATCTGCGAAAGGCAGGCGATTGCTTCATTGAGGCACATAAAGCGAACCCATTCGTTTGGGATTCGTTCCAAGGACTGTGCGATATTGGCGCAAGCGTTGAGGTGGCCAACACGTTTCGCATGACTTCAGAGATGGCAGCCACGGCTCCTGTTCAGATCATTGAGAATGGCTCGAAGATGGAGACAGCGGCGCCTGCTCAGGAACTAGTGACCGCTACACCTTCGAATGACCCTTTCAATGCGACCGTCACGACGAAACAGCCCAGCGAGTGGAGCTTCCAAGCTGGTGCGAATTATCTGTTACCAAAAATCAAGGCCAAATTCGGCAGTCCACCAAAAGCGACGGCAAGAGTGAATTGGGAGACGCCAACAGGAAATGGAAATTTGATAGAAGAGGACGTGGACATGGGAGGAGTTGTTCACGAACAGGACATGCCGAATGACGCCCCAGCAGCTCCAATCAGAAGATCCAAAACATTACACAAATTGGGTCTCGATACGAACAGGGAGCCGACAAAACTTCAACCACCAAATCTCCGAGCTCAAAACAGATCACATTCGGAAACAACAGACGGAGAGGACAATCCACTACAGCAGAACAGAGCTACATCATTACACAAGCGGACATTATCAGGGCACTCTTCAGTGACGAGCTCTGATGCTTCATCGTTACAACCGCGAAGAAGCAACCGTCTATTCCAGTCGACAACGTCCAAGCCGTCTAGCAGACAGCCTGTTGAGTCGACATCTCTTGCTCCACTAAAGCGCGATGCAACCGATCTGAAAAAGGTCAAGGCAACAGGGACAAAAGGACGAGGACCAGCGACAGTCGGTAGGGTAGTCAGTGGAAACCGCTCGATGATGCCTCCTGCTACAAACGATACCAAGGAGTCGCGTGCACCAAGCAGGAGTAGTGTCGCACAGCCTGCAATGCCTCAAAAACAGGTGGCCCCAACCTACAGTGTTCCCGATACGTCTGCGATTGAATCGCTCCTATCGAGTCTGAGGCAACTGGGTCTTGGATATTATTACCTGAGCCGGTACGACCCAATCTCAGCAATCGAAGTCTTCAAAGCACTCCCAACAGCACAAAGAGAGACACCATGGGTACTCGCGCAAATGGGTAAAGCCTACTACGAAGCCGCTGACTACGCCACGTCCGAGCTCTGCTTCGCGCGCATGATGAAGCTCCAGCCGTCTCGCATCGAAGACACAGAAGTCTACTCTTCAGTGCTATGGCAGATGAAGAAACCCGTACAATTAGCGTTCCTAGCACACACCCTCCGCGACCTCTCCTTCAACTCTCCTCAAACTTGGTGCGCAGTTGGCAACGCCTTCTCCCTCTCCCGCGAACACGACCAAGCAATCGCATGCTTCAAACGAGCAATCCAACTTGACCCCAAGTTTTCTTACGCACACACCCTACTAGGCCACGAACTGCTCACAAACGAAGAATTCGACTCAGCACTCACCGCCTACCGCTCAGGCGTAGGCGCCGAACGCCGCGGCTACGCGGGCTGGTACGGTCTAGGACGCTGCTACGAGCGCATGGGCAAATACGACGACGCAGAGCGCCACTACCGCATCGCAGCTAGCATCAACCCGTCCAACGCGGTGTTGATAGTGTGCATTGGCGTCGTTCTCGAGAAACTGCGTCATCCGCGCCAGGCGCTCGCGCAGTACAGTCTCGCTCTGCAGATATCACCCGGCTCGGCCCTGGCGCGGTTCAAGAAAGCTCGCGTGCTCATGGCGATGAAGATGTTCGAGGAGGCGCTAGATGAATTACTCGTGCTCAAGGATGTTGCGCCCGAGGAAGCGAATGTGTTTTTCTTGCTTGGCAAGTGCTACAAGGGTATTGGTGATCGTACAAAGGCGGTTAGGGCATTTACGACGGCGTTGAATCTTGATGCAAAGGTATGTTCTTACGTCCGGTTGGATTGGGATAATGCTAACATTATTGATAGGCGGCGCAGTATATCAAGGATGCGATGGAGGCGCTTGATGACAGTGATGATGAAGAGGATGATGATGATTAGATGCATCTCACGTCAGAGGGATGAGCACGACGGAGTTTGTGCAGTACTCAGGTCCGGTAACGTCGGCTTACAAGAAAGGCATTCTTGTGGTATGGCGTGAGGTCGTCAACGGCATAGCATACCGCAAGTTGCGTGTAAGATGAATGCATGGGCATTGACGCAAGGGTCATCATTGTTATTCAGCGTTGATAGCGAAATCCGATTGATTCGTGTTACATTCAAGCCACTCTGATGTCGCTACGCTATACCCAACAACTGAAACACTATAAACACGACACATACAGCCAATATTGGGACAACCCAGCATTTACAACTTGGCTCCAGCCTTCCTCCTCTTCTCCTTCTCTTGGTCCCTTAATAGCCGCCTCAATATCTTGCCAGAGGGACTCTTAGGTACCTCGTCGATGAACTCGATGCCTCCTTTCAACCACTTGTGCTTTGCCTTGTGCTTCTCGACGTGTTTCGCAATGTCGCGACGCAATGCCGCCATAGACTCCTCGAGACCGACGTTTGGACTCTTGACGACGAACGCCTTTGGCACCTCACCTTCTCTGTCCGATGGTATACCGATGACGACGCAATCATTTACAGCCGGATGAGTCAGGAGATGAGCCTCGAGTTCCGCGGGGGCGACTTGCAGACCCTTGACTTTGATGAGCTCCTTGATACGATCGGTGATAAAGACGTGTTCGTGGCCTGATGTGGGGTTCTTGCGAATCACAGCTTCATCGCCCGTGCGCATGTAACCGTCTATGAAGGTTTCTTTTGTTGCTTTCTCATTGTTCAGGTAGCCGAGGGTGACGGATGGTGATTTTACCCATAACTCGCCGGGTTGATCATAGCCAGTGATTTCGTTGCCCTCAACAGTCACGAGCCTAGCTTCGTAGCCGGAGAGCAAGCTGCCAGAAGACCCGAACCAGATATCTTCCGGCACTGTCGAGCAGACAACTGTGCTTGTCTCTGTAAGACCGTAGCCTTGTCTGATCGCCCACGAGGGGAACATCTTTGCGAGATCTTCTGCTGTCTCCTCTCCGAGTGGTGCGGCTCCGGTAAAGATAGCCTTGACGCAGGAAAGATCGTATTGTTCGAGAGTTTTGCCTGACTTGGTTATCATGATGATGATTGGCGGTACTAGGTAGAGATTCGCAATTCTCTGGTTCTGTATGGCCTCCAGGAAGGACTTCATCTCAAACTTGGGCAGGACAACTACACCATCGCCTCTGTACAAACTCAGATGACAAACGACAACCAGTCCGTAGATATGGCTCATGGGAAGTAGACCTAGGCATTTTTCTGTATATCTCGGTCCTCCTGGTTTGCTCATTCTATCTCTGTATGGCAACTCATGAGTATGGGCCTGAAGAGTATTGGCAATGACATTTCGGTGAGAGATCATGACGCCTTTTGGTAGCCCAGAAGTACCAGATGAGTAACACAGGAAAGCTACCCGACGAGCTCCTTCGCCCTTGCTCCACTTTAGAGGTTCCAGCGGAGGACAGCTCGCTCCATCCTTGATCAGGTCATTGACAGTGCGTAGCTTGCCACCAGAAATGCCTCCAGTGACGGCGTCAGGTAGCTCGAGTAGGTAAATCTTATTCTCCGGAATGCCGACTGTTTTGCATGCGGCACGCGCGACGTCCAAGAGTGGCAGGCATGTGAACAGGCATTTAGCCCCAGAATCTCGAAGTTGGTGCTCTATCTCAAGTTGTCCATATTGTGCATTAGCTGGGGTCTGGATACCTCCAAGACGGTGTGTAGCCCAAGCAAGGGTAATTGTGTCGATCTGCGGTATTCATAAGCCTAGGTCAGAAGAATGCGCGAACGCGAAACTTACAGTGTTGACACTGAATACACCAATGACCTTGTCAAACTCTGTGCCCTTGTTCGGTTGGTATCCCAATTCTTTGCTCAGACTTCTTGCAAGATGATCCACTCGCTCTCTCATTTCCAGCGCCGAGTATGACTTTCCGGTAATGCCGCAAGTGAAGGGATTGTGCGAGGCTTCAAAAGGATGGCGTCCATACTTCGGATCCAGCATGAATTGGTCGATTGAGATCGAGTCTGGAGGGTCCGAGGCCATTTTCGGCACCCATGATGGCGGGTAGAAAGGCATTGCGATTTTCAATGAGCTTCTATAACTCTTCGGGAAACAATGGTTACTAGAATACCGAGTCAGTAAAATTCGGGTTCCATGAGCTTCTAAACAGTAGCATCCAGAGTCAACGGATGGAATAATTTGTGTTCGCGACTTACTTATGATCTCAGACCATTTGCACACTGGTCAGACACAATCTCACAAAATGAATGGTTATCTTATGTCAGGTTTACGGACACGGATGAGATGGATTGGAGATGAGATCTGGGGCATGCGACTTCCCCAAACGATTGCGCGGGGAAGGTGCCTCGGCATCCTCTGCCCCGGCCTTGGCAATGCAGACGCGCAAAGTTGCACCTTCCTCCGCACCTGCTCCGCGCTTGTCCACGTCGGTCGATGACTGATCAGGTAATCACGATGCCATTGCTGCCTATAAAGTGGGTGATGAGAAATCGAAGTCTTTGGGGCACAAATACAACATGATATACCTACTAACGTCTTCGACCACTCCATTTCGGTCTACAGCGTAGGCTTGACGTTGTGTCGCCAACTTCCCTCAAGGTAGGGTTAAAAACCAAGTCAGAGGTAAACCACGTGGTATAGCTCTATTCCAACTGCAGGTTTGTCAAAGCTTATCTACTCATTCTTGTTGCAGCAACTTCTTTCCATCTTGATGAGAGTGGTCAATACAACGGTTCGATACAGTAGCTGCTCCTGACGTGCAAGAACGAAAATATTGAGTCGTTACTTATAGTGGTAGTACACGCTCCATGTCAGCTCTTCTTGATCAACCTCGAGCTCCCACTCCTGACAGTCATACTTCAGTTCCAGACCGACCAGAACACGGTGCAACGATACTTGGCAAGTTCATTGGCCTTACCAGGAGGATTTTGCATGTTCGTCATCTCTCTCGGCACGTTGAAGAGACTCGAGTAATCTGATCAACTTTCATTCTGATTCGAAGTCGCCAACAGAGATTTCCAAACCATCATGCGAGATGGAACCATCCAAGGAGTCCGACATGCCATCGCCGGAAATGGAGCTATCTGTCGACTCTTCTAGACCATCACTCGACGAAGACTCGCAATCGAGGTCTTTTGTGTCTTCGAACGACGAATCGGCTTCCATAAAATCCATGTCACGATCGCCGGACGATCAAACAACCACAGAGGCTTCAGCACCACCGTCAATGTCATCCAGCTCTCTTTCACTCACTGAATCGTCACCGCCAACGTCCATTCCGGACTCCCTCACAAGCCACCGAATCGCATTGCCCTTCCATGAGGCACCGCGGGCCTTCTCAACCGAAGCCGTAGCGTCTTCGCCACTGTCTGCTGCTACCATCTCTGACATAAATACTTCTCCAGCTTCGCACAGAGTGCATGCCGCTACAAGCGGTCTAAAAGTCTCGACTTGTCAGGAAGAGCTTTCCGAGGAGTCCGTAGAGACCTCATCGCTGTCAACTAGCCCCAGCTCATGCAGCAAGCAGTCTGTGTCGTCTTCCTCCACTGACAACCAGGATGCAGCAAGGCATCCATCAACAACTCTCGAGAAGGAGCTACTCCCATCTCCCATGGACGAGTCACGAAGTATCGAAAATCCACACGTGGATCATACCTTGACATCCAGCGATTGCGTCTATCAGAGAGGATCTGACAGGAAGCGTAAACAGCCACAACGCTTCGGGTATAACACTATCAAACCGGTGTCTTCTGTTCCTCCCACCAAAAGGCCAAAACGGCGTAAGACAGAGGTCATCCCTGCAACTCCCACGCCCGAGATTCCCAACAAACCCTCCTTGGTCGTCAAACTGGATGTCAAACCCCAGATATTATTGTCCCTGAAGCGGGAGGACAATGACAATGACAGAACCGACAGCGGAGATCTGTTGTCACACTCTCGGTCGAAGACTCGAAAGAGGACGACACGTCCTCGGGCTAGAGCGCAACTACTGTCTTCCCTGATGATCCCTGTTGTGGAGGAGGCAGATTGCATTCCAGTCGCTAAGAACGAACCGGAGGACGTATGCATGAGCGACATCCCGATTTATGTACCAAGTCAAGAAGATCCGAGTAATGAGCTTTCCAGCTACTGCGAGTCCACGATCGAAGCAATGGACCCTTATCTGCTTCATGTATCAAGAATGATTATGGCCAAGACGTCGATAGACGACAAGCCACTACCTCGAGGCCGACCACAAGTCTGGGCTAACAGCCGCCAGGCGCTGTGTGAGACGGTACTCTACTATCAAGCATGGCAAGGTGCTTGCTACATCAGCAAAGGAGTACTTTACTCGTTCATGTTCGACAGCAACGGTCACAGTCGTGACTTGATTGACAATGATGTTGTCATAGCACGTGCTGGAGGAGGCATGACAAAGGATACAACCGGAGAGATGATGCAGTCCAAGGATCAAAAGGATAACAGTCAGTCTCAAGCGGTCAAGGCGGCTATCGCACAGCAGAATCCAATCGTCATTTTCTGCGGTAAGCATAACTCGGACGTCCCAACAAAATTGCCTTATAGGTACAACAGTTTGAGCTGGTACAAGCCGACTCATGTTTGGAGTGAGAAAGTGTTAAACAAGAGAGGGCAGGCTTATGAAAGCATCAAGTATCGCTTTGAAAAGCTAGACACAAGTGATCAGAGCTGGTGGTGCCCATCCGACACAGACTTGGTCAAGATTGGCGATTTGGATCCCGCGGTCGAAGAGACATGCAAAGAGTGTACAACGACACATCAGCAAGTCTACCTTGAGGGCTGGATGTGTCTCAATGCGGAGTGCGCAAAATTCTGGACTCTGCCCGATGGATCAGCTCCGAAGGAGGAGCTCAACTATGATCCGCGGTTCCTAAAGACGAAGACTGCCTGGTCTTACGAGGTCGCACCTCACGATATGCGGCCTGCGTTGCCGAACCCTGCCGCGAAGATGGGCGAAGATGTAACTTATGCGATGACTCGTGGTATGTGTTGTCCAGAATGCGGTAAATGCACTTCGCGGTACCTCTGGAAAGGCTGGATATGCTCCGGTTGCGGATTTCAACATGCTCCCGAGCATATCATCATTCCTGCCTTGTCGATTCGCGACCCCTGGCACCCAGTCTCGAGTGGCTATTCAGTATCTCACGACTGGGCAGACCGTCAGTACGTCAAGACAACTGTCAATTTCTCTCACAACTACCACATTGTTCATTACGAAATTGAAGGCATCCAAGGTCGTATCACTCATCTGGTTGCAAACAAAACTGTCAACGAAGAACCTGGAGGTCCTGACGAAATATTCGAAGCACTGCAGACCTTAGACGTTGGCTTAGAACGCCGCAAGTTCGTGACAGGCAAGGAGGAATTCATGACTGCTTTTTCGACTAACCATGGTATGCCTTACAAATTTGTTGCTTCGGTCGACAGCCAGCCTTTTGAGGGGGCACCATGGCCGCTGACAGAGACTCGATCTCGTCTCAATTGGGCCGCACGTACCATCGTTGATGACTTGAGAGAAAACGAAGAGTTCAATGAATTGCTCACGATCGGTTACTTTGACGGACAGAACATCAAATACCATGATGATGGAGAACATGGCTTAGGGGATACGGTAGCATCACTATCTCTTGGCCACCCAGCTGATATGTCATTTCGGGTCAAGAGCAAGCACTTTACTGGAGTCTCCAAGTCGGGCACATTCACGGACAAGATGCCGATACCAGGTACTTGCCAGTACGAAGAGCGTAGAGTGGCATACGAAGACTTGCACACGATATCCAAGCTCGATTACAGCGGGAGGAAGGAACGACTTCGATCTATGGCGAGAGAGCTCAATCTCAAAGACGTCTGCAAGGATCGTAAAGCGTGGATCAGGTTGAGGCTTTCTCATGGTGACATTGTCGTCATGCATGGCCCAGCGATTCAAGAATACTTGGAACATCAAGTTGATCCAATGGGAAGGCTGCGGTTTGCCATGACATGCAGAACCATCCTTGCTCATCACCTGAAACCCGAAGAGTTGCCCGCATACGAGGTTGGATCTGACGATGGAGGATACGACGGGAGCAGAATTACCGAGTTGAGGACCGCAACTTCGTGAGAGTGAGACCATGAAAATGCTGGCGGAGGTAACGATATCTTATGAAATACTGTTAGATGTAACATTGCACATAGATGTACTGCACGACGGACATCATGACTTCATATGATTTTGTTCAGTTCTATGGCACCTCATCATCGTCGTCTTCACCGAAGCCAAAAGAGAAGCCTCCTTCGGCTTCTTCCTCTTCATTAGGTGCCTTGATTTCTTCCCAGCGTCCCCTACCTCCTTTGGCTTTTTTATCAAGCTTAGTCAATGCCTCTTCTAGTGCCTCTGGTTCCTTCTCTCTCAACCTTTCAACGAACAAAGAATAAGGATCCTTGACCTCGCCTTTGAAGCCACTGACTTGATCAGGTCTGTCTCTCAAAAAGCCAAGCACGTCAGCCAGACGATGTCTAGGCACGAAATTCTGCGTCAAAGCGATACTCTCCTCCAAATTGAGCACGAGATGATACCATCCAGCAGGGACATATAATAATTCACCTTCTCCGCAAATCCCCTCTTGACATCCCTCGGTCGCGCGCGCCTCGGCGTGGAACGCAAGTAACCACTCCGCAATCGACAGCGGCGAGGTGACTTCGCTCTGATCCGCAGAAACAAAAACACCAGGCGGCGGCGGTATCGACGACGACGAAGGGAACATGATCCAGTATTTACTACCCCTAATAACCGCATTCCAAGCACAAGTGCCGTTAGGATCCTTATGGAACGTCGAGCCCGAGCGGGCGGGGCCAACAATCAACCACCTATGATCCGGCCGCTGCGAACCAAGAACCGAGAAGAGATCTTGATCGCTGCCGAAGCACGACGGCGGCCAGTAGTCCGCGTGCGGCAGATCGGGGTTCTGCGCATCGTAGAGGTGTGATTGTGTTGATTCCGGCACGGAGAGGGACATTTTTTCCGCAAAGGAGCGGTCGAAGAGGTACAGTGGGCTCTCGTCAGCGTTGGCGCGCATGTAGGTTGTGTAAGTTGACAGAGGCCAGTCGACGGCTTCGGCGCGGAATTTGGTCGTGGCGTGTGCGGAGAGGAGACTGCTGGTTGACCAGGAGGTGTAGACCGGCCAGCGCTTTGTTGGGTCTGTGAGGATGAGCGGACGATCCGAGGAGAAGAGATCGCTTGCGCTGCAGTCTTTTATGCGCTTGATGCGGTTCTGGCGTGGTATGTTGGTTACGTAGGGTCGCAGGTCGATGTGGGTGCAGAAAAAGGGGCGATGCAGGACGTCGGAGAAGAGGTTGCTGCAGTCTACTTTGGGCTCGAGTGTGCGGTCTTGAGATAGATATGTGGATCGCCATGTTCCTCGCCATTCAAACGAGTCTGGAGACGATGCGGTGAAGAGTGCTCGCCATAGTTCTTCATTCCTTGTGAATGCGTGGAGCGCTCTGCATGTGGCTCCTAGCCTGAGTAATATAGCGGCGTCCAGTGTCTCGAGAATCAGAGCGATCAATTCGTCAGGTACAGCAGAGAACGTTCCACATGCTGTCTTGAGGTTATGCTCTGCAAGGTATGCATTTCCGGATGGTCGAACTCCCAAAGGATGTCGTCTGCTCAGCGTGGCGTCTTCTTCTTGTTCCAAGGATTGTGCTGTTTGGGCAATTTCTTCGCCGATGTCAAGTTTTACTCTTTTGTTGGGCCTCGAGGAAGACAGTCCATCATCGTGTACGTCCAGTAAAGCCATTGTAAATGGAAATCTTCGTGTAATATGTGCTAATTCGATGGTTTTGTTCACGAGCACCAAAAAGATATCCAAAGCACGGACAATATCAAAAAGTGCGCCAAGATTTTACGACGCTAAGAAAACGCACGATGTCTGATCTCCAACTTCTCGAACTCTAAATTTATCTGCGGCGGTCCATGTGCCGCGGGGCATGTGGGATTCTTACAGTACTGTATGCAGTATTCTGTGCATTGTTGCTCCACTACAAGTCCAGAGGCTGTGCACAAATAGTCTCCATAGACGAAACATGCGATGAAGAATGTTTCCGAAGGACTGTATTCGAGCATTGTGACGCACAAAGCAGAGGTAGTATGAGTCACTGTGGTAGCGGATCGCCTTCTTTGACAAGCGAGCATTTCCGTCATGGTATATTTCCACAGGAATCAAAGTCTACACCTGAGCGAGAATGAGGCATCTGAGTCACAACTAGTCTCTAGAAAGCATGACCGTCTCCCTCAGACCTGGTGACACGCCAAAAGTGCTTACTGTACACTGTGATTCACGCTGCTGTAACAGTCGTAGGGAAAGGAGGGGCAGGTCAGTGCCAAGATTTCTACTGATATTGTTGCCTGTAGTCGGGCAAAAGTGGCTCATGTCGACGACATGCAACAAAGACGAGATATGAATAGGTAGTCGAGTCAGATATAACTCAGCCTGATGATTCGCAAAATTGCCACAAGATCACAATTTGAGGCGAAAGAAGGATGCAGAATAGCAAGATGAGAGTAAGGAAGCTGGTCTGGTGGGATGAGGTCGTTCGCGTTCGTTGAAGGCAAACCATGTCTGCGCGCGCACGGACACCGAAATTTTGCTGCTTCGTCTCGTCTTTATTTCGCGGCTTCTCCCCTCTCTCAAGTTCATTCTCCCTAGAATAAACCAACCTTTTTACCAACAAACGACGAGATATCTAACTGAGTCATCAGTCAGAGTCTCTTTTTTAACAGCAAAGAAACACATTCGAGCGGCGGAATCCAAGCGATTACCACCGTCTTCACACGCGCCCGACTTTTCAAAGCTCACCGCAAAAACTCAACACCGCAATCATGGCTGACGCAAAGGGACTGGAGGAGGTCAACGAGGGTACGAGAGATTCCTGAACCACTCTTTGCGCTGCGCCAGTATCAAGTCGCGCGCAAGAGCAGTCTCTTGAAATAAGAATACTGACATGCGCTCTTCTAGCCCAGATCGAGTCCAACTACGATGAGACCACCGACTCTTTCGATGCCATGAACTTGAAGGCCGAGCTCCTCCGTGGTGTCTACGCCTACGGTTTCGAGCGCCCATCTGCCATCCAGCAGAGAGCCATTATGCCAGTCATCTCTGGTAAGCAGACATATTCGCAAGAGTTAAGAGGACAACACAATCTGACAAGATATCAGGCCGTGACGTTATCGCCCAGGCCCAGTCCGGTACTGGAAAGACCGCCACTTTCTCCATCTCCACCCTCCAGAAGCTCGACTCTTCCCTCAAGGCCTGCCAGGCTTTGATCCTTGCCCCAACCCGTGAGTTGGCCCAGCAGATCCAGAAGGTCGTTGTCGCCATTGGCGACTTCATGCAGATTGAGTGCCACGCCTGTATCGGTGGTACCTCTGTCAGGGATGACATGAAGGCTCTCCAGGAGGGTCCACAAATCGTCGTTGGTACTCCAGGTCGTGTCCACGACATGATCCAGCGCCGTGTCCTCAAGACCGACCACATGAAGATGTTCGTCCTTGACGAGGCCGATGAGATGCTTTCCCGTGGTTTCACCGAGCAGATCTACGACATCTTCCAGCTCCTTCCTCAATCCACCCAGGTCGTCCTCCTTTCCGCTACCATGCCTCAGGATGTCCTCGAGGTCACCACCAAGTTCATGCGTGACCCAGTCCGTATCCTCGTCAAGAAGGACGAGCTTACCCTCGAAGGTATCAAGCAGTTCTACATTGCAGTCGAGAAGGAAGACTGGAAATTGGAGACCCTTTCCGACCTCTACGAAACCGTCACCATCACTCAAGCCGTCATCTTCTGCAACACCCGCAGAAAGGTCGACTGGCTCACCGACAAGCTCACCAGCCGTGACTTCACTGTCTCCGCCATGCACGG
>Ga0058704_10000847_pt1 | contig 14921 bp, 13 predicted proteins | sample AgamicMgSfe_FD_71363 | JGI IMG/M metagenome (GOLD analysis project Ga0058704, IMG submission 71363) | Agave microbial communities from Guanajuato, Mexico - Mg.Sf.e | ecosystem: Host-associated > Plants > Phyllosphere > Phylloplane/Leaf | place: Guanajuato, Mexico | collected 2012-05-30
CCCTCTTGACAGCGCCGACGATAAGCTCCGCGTACGCCGTGGTCCTATCCCGAGCGGTAGAGTGCTTTCCTTTGACGAGACCGTACCGGGCCAGGGATAAGTCAGCTCGGATACACAGCAGAGACAGATCAGTGAACGAGGTAGGGTCGGCCACAGCAAGGGCTAGAAGCCACGAAGCAAATCAGAGCATGCAGCTGGTTATATGCGGTGAGCAACAACCGGTCATCTACTGGGAGCCTGCAACGTTGCAGCGCACCACAGGATGACCGACCTGATATGACATTAGTGCTCGATGTTGGGCATCAAGAGCGCCATTGGGGGGACCATCATGAGCAGGATGAGACTCTACATCGTGCCGACGATAGACGGCTCCCGATCGTATGCCCTGAAGGCATCCAAATAGCCGATGTGGCCTCGCGATGCCGTACCGGCGCCTCTGCGTAAGCTAGCGATAGGAACATACGCCCGCGAGTGCCGCCTGTATGCAGAGCTAGCACAGCCTCGAGAGCTTGTCGAGCACCGCCGGTATCCACGATAGCCAAAAGGCTTCGTGATTGCAGCATGCCATGCAGATTCCAGACGATGGGCAGCATCGGGCACGGAGATCGACGCACCAGGAATGCCAGTATGGACGCCTGATATGCCGTAGCCACTACCAGCGCACTGCATGCTCATCAGGAGGCAGAGCGTCATCGTACAGAAATACGACGATGATGCCAGAGGCTTCGCCAGCATGCTCACTTCGGCTCGATGCACGGCATAATGCCGGATATCAAGAGCAACGACGCCAGGTGAAAAGGCGCCTTGAGACGACTTCCTGCAACTCTCCTCCATCCGCATGATACCAGACGGGTCAATCCCAGATAGCAAGGCAGGCGCGACGTCGACAGCCACGCCTGCCATGCACGATTTCTTTCTCTCTGACGATATTGCTGCATAGTCGAGCACTTACTTTCCTTAGTCTTGTTGGACCTCTCATGTCTTGCTGCTGTCCTTGCGGCCCTGCATGACTTTGCGGTTGTACTGTATACCATGATCCATGCTTCTTTTCCCTTGTCTCGTACCTGTTGTGGCTGAACACTGCAGTGGGCAAGCAAGAGCGGGAACATTCAGACCAGTATAACGCACATATATACGTATAACCAGTACACCCAGCTGCTCTTCATGCATGCTCAGCCTTCTGAGCTGAGACACCATATATACGTATACCAGTATACCAGCTGCTCTATATGCAGGCTCAGCTCTTCTGCGCTGAGACGCCATATACCGGTGCTCATGGCCTGGCGGTGCTAAGACAGTCTGGGGTCTTTGGCTGCCACATAAAGCTGCAAGGTCGTATGTCCATTCCGTCACGCCTAGTCGCGCTTGATGCGTACGCCGTGGACTTCTAGCTCTCTGCGGATACCGTCCAGAGCTTCCTTACTCTGATCGACGGCCCTTGTGCCGTTCTCGAGAAGTGTCACGCCGAAACCAGCTTTCGCAGCATCGATAGCTGTACACTTTACGCAGTAGTCGTAAGCTAGACCGACGACGACCACGTCCGTAACACCCGCCTTTCTCAGCGTATCCTCAAGTCCGGTCTTCGAGACCGGCGGGTTCTCGAACGGTGGGCCAAAGGCCGAGTACGACTCCACGCGCTTGTCCTGCCCTTTGTCTACCACCATGTCGAATCTCGAACTGTCCAGCTCCGCTATGAACTCGCATCCTTCTGTGCCTTGCACGCAGTGCGGTGGCCATATTGTCGTTTCTTGCGTCTCTTGCGGGTTCTCCGGGCTCGTAATCGTGTGGGTTGATGTGAAGGCTTCTTTGCCGGTATGTTGGGTGACGAAGGAGATGTGGTCGGTTGGGTGGAAGTCGCGGCTTGCTATCTTGAGCGCCCAGTTCTGCTTGAGCAAGTCATTGACGAAGGACGCAATGTCGCGGCCGCCTTCCACTGCCAGGGCGCCGTTTGGTGGACAGAAGTCGTTTTGCCTGGGAGTGATTGTCAGCTTCGGGGCTGGTTCTGCAGCATCTCCGAGTTCCGTATTGAATGCACGCGATGCGCGGCCGTACAGCTGCGTATCAGTGTGCTGTGCGTAGCCGGACGACTGCTGCTTATCTCCGGCTCAGAGGCAGAGTGTCGACGTCGGAGCTGCTGCTCGAGGGTGTGTCGTTCCAATACCGCCTCTTGGACAGGATACCCTTCTTGCCTGTCGGTACGCATGTCGTCCACCTCACGGTATGCTTGTTGTCCACCTGACGGTATGCTTGTTATCCAACTTACACATCTATTACCAGCAGTGCCGTCTTCCTCGCCTTCTCTTCAGCCATGGCTGGGTGCCCGATGCGTGCGGGCGGAGTACGGAGGTGTTCGGTAGGTTTGCTTGCTCTGGGGCTCTGCTGATGCTCTGTAGCCTCTGGTGGTTCGGTGATCGTTCTCTGCTGGTCAATGCAAGATGGAGAGTGTTTGGGTGAGTGGTGTCTCGGCAAAGCGGAAGATGGTTTGGGCGAGTTCTCTGCCCGGCTTGGACCTTCACGGGTATGTGGGCTACCCAGAACCTACCTGAGGCTTTACTGACCATTGCTAGCACTATGACAAGCGCCTCTGATTGCTCATATGGACATCGATGAGCTCATCGTCGTTGCTGGGAGCATAGCATATCGGGGCGCTAGCGCGCCCGAGCGGAGGTGATGCCGGATCTTGGCGGAGCTAGATTCGACTGCACCTGTTTGCTCTAGAACACTACCGAGACTTCATTTATATACTCATTTAAACTTTGTGCATATCCTCAGCATGTCGAGCTTCAAGCGAGCTGCTCGTCGAGCCAGTCAGCCTCATCGTTGTTTCACAAACCGGTCACAATACATCCAGCGCCCACGCGACCTTGAGCACGAAGCCTTCACTTGCCATGCCTTTGCCAGCACGGCACCCATCACCAAGCCCTTCCATACTACCACCACGAGCACCGCTTCGTCCTCATACCGAGCCTCACGAGTATACCCTGTCTTCCTGTGCTACCAATTCTCCCTCTCTACGCGCCTTGCCGCACTACGTGCGTGTGCCAGCCGGCTTGTGCTGAGCAGCATATGATCGCCGCCCAACATAGTCCTCACGGTCTACAATGCCACATGCTGTGGACTGTGAGTCGACATTGCATCTCTGCAGCTTATTGGGTCCCCTGTTCATACTTCCCGACAGTTGCGCACCGACGAGATTCTGCATCCATCGTGCCTATATCTTCCTCCATGAAGGCAAAGCTGAGAGATTTGATACTCGAGCCTTGGGCTACCCGAGTGCATGTTATACCAAAGGAGGAGGGAAAGGCTTGAGGATCTAGGCATGGGACACACGACAGGTTTGAGCTTCCTATCTTTCAATCCTTCTATGTTACGTTGACTACACTTTCTTACTTTGCCGTCTTTGTCGACGTTCTCCTCTGGTGGACGAGGAAGACGGGGCTAGTAACGCCCCCAGCCATAGCAAGCTGTACTGTGCGGATGGGTATGTACGCCTGCATGCCTGTGTTGCTCACCTACTTGCTAAGGCCTGTTCTGCTACGTTCCTTATGATTTCATACAGTAATTGCGTATTTAACATCCTCTTGCAACATGCTATACTGATGGAAAGACTACATTGGCTTATCTACACAATCATTGTCGAAGTCCGAAAGCTCGGTGAAGCTCAAAGCCCGCCGGTCTCTCCAGGCACTCTCGGCTTTTCTTCGCTAAGTCCAATATTTTTCACCTAATCTATATATTGTATTCAGATCTCGCTCCCAGTCCCCTGCGTTGCTTTGTCGTGAATCCGTTACCACACAACCATTGGTTATGCGTGCTGACTTAGCGGCCACAGCTGTTATAGTCCTAGACTACGGCTCTTTGATTCGTTCAATTACTTGAACAACTTGGAGTTCGCTCCTTGTTAGAGGCGCTTTGGCGGCGTAATAGGTGTCTCGGGACACACAGAGCCAACTTTTTTGCTCTTTTCATAGTGCGGGAGCAGCCGCTGGTCGAGAGTTCGGGCCCGCTCAGGGGTGGGCTTATTGGCGTTTTGCCTCGCAACGATGCTACAGCTCACCACGAGACCTTTCTTTCAAATTCAGATGCTGAGATTCATACAAAAGATGATACGAAGCTTCTCAATCGCTTTTGGAGCTATACAGAATGTATTGGTTGCAATCCCCCATTGTAGAGCTATCATGGCGGTTCTCGGCAGCGTTGCTAAGTCAGCTTCGCTAGCGCGGTAGGTGTTGTTTTGGCTCCAGCTTTCCGCTCATCCCCCCTTTCTCTTCTTCAACGAGACCGCAAGCAAAGAGTATGTGCATATAGCTGCGGTAACAACTGCAGCATCTTCGATCCGAGAGAGTGGAGCACAGGCTAACGCATGTGATAGCAACCGCAGCAGCAGCAGTAACCACCACGCGCTTTCATTTTGTAAGTGTCACCTACCCCTGAGTTCACGGTCGCAAGCTGGCAGTAGCGGAGAGCAGCATTCTCGCCTCACAGCAGCGCTGTCTCAATGCTACTGCAGGCAGCGGCAGCGAGCTCACTATATTGTTATTTCTGAGATGGAAGGCTAACGAGTGTCGCAGTTTTTCGACAACATCGACCACCGTAAGTGCACCCCCTCACGACCAACCTTTAGACATTCCACCCACCGATCCGCGAGCCGCGCATTCCCACCAATGCAGAGCCACTCCTACACCGCCGTACATCGCTGCGGTATACTTTCGACGACTACAATACACGGAGAAAGACTGACGCCAGCTATGCAGACCCCTCGACCTCCTCATCTCCGCCCGCGCCGCCAAGTAAGTACCTACCTTTCCATATCATGCAGTAAGAGAAGGAGGTAGCATCTCCAGTGTATACAGCCCCTTTGGGCTGCTACGTCGTCCATCATTTGCTTCAGCGCAGCCTTTATTTGACGAGTTGTCTGTTCCTGGCAAGCAGCGCCGCCTACAACAGTGTATACTGGCTGCCTGTTGTTCGCTTCCGTCTAGATGTATATCTGCTTCTGCTGGTGAGCTCATGCTAATCAAGGCGTCTATAGTGTGCAATATCATCAATGTGGTGTTCCCGGCCTGCCAGGTCCTCGGCTGCCACCAGGCGTGGCCTGGGTGCTACAACCCCTTCACCGGGGAGATGTTCCTGTGCCCGGCCGCCTTGGCCACAGGCCGCGGCTGCGTGCCGCCTCCGGGGGCCCCCCCGCCTCCGACCCTCGAGTTTGTAAGTGCTCCCAACGATAACCACGATCGCTATTATGAAACGCAGTGAAGTGCTGTGCTAACCATATGGTGAAACCAGCCGGAACTGGTGCCGGCCGGGGAGGAGTGGGCAGGGTGGCGCCGGTGCGCCGAGGCGACTGTGTGTCCGCGGTGCCGGATTGGGGTGGGTGCGGAGAGGTTGTGGTGTTCCGACACCACTGGGGACCCAACCCTTGGGGCGGGTCTCCAGTGGGCGCCGATCCCGGCCTTCCCACCGGACACGAAGGAGGCGCGCGCGCTCCTCGACGAGTGCGCCCTCCTGGCGCACCTCCGGTAAGTCCACTTGCCCTCTTCTTACGTCTAGTCTTCCACAGGTACAGCAGTGAGCAGCAGGACAAGCAGTGGACTGGTCATCACAATGATTCTGGACCAGCAACATATGTACTAGTATCTCACGGCAACAACTACACCTTATCATTACAGGCTGAAAATGTGGCTTCTGGAACCAATAGCCTCACCTGAACCAGCAAAACCGCCATTTCATAACCCTGCGTCGAAGCTCACCTACGGCCCACTTCAAATCATAGCGGAGAGTGCTACCTTCATACCTTTGGTCAGCCGACAAGAGCAGCTCAACTTACCTCCAATCTCACCGCATTCATTGGTATTCGAATCTCAGCAAATGCTTACAGCTACACATCCATGATCGACGATATGAGCAGCGCCAAACGTTACGGAGTTTCACACATAATCATCATGCGACTCTGTCTAGACTTCTCACAGCATGGCCGGCGATCCCCCAGTCAGGAGCATCTCAGCCACACCAAAAGACGCCCACAATGCTCAAGAAGGAGCATCGTAAGCCGAAGCAGACGACATCACGCTCGAAAACAACGTGCTTGCAAATCAACACATTGCCACATCAACACTCGCAACACACACAGACCATGAGCGTCCCTGCAATACAAACGGCTTTCAAGCTTCTACATACGCTACTACCGCCTCGAGTACAGTCTCTGAACCTGCATTCGAACGACGGGTCTGCCATATCCGCCGCCATGGAGCGCTACAGATTGACTGCGCTGTCCCGGTCGAACATTAAACATCTCCGCACGGCAGTCAGCCTTTGACGCACGCATATGCGCCTTCGATGACTGATTGTCAGGCTATGGAGACGCAGTACACAGTGACAACTGCTCACCGTCGCCATCCACAGTGGTGCAGTCTGACTGCCCTGTCCTGGTCGAACATAGAGCATCTCCGTAAGAAAAACACCCGTTGACGCACACATATACGCCTTCGACGACTTACAACCAGGCATTGGAGATGCGCTACACAGCGGAAATCGGTCACAGTCGCCATCTTGAGTGGCACGATTCGAATGTTATTTCCCGGTCGAGTATGGAAGATCGCTCCGAAACAACTTGTCCATCAGCAGCCGTCGACCTGTACGTCGCCTTATAGCTGCGCACTACAACACGGAGATGCGTCATTGTATACTCCCTATATGCATATATACCTACCTTATATACTGTCTACTCTACTTTCTTCATCTGCCACGCCAAGGATATCTTGGCGCCTGAGGCAGCCATGACGTATCTACCGAAACCTGCTGCCCCCACGTTGTTCACTGCTGTACCTGGACAACAAACGTGCTTTCTCTGCCGGCAACCTACGCGTCCTCTACAACTTCTCTTTATGATTTTGTGCTGACATACCTTCCTTTCCATTAGCATCTTCCCCTTCAACTAAACCGCCCACCATGGTTCTCGGCCACCGCAAGACCTCATCGACGTCGAACCGCTCCTCCGCCGAGGATGCGAATAATAGCGACACCACTCCCGAAGATGAGACGGTCGTCAGCAGCGAACAGGGCAACGTACTGACCCACATCATATCACAATTGCGACCGGGAGCCGACCTATCCCGCGTAACGCTACCTACCTTCATCCTCGAACCGCGCAGCATGCTCGAGCGCATCACGAACTTTATGGCACACCCCGAAGCACTACTCCCCATACCCGAGATCAACGATCCTATACAGCGTTTTGTCGCAGTCACCAAATTCTACCTATCGGGCTGGCACATCAAGCCACCAGGCGTAAAGAAGCCACTCAACCCCATCCTCGGCGAGACTTTTACCGGCTACTGGGACTACCCAGATGGCACACGTGGATACTACATTTCGGAGCAGACGTCACATCACCCACCTAAGAGTAGTTACTTCTTCATGGCTCCGGAGCACCAGATTCGCATTGACGGCACACTTAAGCCCAGGAGCAAGTTTCTTGGCAACAGCGTAGGCAGCTTCATGGAGGGCATAGCCGTGTTGCGTTTCTCCAACCGCGGCGAGCGATAGTGAGTACACGCCGGCGAGTATGCTGCCCTTCTGAAGAGCCCAGTGCTAACGAGATACTACAGCTTCGTCACGCAACCAAACATGTACGCCCGCGGCATCCTATTCGGCAAGATGAAGTACGAACTCGGCGACCACGCTATTGTCCGCTGCCCGGAGACCGGCCTCGAAGCCGACGTCGAGTTCAAGGTCAAGGGTTGGATGGGCGGCACATACAATGCCATCGGCGGCTACATCAAGGAGAGCAGCAGCGGCAAGAACCTCTACGAGCTGAGCGGATTGTGGCATGAGAAGATGTACATCAAAGACCTGTCAACAGGCAAGAAAGAGCTGTTCTTCGATGCCAGCGTATCGACACCCTCGTACCCGAAATCGAGACCTCTTAACGAGCAAGGCGCGAAGGAGAGTCAGAGACTCTGGGATCCAACTACAAAGGCGATCAAGAAGGCGGATCAGAAGGTCGCTACGGAGGAGAAGAGCAGAGTCGAAGACGAACAACGGCGTGAAGCCGCAGAGCGAGGAGGCGAAGAGAACTGGCAGCCGAGGCTGTTCAAAGCCGTGCCTCCGGGTGACGAAGAGATGCTGGACTGGATCCTCGCCGCGCCCGTCGACGATAGAGCACCGGCGCAAAAGCAGGTGGAGCAGATTCTCGCCATCGCGCCGATATTGCCAGGCCAACAAGCAGGCCAAGAGTCTAACCAAGCAACGCAGCTTTCCAGTGAGAAAGGCCAATCGCTACCGCTGCAGCAAGGTCAGCAGAGTCAGCAAGCAGCAAACGCAAGGAGTGGTGATCTGATAGATTTCGGCCAGAATGACGGCAGCAAGTCCGCTGTTCCGAGCCAGCCGACGACGGCAGCAGCGGGCAGTGGGAGCAGAGACTCGACGTCGCAGATGGGCAACATGAGTATGCAACAGCAGCAGCAAGGCAGTTATGAGCAGCCGATCAAGGGGCGCGGGAACCCGCTCAGGAGAGCAGGCAGCACTGGCGAGGACGATACGTTTGTGGACGCTGAGTCATGAGGAACTGGGAGCGGTTACGTACATCAAGATTCTTGGGCGGCGTTGGGCCACAGTGCATAGATGATGATACCTGCAGCTTGCGATGCCCTTTTGGCCGCTGATAGCTGCAAATATAGCTGCTTCTCCGATGAATAAAATCGATTCAACATGCTCATGTATTGGCTACCAGTGCCCTCTGTCTCGCTATGATTGTAGCATGGCATGCAAGAGACGGTATACAGCCGTCCATGGTAACAATGTTCGTCTTCTTGCCGCCGACTGACGAAGGAGTGGCGACATGTATGCTCTCCCACAGTTCTATTGCTAGAAGTATGCTCACGTATTGCCTACCAGCACGCTTGACAGGTACATTCGAGCAGTGACTATGCACTGGTAACCTCCTGCTTCGGCTACGGTCTGGACAATCTTTGTGGGCTCACGGCGGAGCTACATCCGATGTGGTATCAAGATCAGCCGTCTCACGACATCTTTCTCGTTACCGAGCCCCTGCATCTACCACCAATGGTCTATGAGGCTCAGCCGTGCATTGAGACTCGACATCGTTTCAGTAACAGAACGCCAGCCCGTAGGGCGAGATGAAGGGTTCGCTCTGCGGTTGCCGACCTGCATAACGGTGAGGCTGGAGACCTTTATACCGTCACCACGTGACAAACATGCAAGGCTGAGACATGTGCTTATTACCCTGCGCGCGCTTGTGGGTGACGTAGCGCGCAAGCCATCACATGAACTTGAGTAAGATAAGCCGGGTCGATGCGCATCGTCAAGGTTGTCATGATTGACCATACGCTCTCTATGGTACTTCGTTCCTCTATTCCAGCAGCCGGTCGTCCCCGTCGAGCATCTTTACCGATGGCCTTAGCCGCTTTGAGATCTGCTCGCAGACTTCAGGTTGCTGTATCGTCACTGACGAGCAGACCTTGCCAGTACTACACGCGAGCTTTCCATACACCTCCATGCAATGTATTGCCGCTGCAGGCGAACGCTGTCTTCAGAGGACTCTACCTCGCTGTCGCGTTGATGGCAGCGAGAGCAGCGAGAGAAGAGAAAGTGATAGCTGATATTAGGAAGAAATCTCGGCTCACGTTACGTTTAACTCGGCCTCCTTCGCTAGTTCCTTGAACCCGTGTACCAGATCATCTCTTAGGTCTTCCCAGCTCTCCACACCTACACTGACCCGGCATAACTCGTCCTCAACCGTATCATCACTCATCCGCCGCCATTCAATCAAGCTTTCCACACCACCCAGACTCGTAGCATGATGGAAGAGCTCAAGCTTACTCGGCAGCCGCCGCGCCTGCGTGGCAGTCTTCATCCAGATACTGAACACTGGTCCAAACCCATTCGGCATCTGTTTCTTCAACCAGCTCATATCCGAGCTTTGAAGCGAAGCATGGTCAATCTTGGCAACGGTGGCTCGTACTGCCTCAGCTTCCGCAGACTTCTCGGAACCACTCAAGCAGTCATTGATGAAAGCGACAAGCTTGTCAGTGTTTTGGCTTTGCCTCGCAACTCGTAACTCCATCGTCCGCAAACTCCTGACGCCCAGCCAGCCCTCCATACTGCCCATCACCGAACCGAGGTGTAGCCGTTCGCCGTACATAGTCCAGTAATCCTTCTCCCAATTCTCTCTGTTTTTGCCGATGGCAATGACGCCGCACAGCATATCCGAGTGTCCGCCAATGTACTTCGTGCCCGAATGCATTACATAGTCTGCACCCCACTTGAACGGATCTTGTAGGGGCGGAGGCGCGAACGTCGCATCAATCGTCAGCACCGCGCCCCTTTCATGCGCTAGCTCGGCGAAATGCGCAATGTTGTACGCATGACCCGTAGGATTGACAGGTGTCTCAAGGTGTACCACGTCGCCCTCCCCTAGACCAGCATCGTTCCAGCTCTTCTCGTTGAACAAATCAACGATCTTACAGTTGGTGAGCTTCTGATATATCTGCAGCACACCATGACAGCCATGATAACCAGCGCCTATCGCTACGACCTTCGGGTGCAGGTACACTATGAGAGCGTGGAATGCCGCAAGGCCAGAGCCGTATGTCAGACAGGGTGCGCCAATAAGCGAAGTGAGAAGAAGCTCCAGCCGCGAAGCATTGGGTGCGGTAAGTCGCGAATAGATGTGCGTATCGCCCTTGACGGCCGAGCCAGGTTCTCTGTCCGGGATGTCGAGGTCGTCAATTGGCTTCAGCTTATCTGGATCTCGAGAGTAGCGGAATGTTGAAGAGACATGCAATGCTGGCGCAACATCTGTGGTTTCGTTAATCGGATCGTCTGCGTGTACACCGAGCGTTGCTAGAGAGTACTGTGGTGGCTGTGCTGGTTCGGGAATCGTGAGGTCTGTCGCGTTAGGGTTGCCGTTGGCTTGTGCCATGGTGAAAGCAAGATCGAGTACTGGCGAGCAGTGTGAGTGTGAAAGTAGGAACGAAAGAGACGTTGTTACGGTGCATCTCAATAATCTTTCAGACCTCGCTGTGACGCATGGGTTCCATCTGCACTACTGCAAGGTACCCCACATATGTCCCTGCAGCTCTATGCAGGCCCCCACCTGCCTATCGAAGGATCTATATCCGATGCAATATCAAACGCCGAACGCTATGCCATGAGACAAGGGTATAAGAGGTAACGAAAGGGTTGAAATGGTGTGTAAGAGGACGCTCATATGCGCCGTTTGAGCGTGAGACCACGCCCGACGGTCGTAGCGGCCGGCAACGCTTGGGCGAACCTGTCCCTTTCTGAAGAGAAAATTAGCAATGAGCTTCAAGGCGTTGTGAGGGATGAGCCAGACTTACCTTCTTCGGTATCGAATCCAACAGTGATATCATCATGCTCTTCAGCATAGTCCAAGCCTTCTAAGTTGACGAAGCGTCTCCGTACACGCTCCTCGGGATCGATCTCGCCTTTCTCCTGCTTCGGCAAGCTGAACTTCGCATCAACCATCTTGACTGCCCACTTCTTGCCTTTGCTGTCACCCTTAACGGTCTCAAAGGTGTCGGTGGACTTGAGTTGGAAACAGAGGGCGTCGGCTTGGCTGAAGTCCTCCATGAAGGCGAGGACCTTCGTGATGCTACCCTGAGTGACTAGCTGCAGGCGGACCTTTGAAGCTTGCTTCTTGTGGTAGATTGGCACGACCATCATGCGATGCGAGATGCCAAAGGTGCTGGCAACGCCGTCATAGCGAACAATGAAGCCGGTGATTGCTGCTTGGAAGGCGTGCAGATCAGCTGGTGTAGCGAAGGTGAATGTGCGGATAGTGGACCGCTGCTGAGCGAGTTGTAGCAGCTCCGTGATACCCTCAGTGACGTGTTGTGGAGACTGCCTGGTATCTATCGACATCGTGAGATCCTCCTGTGGGCTCCGTAGCGTTTGAATGGTAGGCGTAGGTGTGTCAGCGCAGGGCAGACGAAGCACGAGCTCTCCCTTGCCAAGGTTCAGACGGTCTGTGATACAACCTGCAGCATGCCGAGCTATGATGCGTAGGTTGTCTGATTCCACAGTCGGTGGTTCGCGAGTATCTAGATCATTGGAGCGAGTGTTGGTGATACCAAGCTTCTGCCACTGCAGAGCTTGTAGAGCAGGATGACTGATTGGTGTAAAGCCCTCCGTCTGCGTTGCGGCCTGTATGTTGATGCCGGTAACGTTCGTTTTGGCTACAATCGTCTCGTCGGGGCCCACGGTGAGAGCGTTGAGAACATCATATAAGCTTTGTCGATTCGCCATATCCGGGAAGACAAGGAGTATCCTACACTGCTTAGACTCTTCTCGGACACGGATGACCATGGCGGTAGTACCGTTGGCTGTGGCATCCGTTATGAATTCGAAGAGCAGTGGCGCGTTCCTGCAGACTTCATGGCTGACGCTGCTTAGCGACTTATGACTAGACTCGGTCACGAGCAGTAAGCGAAAGCCACGGTGCATCTTACGCACGCCGTTGCCATCGCGATGCTCTACGATGCGTTCAAACACAAGCGCAATGCACGCTCTGAGCTTCTCCTGTGGGAACGCTTGTGCGCCGGATGGGTCTGCGTACTGCAGCTCAGTGACTCGCGCTTCGTGCACAAGACTCTCGCCAGCTTCAGGCCGAAGACTGTGTTCTAGCTTACGCGCATACTCCGTCAAGCTCCAGAGTGACCGGAAGTCACGCTCTTGCATGCGAATAGTGAGATCGAAGCCGCGCGGCAGATGGATAGCCATGCTTTGAGAGCTGGCCTTCCATGAAACATCATGCCAAGTCAAGCCTTTCGCATCGCCTTGCTTCGGGCCAACCCTGATACTTACAAGCTCAGTTTGACTTGAAATTGCAATGCCTGTCTGATAGTCTCGCTTGCTGCGCAGGACGGACAACATGCATGGCAAGACGACACGATCAGTCTCTGCTTCGTCAGTATTGACTGAGACCTCGACAGGAAAGTGAGCATAGCAGAACGTATCTCGCGTATCGCCAAGTGGTAAAGCTTCCAGGGGCGCAGCAGTCGGCGCGGAAGACTCGACTAGTAATGACTTACTGCTGGCATTGCCGCTAAGTACGGCTGCTGCATCGGACGTGAAGCGAGGATACTGCAGCCAGATAGTGGTATCCTGTCCCTGGATGAGCGACTGATGAGGTGGCATCAACTGATTCTTGTGCATCGACGCAGATAATGACTTGAGATGACCTCGTAATAACGCCACTGATTGTTGGAGAGCTCTTTCCGACATGTCAGTGGCAAGGGCACTCTGCGGACTGGCGGCATAGGGTACGTCGTACTGCTCCAGCGGATCAGATATGATCCACCACGTCTTCGCCAGATCGACATGCGGCTGCGTGAGCAACTCTCGCCGTGCTTCTGCACCGCCTGGACTTCGTCGTTGCAGCAGTGTCTCCAGACCTGCCTTACCGCGGAGGTACCACCATAGCGCAGCACGTAACCAGGCCTGAGGCGTACACCTCTCAGCTTGCCGTTCCTTCTCAGCCGTAAGCTTGAATACTCCCTTCATATGCGCAACACGGCCTGCAAAATCTGCAAGCGCGAGGTCAGCAGCCGGATCATTATGAAAGAACGGGCCAGGTGACGGTATTGGTCGATTAGTAGCGCGCGCGGAACCGGATGAGCCTGGTCGAGATGCTTCTTCCTGCCGCAAAGCAACAGCTGGTGTCCTTGCGGCTTGGTTCGGCGGTGCCTTCGGAGCGGAGAAATAGTCGACTGGACTGGGCCCACGCGAATACGGTGATGGGAGGGTCTGGCCAGGTGCACTAGGGTTGAGAAGGGACGACCTGGCGTTCTGCGTTTGCGGGCTATCACCGCGGGCAGCAAACCCTTGCGATGGACTGCCGGTTTTGGCGCCGGTGGGGGCCTGCTCCCGGACAGGTGGCGAGATCTCAGCCCGTGATCTATTTCGAGCATGTCCAGTGTTGGATGAAGGTGTCATATTGTTAGTAGGGCTTGTCGACTGGTTAGACTGAGAATAGAAGTCTTTCGAGTTCTCGGATACAGGCTGCGCGTCAGGAACACGATCACGCGTTGGCATGCGCATGCTCTGAGACGAGTCTGCTTGTACGCGAACATTGTGTGCAGGTACAGAAGGTGGTTGGCGGCACGTGTCGACCTCTGGCAGCTGTATTGCGCGCATATAGCTAGGCTGTTCGACAGAGGGTCTTGAGACGCCAATAGAAGGCTGTGAGAGCTGAGCCGAGTGAGTAGCGCGCATGTAACTCGGCTGATAGTCCGGTCGCGCCTGCCGAGAAGGCTGCGGTGCCTCGGGTTGGTTCGGCGCTGAAGGAGCCTCACCTGACCGCCTTTTGATGTATTTAGGATCCGCAAAGGGCGAAGGCTCGTCTGGAGAAACAGCAGATCCAGGCGCCCACATTGATGACAGTTGCGAAAAGTCATCCGGTATGTTGTTACCAGCCAGAGGCTCTGAAAGAGCATTGTAGAATTGCGCCGAGGGGTGGAAGCCAGTACCGACGTCTTGAGTTCTTGGCTTCTCGTCGTTCTTGTTCATGTACAAAGTACTAGCGCGTCTCAGCACCATACCTTCACTCGCCTGCATGTGACGGTCTCGCTCACGTTGAACAGCAGGAGATAATTGGTCACGAGGGCTAGCGGAAGGTATACCGTCCTTTGCTGAGTCGAATCTTGGGTGCGGTTTAAAATCGCGTATGTTGGTATCGATTGAAGGACGCGTGAAAGCCATCGTAGGAACAGGCTCATGGTTGTCTACCGGCGTATCTACCTCGTCCTGCGAGTTGAACCCTGTCGGCGTTCTGCTAAGAAAGGGCTTGGGTGGTGATGGCGGCTGTAACGGTGGCGAGACGACCTTCCTTTGTACCGGCGGAGAGAACTCATTATGCGACGTCTGCACTCTCCGCATGG
>Ga0058704_10000848_pt1 | contig 14917 bp, 6 predicted proteins | sample AgamicMgSfe_FD_71363 | JGI IMG/M metagenome (GOLD analysis project Ga0058704, IMG submission 71363) | Agave microbial communities from Guanajuato, Mexico - Mg.Sf.e | ecosystem: Host-associated > Plants > Phyllosphere > Phylloplane/Leaf | place: Guanajuato, Mexico | collected 2012-05-30
CTGTCGAGATCGGATTGCTTCAACGTTCGTCCTGAGCCAGTAGTGGACATAGCCGTCTGCGATCGACCTGACATACCTGGCCTGGACGGCGTGTAGTGCAAATTGAGATCGTCTTTGTCTACCGATGGTTCCGAACGGTGCCTGGCGTGGTCCACTACGGCTTTCTCACTTCGTTCATACTCCGGACTAGCAGCTACACTCCTAGACAATGGATGATCGCCCGATTTTGGATGTTCAGCTGGCCTGGAGGCTGCGAGTGCACTGTAGATCTGTTCATCACCGCGCATGCTCTGTCTACGATGGTCCTGGTTCAGCGTACTACTAGACGACGCTGTGGATGGGACGGTTGAGTTGGCGTTACTGCCGCCACTTAATCCAGCGTTCGACCCTGCACGCCCTCTTCCGGCCCTCGTCGTGAAGCCTAGTCGCTCCCCCACTTTCTTGAGCCCCGACCGTACGCGATCGATGAATTGCAATGGTACAACGGCTTGACTAACATCTTCCTTCGAAATCTCGATCTTCTTTCCCTGACTCTGGCGATTCTGATCGTTCTCTTCAAGCCACACGACTTTGTTCTGCAAATCGGCGACGACCCAAGGGTGATGGCGGACTTCTTCCAACGTTATCCGCTTCCTCGGGTCTTTCGTAAGTAATCGCTTAAGCAGGTCGTGCAGATCATCGTCAATATTCTCGTACAGCAGATCAAGCTCATGCTGTCTGCCAGCAGGTATTAAATCAAACACACGGCTGCGGGAGGATGGCCGGGATGCGGGCCTTTGTACGACTGGGAGAAGTCGCTTGCGAGGGATGTAGATCTCTTCATCTGCAATTTGTCGCATCACGATAAACTCGTTGTCCACGAAGGGCGTGCGAGCGAAGAGCATGCAAAAGAGTGTGATGCCGAGCGCCCAAACGTCGATCGCTTTTGTGACAGGCAGAGGGTCGTCTCCAGGCTCAGCGATACAAAGTTCGGGCGCGTAAAAGGCTGGTGTGCCGACAGTCTTTGCGAGTTCCTTTGCCTCATCGAAGTCTTGTGCCTCGTGCTCGCTAACTTCTTCGCCGTTTTCGCCCTCGTGGAGTGGACGTCCAAGGTACGATACACCAAAGTCGGAGATCTTGACTCGGTGGTCGATGGTCGATAGCAAGTTGGGAGGTTTGATGTCTCGATGTACAATACCTTGATAATGCAGATACTGCAGACCGAGAAGCGTGTCTCTGAAAGCCGCGCGAGCTTGTTGAAGGGTCATGACAGGTGCGTATTCTAACTCCGGGTTGATGTCACTGTCCAATATCTCTGCAGCAATATGAGCGTACTCTGCAGGATCAACACTAGTCTCCTCCGCATGAGTACTATTCGCTAGGCTGTTCACCCTTGATGAGTCGCTGGAGGCCATGGAATACGCGCCCCACATTGTGCCTTCGAGATCTGTGCGGAAGAGGTCACTGCTCTGACGTGCCAACTCGACCGGAGACATGGTCGGTGTCGCTGCAGTAAGCGGCTGGTAAGGTGATGGATTTTCTGTGGCCAAGGTGGGCCCCTCAGCTGTCGGTGGCAGCGGTGACGGTGCACGCGATCCGCGTCGGCTTTCAGGAAATAGCCTCGTAGGGCCGGACTCGGCAGTGGTAGCTGTTGAGGTGCGCGATAGTCTTTCGTCTGCCGACTCGTCACTCAAGTCTGCAGCATTCATCTCGTTACTCCACGTGTGCGTACTATCTTTCTGCTCCCGCATTTTGCGAACGCTCCTTCGTGCCTCTCTTTGCCGTCGACGTTTCTCCTTCGCTAGACGCCTCTGCGCTTCAAGCACGACTGCCTGATCTTCAGCATCCGTCTGCGCATCGCGCTTGCCACTTCTTTCTCTTTCATACCGCCGCGCCTCAACCATGGCGACATCCTTGACCGTCTTAGTACGCCACATGATCTCGCCACGCTCCACCCATTCCAACACAATGTACACCTTCTTGCGCGTTGGGTCATCAATGACTTCAAGCAGAGCTACGACGTTTGGGTGTCGTGCCTTTTTCAAGATAGCCACTTCCTTCTTCACCTTATCCTCAGCCGCCGACACAAGCTTGCCCAGCTTTCGTCGCTTAGAGTAGCGCTCGACAATCTTGATGGCGACATGCATGTTCTCGGTCTGGAGATCGCGGCCGAGCTTGACTTTGCCATGCGTGCCGCGACCGAGCTCATCGATGATCTCATAATGATTGATCAACTTTCGTCCTGATATCGGGTCGACATCCACATCGGCTACGTGGGTCTCTTTGGGCACTTGTCGGTGTGTGAAATGCAGGAACGGGCTAGCATACGAATTCGGCAGGTCCGGAGTTTCGTAGTCTTCCGCAGGAGGCGCAGAATTGGGTGTGTATAGGCCCGCTCCCGGCGTCACGGCTGGAGAATTGCCTACAGTTCGAGTGCCAGACTGATGGACAGAGGCAAGTGCGGAGGTGAAAGTATAGATCTGACCCGGGTGCGAGCTTCTTTGTCGCAGCACTGGCGGCGCATGTTGTCGGACCGGATACTGCTGGCTATGTAAGGCAGCATACGCCTGGTTTGGGAAGGCAGGCCGTTGATATGTCGGTAGCGCCAAGACCATTCCACCTCCAGCTGTAACTGTAGCATTGCTGTCCGCGCTCTCGATGCTCAGGCTGGATTGGTGACTATGAGCTGCAGGTCGCTCATCCGGAGAGCGAAGAAGTTGTGCAGCATCGGCCTGCCGTTGAATTTGGCCTACAGCGGTAACATCGCTGGCACTTGCCACCGATGGCGGAGCTGGTGTTGCGCTCGGAGTGCGAACCGATGTAGGTAGCGACAGCTGATCAACGCTCGCAGGGACGGCGCCGAAGTAGTCACCAGGCGACCGTGTATGTTGCTCTAATTCTGGAGTCGACGGCGACAGCACTTTCACAGCGATAGGTGCCTCTGATCTTGGTGTATCCACGTCCCAGTCGCCATCTTCTCCTTCCACCGCCTGCACCTCATCCTCGACATGCCCATTCACTACCGGGTCCGTTGACATCGCTATCACGTTCACGCCCCGCAGTGGCTACCTCAGGCCTTCCCCAACTTCTCTTGTGCGTGTTCACCTTCACCAGCTCTTATCCGCACTGACTTCTGCTTGACATTGAATTGTCGAGTCAACCTTGCAAAGAATCCACTTACGGTGGCCGGAGCATCGTACAGAAAGATTGAACTGTCTTCGCTTCGAGACGGATCTTGCCGACCGAATAGGTACGTTGGGATAATGGTTGGCTGTGCAGCCTTAGTTCGGAAGTGTTGCAATTGACGCGACTTTCCCAGCAACGGTACCTTACTCCAGGTTCGCTTTCTCGAACAGGCGATGAGAGCCAAATCTATTATGGGGAGAACGTGGAGAAATGGCAAAGTACGATGCGGTCGGTAGCCGGTGTTGAGGTCCTGCTCAGACTCAGTTGAGCTCGCGAGGCTCGACGCTAAGGGTACCGCTGGGCCGGCCAACCGCCGTCGGCCTCTGCGACAGGGAAACTTCTCGGAAAGCTATGTGCTTGGGCGCACCTCAGTAAAACAATAGAAACAAAGCTTCACAATGAGGTGCAGACTAAACGTGACGTTGAGCGAGGAACCAAATGCATGCTATGCTGAAGACGGGTGCTTCGTCTGTGGGCGTTAGTTCAGGCACGCACGGGCCGTTCATGCAAGTGAAGGTGCTCGGCGACTGAATGTGGGCATTTGTTTTATTCGCGGCTATCGCGCTGGCATGGCAGTGATCACTATGTTCATGATACTGACTCCAGATCATCCTTTGGTGCAATGGCAGTCGCGTTTGGCGTTGTTGTTCATCGTCAAGCCTGGGGCATGGCTTTCATAGTCATGAGGCGCACACCTTAACACATATATCATCACAGCAGCAACAATAAACAAGTGAGACGTGAGGCGGCTTTAGAGTGTGGCGAAGCAAGCCCCTCACTTCTCACCACTTCTGCTTACAGCAAACTCTGGCTGGCTATGAGCCGCATGATGAGCAGGTGCGCTGATCAAATGTCTCCTAAGTATCTCAGGCGGGTTCAGCTGTGGTATGGCCAGCTATAGTACTGATTAGAGCTACGCTTTCTCCAACGGTCGTGCTCATTTCGTTGTCCGCGAGGATACTATAGCAGCTTCGTGATTGCCATTGGGCCACGACTTTTAATGTTGACCATATAAATAACGAACTGGCGGGGATGGTATGCACGAGATCGAGTTGGTGGCGTCAGAGAGAATGCGATCGTAGAGCGTTTCCTTGGCACACCCGCAAGTCAAAGTTGAGGTTCGGTTGATCCCGACTACATTGAGTCTAAGTAACTCATGCATCTTCATTGAATTGGTATACATCCATGTCGCTTGGCAGGTAGTAGTGACAGGGTAAGCGTCGCAGGTCCACTCATCCAAACGACATCCCATTCTGCCAACTACAAGCGATATCGAAGATCATCCTCATGGCTGCAAGATCATGCTTTTGGCTACCATCGCGGTCGGGTACATGCCCGAGTAGGATGGGTTGAGGGCTAAGACACAATTTGTCTACTTCCCCTGACCAATCAACCCCGCTGGACCATTCAATCAGCCATTCTACCAGCTTGGCATTTGGCAAGCAGCTGACAGTGATCTACTGGCCCCCGCGGCCAAGGGCCCCTTCCATCCCGAGGCCTCCGGGGCGCACTTCGCCTACCATACAGCCCATGCTAGCCTATGAAAAGTGCTCGCGTGGCTGCAGTGAGACCCAAGTCCCGACCGCTACGATCTACGAGCTTGGTACACCTGCATGTGCCCTGAGGATGTATCTTCGGTCTTCGGCATCGGGAGAATGCACGAAAAACCCTCATCACGTGGAGACATATGGCTGCTCAGCTTGCGTCCAGCAGCGCATCCTCGTCCTCGCGCTCTCTCCGCGCCTCTTCTTCGTCTTCGCGTTCTCGCACATTCGTCGCTTCCACGAGCGATGCGCCTTCCATACCAACAGCCTCACCCTCTCCATCAGCGCGAGGCGCACCGTTTGCGCCACCATCTGCACTCTCTGCCCTCGCCTTCGCTGCCTTCTGTTGATTCGCAATCCTCTCGCGCACCATACGCGCAATCGCATTGTCCGTTCGCACGTTCAGCACCTCCAATTTGCGATCCAGATCTCGCTTCAAGTCCCAATTCGGCTTCTTCGGCTGTAACTTGAATAGATCAAGCGGCTTGTCTGCTTTCTCCTCTTCTTCTGCCTGCTTCTTCGTTTCTGCTGCCAGTGCTGCTGCCTTCTTCTCCAGCGTTTCTTTGCCTTCCGAGGGTGCTGTCTCGAAGCCTAGCCTTGGCCCTTTGGTCTCCGCATCGTAGTTTCTACCTGAGAGGTATACATTCATAGAGCCTTGATCCGTTGATTCTGCATCGTTGCGCGACGGCTGCGCTGGTACTGCTTCCTCGTCCGGCTCCTGGTAGGTGTCTGGCTGCTTTCGTTTGAGCGACTTGAGCTGTGCAAGGCGCGCTTTTCGGTCTTGTGCAGCGGCACTGAGCGCTTGCGTAGAAGCCATTTTCCGTATGTAGGATCTAGTGATATCGGCCTCGTTTGTATTTGGAAGAAGACGCGACAAGGTGGTATCACAGTCGCGAATCATCCATCAAAAAAGTGTCTACAGCTCTCGGAGACAGCCGAGGGCTTCCAGCGGCGGCGCTCCTTTCCCTATTCAACCCCGAAAAGTTTCATGGCAACGGGACTCATCTACCTTTGTCTCTCTTGCATGATCATCTGGATGCCTTCGATGTTCGCCTATGCCACTATGCTGCTCTCTCACACGCTTCGCAGTCCGTAGTCCTGCTGCAACATCCGGATTACTAGCTCGAAAGCCACTCCAATGGCGCATCCACATCCACTGCACCCAACACACCTACAGGACCACCCTCGAACAGCGCCATGAAGATGATCGCCACTCACAGACTTCTGGCGCTTCACAGTACTTGGACTTCGTGCTAGCTGGGTATGGCGCAGCGTCGAGGGTCGAGAAGGCCGACTCTGCGCAGCCGGTAACGAGTGATGGCGCACCACCCAGTGACGGACCCGGTTCCAGCGTAAAGGCGAAAGTCACACGACCGAAGACTAGAAGTCTCACAACCATCGACGCAGATTCAGCGACTGCGAAAATCAATACCAGGGTGAAGAACCGAAGCACGAGGACTAGGAGTGGGGTGGATGCTAACGCAGAGATTGAGGATGTGGATACTTCAGCCTCCGGCCAGCGCAGAGCAAAGAAGCGGAGAGTGAGGACGTCAATGGCGCTGACAGGCCTGCACATGGCAGAGGGTGCAGAGGTGAAGGGCATGAAAGCAAAGGTTCGAAAAGGCAGGGTGCTGGCAGCAAAGGCAGATAATCTGGAAGCGAAGACCGCGAAGACACAGTTTGAACCCTCCAAGATGCGAGATACGATGTTCGCAGAAAGGCCTAAGCGCCGCAGACAGCCTACAGGCCCGACCCTCAGCAACGAAGACAGGGCGCGTATCGCAGCCAGGTGGAGCGCATTGAAGGAAGGCAGATACGCGGCGCCAGCTCATCAATCCATAAGAGGCGAGCTCAGAAACTCTGCAGTCTTCTCATCCGCTTGGAACACAAAGTTCTACCGCTTGCTACGACGTTACGACAGGACACAGGAAGACTACTACTTACGGGAGGCACAGCCTCTGACTTTCGGGATCGAAGTCAGTGAGTGGGTTGACGAGCTCCTCGGCCAATTACGCCCCGGCGACAAAAGACTGGCTATCGAAGCATTTGCGCGACGGCACGGCAAGCTCGGGCGTGAGGTCTGGTCTGAGGTCGCTCTGTGGCTGCTATGCTACCAGAAAGATTCCTTGATCGACTTCCTCCTGGCCACGCATACTCTGCTCTACCCGCCAATCAACTGGGTCGAGGATTGCCTGTATCTGCTCGCAAAGCACTACAGCATGAGCCAAGACGACAGCAAGTTCTCGTGGCTTCAGGTGCTTGCTCAGACCTTCTTTCAGCTCGTGGATCGTGACACTGGAGAGCAATGGATCTTCAATCGTGCCTTCATCCGGTTTCTGATTCCTCACTGCTCTGATCGCCAAGTCCAACAGCTATACAGCTTGATCAAGACCGAGAAGGTCAAAGTCACTTCTCACACGATGCTGCATCTTGTTGAATACTTCGCCAAGCACAACCACGTCGAGCAAGCGTTGGATGCGTTGCTTGAAGCCAAGAGCGCCGGTGCCAGGATTAACGGCGTGGCCTTTCGCAGCGCTTGCTCTTCGATACTTCGCAAGACTATGCAGCATCCTGGCGGTCTGCGCATCTGCCTTCGCGTCATTGAGAATCTGGTCAGCATTGGCGTCAAATTGGATAGACGGCTGTGCAACATTGTCATGCTCAACGCAGTGGAAGCTGGCGACATCGACACCGCAGATGCTGTTCACCGCTCCGCTATCGAGCAGGGATTCAATCCCGACGCCCATACGTGCGCTATACGACTCAAAGCTTGCAAACTCCATATCCGAGATTCAGAGCGACTGAAGACTGTGATCGAAGAGGCCATCAGCAATGGCAATGTTCGGCGTAACGAGATCGTTGCAACAGAAATCATGCATTGCCTTACCCTTCAGCACCTCGATGAAGATCGGAGTTGGGATGCTGCCTTCACCAATGTGGCGACGGCCTACGTGCAGCTCTACGACACTGCTCCGCTTGAACGGCTTGGGCTGGACATGCCCAAGCCTCCACCACTAGGCCCGGGCGAACAGCGGCTGACACCATCCCGTCATGTTATTACCTTCCTGCTGACTACTTTCTTGAAACACGGCGTGAAAATGCAAAAGTCTCATCAGCTGTACACGCGTTGGCGTGACCTTGTGGAGAAAGGTGATGCGCCTTTGGCAGCCTGCGCAGCTACGCCTCACTTGTCCAACGTCTTCCTCAAGCGCTTCGTCAGGAAGAAACAGTGGCTACTGCAAGCAGCTCAAGTTGTCAAAGACATGCAGAAGCCTCTGCCAGAGTCTGCGGGTGTCGAGCAGGCGAAGCCAGACGCCCACACTTGGTCTATCTTCCTTCACGGCTTCGCAAGCAATGGCCAGACGATGCTGGCAGAGCAGGTGCTCCGCTACATGCGTGACCGTGGCATTGAGCCAAACCATGTGACGTGGACCAGCCTTGTATCCGGCTACGCTACTTCGCAGGATAGAGAAGGTCTGCTAGGCTCGTTGAGGCGGATGGAGCAGAGCGGTGCTGCATTCAACGAATGGACTTACCGTGGTATGAGGAGGTTCAAAGATCAGCAACGGCTGAAAGAGGTGCTGGAGCAGCAAAGGCTGCAGCAGAGGTTGGACTTTAGTGGTGAATTGAAGGCAGACTTGGCGCAGAAGCTCGTAGGGCCGAATGAAGCTGTGCCTGAGTCGTAGGCGCCGTAGGACCCCGGCAAGACGCGAGGTTTTGCGGACTCCTCTGCTGAGCTGACAGAAATGGCTGGCGCACTTTCGCATAAGGACAGCGGTGCAAGCTAGCATGCCCGACTATCTGTCATCCTGTACGGTTTGTTGTAAGCTTGTATAGGATGAAGACATAGCATAGAACGGCTGACGCCACCTGGCGTCTCTTGACTCGTTCAGCGTCCGATAACTCAGCCAGCGTCTATCCGGCAAGAGCAGATCCACTTTCCGAATGCCCCGTCAGCGCCTACGGCGTCGCCGTGTCTCATTCCGCAGGTGGTGTCCACATAGACTGTGATACCAATGCCTGTGCTCTCTAAGGTCGTCGATGTTCGTCCGAGAACGATGCCGTGACTCCACTGCGGTCTTTCTCGGGGCTCAGTCCTTTCAGCTTCTGCACTCACAGGCGCCGAAGTGGATATGTTTACGAAAGGTCGTCGAGCAAACGTCTAATAAGAGCAGTTCTGCATCCTGATGGCTTCTCACCAGCATAACGAGGCGTCGGCGAGAATCTTCCATACTCGAGACGAGGAACAAGGATTTGTGGTAAATCGGTGCTTACCTCTGTAGGTAAATGCCAAAGTTCGAGTCGAAACTTGTAGGCTTCCTCATCAATATTGTATGGGAGATTTGATTGAGATGGTAAATTCTTCGCCCTAACATCGATTTCGAAGGTACCATGAGCCAATTGCCAAACAGGTGTCGGATTATGCCTAATCAAGACAGAAGCGGAACGCTTCCAGAAGACGCCTCGAAAACTTTATGTAGTAGCGTACCTATTCGTTATTCGGATAGATTGACACCTCCCGAGTCTGTAAATTATCGCTGTATGTACATGCTGGATGAAATTGTTCTGAAATGTCGAATGAATTCGAGGTGATGACTTTTGGACAACTTGGAGAGCCACAATCGCCAGCAATGCTTACAAGCGGAGCCGTAGCCGTGGTCGGCACTGGTCGCACCGCAACCTTGCGCATGGAGTTGTTGAGCTTCTTACGTCCATAGCAGGCTTGTTTCGCTGATGCTTTCCGCTGGCAGCGCTAGAAAAGCCGCGCATTGAGGGTGGAGAACGGCTCCGTCGTGCTGGCGCTGGTGCTGGCACCGCTGACGGTTTTGCCACTGGACTCGACGCCATCACGGTGCCGGCGTTCTCATCTGCAATCTTGAGTTGTGATCGGCGATGACTTCTTTTCCTCCGCTGACACCGCTGTCTTCGGGATGCCGATCACAACCCGGACAAAGGCTGCAAAAAGATCACGGTCGGTCCGCGTACGCTCCCGTCCGTCAAAGGATGCGCCCGGCACTGCATCTTCGGATCTGGAAAAGGAATGGCAGCGTGCTTGCTGAGGTGGTAACGATATCAGTGTTTACTTGCGACAAGCCAACGACCGTTTGCGAAGTGGAGACTGCATCAAACGAAACGGCAACTTGGCCTGAGATACCACCGTATCAAAGTGAATTGGCTTCAGTGGAGGGCTGAGGATGCCAACCGAGCTAGCTGTTCTATGGCATAGTGCCAGGCAAAGTGAGGACAAAAGTTCTTAGTGTACTCTAGAAGCACGCTAAAGGCGCCACACGAACAAGGATTGGTATGATGTTTCCCGCTGCAGCAGAAGGTCTCCGCAGCGGCTGCAGGTCAAAGTCACCTTGCTCGTTCGCTCCTCTGTAAGTAACAATTGACGACTCTCACCTTTTCTCGCTACGCTGTTGCCTGGTCGAGTTCCAATCCAGGCCATTGCGAGATCGAACATCAGCGCGCGAATGAGCGGACTCCTCACCTGTCTCAGCCTACCGCGCTCACTTCCGCCGACGAAATACCGTCTTCACATTCCACTGTTACTCACCCAGACAGTTTCTACCGCTGCCTTACGCCGCCTTGCTGCATTCGATCCCCAATCGCAGTAGTAATCAGCGCCTCTCCCGGCACACTTCTTCACGAAAGTGTATCAGTAGCACGACCTTGCGTTCTGTCGCACCTGGCTGTCCCTTGCCGACCGTTTCGACGCATCCTGGACGACAGCCAAGCATTCGGCACGATCTCAGTAACACGGCCTGTGTGCGACATGCTTTGAGTAGGACGTCGCAACACGACAGACTGCTTGTGCCCATTCAACGAAGCATTCTCGAAGACGCCGCGACGGGGACCTGCATATCAGGCATCACAAGCAAACATCTAGCGCAGCCTGGCATATCGCAAGTACGGCACGCATCATATAAAAGTCAGCATTTCGTTCAGAATTAGAGGAGGTGACGTTGGTGAACACACAACGGCGAGACTGGTTCAGTCTCACTTGACAGCAAGCTGGCGTCGATACAGCTGCCCTTGCGGCAACAGTTGTGTCTTGCGGCCAGCAAAGTTGCGACCACGGGCTCTGGCCGCGGCAACAAGAAGAGCTTTCCATACGTTATGATCTCGCGCAAATCATCTTCGCAGCTGTCTACATCATCAAACTCTTCGACTTCTTCATCGAGAAAGTCTTCGCTATCTCCAGCTTCTGCGCTTACCGAGTGTGACGCGGACGAAGACACCATGTCAGCCGACGAATACATACCACCGAGACCGCTCAGTGTTGCGATACCCAAAGTGAGCGGTGTGCAAGGTCCCTACTGTCCAAGGAGACCTGGCCTACGGGAGATTCTAGCAAATACATCCTCTGCGCCATGGACGTTGGCCGCCTTCATGGCGTACCTCTCGAACAACCACTGCCTAGAAACACTGGAGTTCACCATGGACGCTGGTCGGTACCGGAAACACTACGCCAAGATGATATCAAGAGCGAACGGCGGCTCGCCTTCAGCTGAGGAGAAAGAGTATATTCAGGAGTTGTGGCAACGATTGGTAGACGCGTACATCCGGCCTAATGGCTCTCGAGAGGTCAATTTGCCGTCTTCTGTCAGGGATCCGATACTCAGCCTGACGCCCGGTGACCTACCTCCAGCGCCGGAGAAGTTGGACTTAGCAGTGGCGAAAATCTACGAGCTTATGGAGGACTCTGTCTTGGTTCCATTCTTGAACAGTGTCTACCCACAAACCGAACACCCGACTGTCGCGTCATGTCCGTCCAACACTTCGGAGGAGAGCGTATCAATGTCTGCTCAGCCCATTGAGGTCCGGTCACGTTCGCCAAGAAGAATCCGGCATCCGCGTAGCTCACCGCCACCGCAGAGTGCGGTCGAGCCTCATGCGCACTCCTACAATCCGCCTTCCTTCATGAACCGGAAGTCGGCGCCTTCCACTTTCTCTCAATCGATCAATAAGGCACGTTTCAGCGTCAAGCTCTCAGCTACTACCTCTTCACCCGCGGCAATGTCAATTGCTGAACCCCAGCCAGCTACTTCGGACGCCAATCTTTCAGCAAGCGGCTCCGGAAGTGGTCTAGGCATGACAGACGACAGTGGAAGCGCAGATAGTCCCACAAATGAGAGTCCACTGACTCCGCCAACGAGCCCGCCGATGAGCGATGCAAGTCCCAAAAGGGACTCGGGCATGTGGAAGAAGTTGGGTCGGCTGAGTGGAATGAAGGTCGGCAAACGGAAGAGTCACAGCGGTCTCAAGCCTGAGGAGCAATAACATCGGCTTGACCGATCTACACCGCCATCCATGCCATCTTTGTAAAACCCTTCAAGTCGAATGGTTCTGACACTGTATGGCGTTGAAGGACTGGCCACTCAACGTTTTGCGGGTGTTCAATGGGTTTCGAGTGGAGTGTTCTGCAACACAGCTACGATAACGGCCCGGTGCAGGTGGCGTTTGGAAAGCACAGCTCCGGAGCAGCTGTGTATTGGGACGGCTTATGACAACGTCCTCTCTGAGGGCTATGACCTTATTGTTTCTACAGTGTACATATATTTCCGACGGTGTGGGAAAGATGGATAACCTGAGATTTACACTTCTCTACTTTCTTGTGACAGCCTGTCTTTCGCTGAGCTCTCCAGTACCGCTTTTCTGATCGGCTCAACAACCACGGTCACATATACTCGTCTTTGTTGTCTTCGCTTGTCTTGCCCTTCTTCACCTTGGCGTCGAGGCGTTGTGTCTCACTGTGACAATCTTTGTCGACGCCCACGCCGTCTGCTTTGACCTGGTTGGAGTTCTACGCCGCCGACTTCCTGCTCATCATATTGAGGTGGACGAGCTGTGCCGACCTTCTCTTGATCAGTTGCGTCCACTACGACGTGTTACACTCACCTGGTACATCCGATCGAAGACAGGCTATCCCGGAACCCTGCAAAACCGGGATCTGATTGGCCCAGCTTCGTTACCAAAAGCTGTCACCAACGGCGGATTATGACCGGATCACAAGCTGTGCAAGCCAAGATTGGCCTAAGCCCGCTATATCTACTAAACACTTGACTTCCTTTATAAAGTATCCTTCTATATATCTATAATTCATATAAGCTAATATAGTATTTTATAAGCTAGAAGGTACGCTCTATTGAGTTATATAATTTTTATTACTATTATATAAGTATAGAACTTAAATAAAATAGCTATAAGATTTACAATATTATAGCTAAGTATAGTAGAGAAATTAGCTAAAAGTGTATTTTCGGTTCTTAGAGAGCAACTCCTTTATCATTTAATTGATAAAGAAATCTTTTGTATCTAGATTATAGAACAAGGTAAGACCTATGAAATAAGTATCTATCTGCTTTTATATAATAGCTTGTTGTTTAGATATCATGAAAACAAAACGAGGAGTAGCGGATTAAGCGGGCAATAAGCGGCAGTAGGCCAATCTTGGCTTGCATAGCTGATGGAATGTGAAAGGGTACTGTAAAATCGACGACGCTATCTACGTTCGGTACCCGAGTATGTCAGGAGACCTAGCCAATCAAACATCTCCTATCAGATCTCGGAGCTCCTGTCCGATTTCACCGCGCGTCATGACGTTTCAATTGGGTCAAGCCCGTCTCCAGCAAACAGTTTGGGTGACGGAGTCGGAGGCTTGCTAACCTCGCACGCGCACGCACATGCACGGTGGGACGAACCCTATGTGGGTTGCACTCTGAGGAGCCGCGCCGCGTGTGACTTCCCACGATTTCATCACTGCATCGCTGTTCAGTGTTGCGACGTTCTGTGCAGAGGCATGCGACGACTGACAAACACCACGTGGGACACGGTCAAGGACGTTGGGTAAAGGCACGTCTATGACCATGGGTGACATTCCAACCCCGTCGAGTGGGAACAGCGACTCTTCACTCCGGCCTCGACCGCTCAACTTCTCACGACCTCGACCAACCCAGGTGGATTCGAAACAAAAGATATACCATGACAACTCCGGCGACAGCACCTCCACGAAAAGCATCAGCGCGTTTCACGACCAAGATAGAGATCTGCCACAAGAGCCAAGATTCTCAATCGACTCGCAGCAAACCGCATCGACGCGCTCAGAAAACTCCGCAGCTTCGGAGTTTGCGTGGGATGGCCAGCTGGGCGAATTGAGATCGCGACGGCGACCAGACGAGTACGAGCAAAACCAGCGATACTCCAAGATACCGTATAGTCGCTCCGGCACATCAAACAGCGGAGGCAGCAGCAGCACAGCAATGGGCTCAGTACAGTCGCTTGTCTCAGAACTACCAGGCTCTCGGCCACCACCAATACTGCAGAAGTTCCCGAAGATCGTCAAACGAACATCAGTCGAGCAACAAAGCGACCGCGTGTCGATGTCATCACGTGGGACTTGGGAGGACAACGCGAGTCACCACACCATGTCGGTAGACGGAGATGCAGAGGGAGAATACATTCCGGAAGAAGGTAAATGGTCAAGTTCGGCGTACGATATCAGCGGACTAAGTGCCGCAGAACTCAAAAAACTTCGCAAGAAAGGCATCAACCCAGCGTTGTATGCCGAGATGAAGGCCGCGAGAAAAGGCAAGGGCAAGTGGGTAGGCCCTCTCGTCGGCAACACATTCATCGGGTAGAGATGGGCCTGTATTCCGGCGTTGGAGGGTTGACTTTATATACCCTGTATGATGGTACGAATTGCATGTATGTAAAGAACCACGAGCAACGTTAACGAAAGAGTAGTATCACTACCACGAGCGCGAACGGTGTTCTTGGCGATCGGCGTTAAGTGGGACATGCTAGCTTCGACGGTAATGCCGTTGCGCGCCTGCTATGACAGGGAGCGACTATAGTGGCGTTGGGCTGAGAACAAGCGCTGAAGACAGGCATCAGTCACGTGCGTTCTAAAAAACGCACATGTTCGGCATACTTGAGAAAGAAAGCATAGACCGTTGTAGTTTGTGACTACGCTTTTTGCAGCATCATCCCTCAGTGAGCTATACTGAGCTACGCAGTCTGGTGTTACTCAAGCCATACTGAGCGACTTCGTACCATTCCAGAGAACAAGCACTCTGACCCACTCGCAACGCCAATCACAAGCCAATCAATGAATACACAGACTCCTTCGCTGGACACACTACACTCGATCACGGGCGGAGAGCCTTCTTGCTCACGCCGAGCATATCGTCCACCATGTCATTCCA
>Ga0058704_10000849_pt1 | contig 14906 bp, 25 predicted proteins | sample AgamicMgSfe_FD_71363 | JGI IMG/M metagenome (GOLD analysis project Ga0058704, IMG submission 71363) | Agave microbial communities from Guanajuato, Mexico - Mg.Sf.e | ecosystem: Host-associated > Plants > Phyllosphere > Phylloplane/Leaf | place: Guanajuato, Mexico | collected 2012-05-30
ACACGGTCCAGAGATGGTCAGGCTGATTGTGGTGGCCTAGAACGCGGTGCCAGACCTCTACCGGCAGTGACGGCATTGCCGCCGCAACTAGGCTCGAGGTCATGGTGATGGCGTATTGATGGCTGGAGGCAAGCAGCTGTGTCGTTGAAGAGTGCAATGTCGTCCGGGTTAAGGAGGTTGATATGAAAAGCGGTGTCAAGGGTAGCCAGCGGGGCAAGCCTTTGCGAGGAAGGAGCGAGCGGCCTACAACAGTAACGCTAAACTCAATCATAATCGCTGTGATACCTACAACTTTCACACCTTCGCTTCGCTTGGAGCGCCAAAACACCGCAAGAGGGATGAAGATGAGCGAGCCAGCTGGAAGTTGATGGACGTGCAAAGAACTCATTGCGCTCTTCTTACCTGGCTACACTACCCAATGCTGATGCCGAACAAGCACAGTGTCAGGTCAGACCATCACACCACTGAGCTCCACGAGGTCACTCTGCGGCTCATGCAGCTAGGCGGTCTCTCTGGCAACCTCACCTGTCTCTGCATTAGGTTCTCGTGGTATCCTCCAGAACAACACCTCCAAGCCTCTGGCGGCGAACGTGTTGACCTCCGCCAGCAAACACTCCCAAAGGTCTCTCTATTCATGACCGCTCTCCCTGACGAATTCCTACATCGGCGGACTCTTCCAAACTTCAAACCACTGCGTAACACGAAGCATCACGTACATTACTCACTGTCTGTCGCAATGACCAGTTTGTGACAGCTCTCGTCGTCCCATCTTCCGAATTGCAGCGCCACAATGAACGCTCTGAACTCTGCCCGATTGCAGATATGCGGCGACTTGGTGGTTGTCGGCTTGTTGCATTCTGACCGGTGCCCACCTATGCGCTCCTTCAAGAAGCGCAACCAACCCGACGCACGATCGCGTTGTTGCTGTCGTTCTGGTCCAACAGGAGCCATCAACGTGGATCAGCCGCTCACAATCGGGGCAATGCACCAAGCGATGCGCGTCCGGATGGCACAAAATCTGCCTTTCATCTACAGGGGTGTGATGAGCGAACAGATCGCAAGGCGTGGAGAAGGGCGAGGTAGGTTCGAAGGATGGCGCCTCGTTAGAAAGTGCGCCGGGCAGAGGTAGACGCGGCATAGGACTCCATGTGGATCGTATCTCAGTATACCTGCGATGCCATCGGCATCGAACGAGGACAATGAGGACAACAGAGCCATGTTGGCGGAAGGTCTGGTCGGAGAAGTCAAACGCACGAAAGGCAGCTGCCCTCATCGGGCGAAACCGGAAGACCGGGCCTTGCTTCGCAATCCGTTCGACAACCTCTTCGATTTCAACGGCTTTCTTTCCAACACCCGTAGTCCTCAACGTTCGATCAGCGACACGCACGACTGACGTGGAAATGTGCAAGTGTTGTCACAACGCCATGCAAGACAGGGCATCGTTAGAATGGCTCTACAGACGTCAAGACGAATAAGCGGCGATTGACATAAAAGTATATCAAGTGAATTGCTGGCATGTCCCATTCTGCAAAGCACTTGGTCATAGTTCTAACCTGATATGTGGCTCTTTGGGTTTGAGCTTTTCTGACGCGCCCAGGTGCGCCTGGCCCACCAACGATGACTCTACCTCCGCGAGATATAGATTCGCCATCCTTCAACAGACGGTGCCCACGTGGCGTTAATGAAGCTGCAGCCTTCGTGCCGGTAGTATTCGAACTGGGTGACACGAAGCGCCTTCGGACGTTCTCGCATTGCGTGCGCCCATTCATTCTTGAGCGTCTGCTGGTTGTGGTTTTGGCTCTCGGACAGAAGGTACTGGGAATGAGCTCGTGTCATGGTACCAGGCTGGAAGCGGCGACCACGGTAGATGACACCGCTACCGCTAGCGACTGCTGCATCTGCGGATGGAGCGGGCTGACCAGTAAGGCTTGACTTGCTGCCGTGCGACGGTGCTGATGAATTGCTTGCTTGCACGTTGCGCTCAATGTGAGGTACCAGGCCCCGATCAGTGGAGGTGGTAACAACTGCAGGAGAGTTGATGTTGGAATGCTGCTGCTCAAAACTGCCGGAAGACAAGAGACGTCGACGCTTGCGGCCTTCCCGACTGCTATCGTCCACGGAGTGGTCCACGCTGGCAAAGTCTCGCTCGCGGAGCCCTCCGCTCATCCCGGGCTCACTGTCCGGCAGTGATGGACGACGTGAGCGGCGACGTGTCTGAGGCTGAGCTTTCTTAATGGTGTTGATTGTCAAATCGGTGGCAGGGGTCTGTACTGACGCTCGACTTTTGGAAGAGATGCTTGCCGGGCCCGGACTAGACTGTGCGGTGGTCGGAGCAGACTGCCCTTCAAATTGAGTCTCGGGTGAGGTCGGCGGAGGCCTTGGTGACAGAAACCTTCTACGGTAGGTGAGAGGCTTCGGTAGACGTTCGGTCTCCTGCCGTCCTAGAGGCTCCTTAGCTACGACAACAGTCAGTCAGTTGCTTTCAATGAAAGGCAAGGCCTGTGACCAAGAAGTTTACTGTCACGGCGGGAGCTGCAGCACGTGTTCCGCTTGCTATAATGGAAATTGGTGCATGCACCGCCCCCAAACTCATCGGCGACGACGCAACCCTGGAACATACGGAACGCACTAGTCGTATCTGCACACCGCCGGCAGGGTTCGAGGACGTCGTATCTGGTCCAGTGAGCAAGGAACGCCTCATCATTCTCTTTACTGTTGAAGTTGAAAGTGCGCGAAGGCCTGTCCACCAGGTGTGTGGCGAACATAACAGGGCGCTGCGGCCTGTCATCAAGTCGACGAGTGATTACCGACGATGGGTTGCTTGTACTGATGTCATACTTGCCTCGATTCTTAACTTCGACGATTGCGTCGTAGATTGCTGGGCCGTAGTCGTACAGGTCGGAAGCGGGATGTTCGTGAAAACTCTTGATGCGGCCGAGATCGAGGTCCGGACAGGTGTATGCAGGGATCGTCGAGTGTGACCGAGCGCGGCGGCTACCGTGAGTGGATTTCGACCGCCTGCCTGTTACGGACAGAAGCTTGCTTGCGCGGTGCTTGTCCTGCTTTGACTGCCTAGAGCTTAGCTGGTTCGGTACAGGAGAGGAAGAGTTGGAGTCTCCAACGCCAACGTTGTCAGCTTGCGGTGGACTGGAAGGAAAGAGTTGGGGCTCATTCATGTCGTCATCAGAAACCCAACTGTCAACCCGAATAACTTTGCACATCTGGACACCTTCCTCATCGACAAAGGGGGCACTCCTCTCGGCAATATCATGCTGCTCTCCGTCCAGAGTTATGTACTCCTGGCCGTTTCGGTGAACCCGGATGGAGGACAGTCGAACCGGCTTTGGCGCCCAACGCAACCTCTGCTGGTGGCCATCTTCTCCGATGGCTTCTCGTATCTCCGCAACAGTCCAAGAACGATCTGTGCGGCGAAGTTCTGGTGATAACAAGCTGCTTCGGACTGCACGTTCATTTAGATCGCTGTGACGCGCAGCAGTACGTCTCTGAAGGGGTGACGAGGCGAAGTCGTTCACGTCAGTAGTTGTCATGAGCACCGAGCGCTTGTCGCCCGAGACAGTCATCGCAGTAGTCGCGGTAGTTGGATTTGAACCCGGCGTGGAAGGGCTGTAAGTGTTATCTGCACAGTGTCAACCGAGGCTTCGAACGGAAGACCGTGGAGTGTACCTCTGAGTGGGCTGGAAGAATGCGTCATGGAGATGAAACCGCTGCTTGAGCGGTCTGGTCGCGTATCTCGAGAGCGTGCTCCGCTAGATCTCGTGAGACTTCTGTTGGCGGGCATGGCCAGCCAGTGAACTAGAATGGCGGACAACGGTTACGGGATGGTTTGAGCAGCCGGCAAGACAGCCCGTATGTGCTTCTAGTGACCATGTATGATCGAGTCTTCGGTGAAGCAAAGAGGTCATGAGGAAAGTTCCTTCGAACATCTATCTGCATGTGAGGTTAAATTGTTGATAAACGCGAACACGACGCGTGTCTCCCGAATGGCGGCAGTGCTTCCCTGCAGCACGACGCCTAGGCGCTGAAGCAACCGATCAAGCTTCCGGAATCCCGACCTGCTTAAGTTCCAACCAATGCGAGACGATAGATGACAGAAGCTGCGCGGGTATCCGAGTGAGCGGATCAGACACTAGTGTGCAGGCTACACCATTAAATGCAAGATGCCGGTTTCACCAACCGATGGTAGACAGATGGAATGCGACTCGCGGACCCTTTGAGGCGAGTTGATCGTTGGAAGACAACGTGAGCATACTGGACTGCAGAAGCCTGTGATGAGAAGGAGCGTAATGAGAGTCCAGGCTCCCGGGTAGTATGCGGCATCAAGGAAAGTCAGTCGCGGCGAAAAAGATGGCCAATCGGCGTGTTCTCGGACAATGGTAAGGCGTTTGTTCCACTCAGAGATCGCATGGCGATATATCCCGTGCCAGCAAAGCGCTGTGAACCACGCATTGTCACACCCCCATACTCATTTGCCATTGATTGCGATCCGCGCAAAGTGCCCAGACCGAATTGGATTTCGCGGCAGAGCAATACCGTTGGTCCGTAGCGTGCGATATACATGACCAGACCTGCAATGCAAGACGAAACCGATAGACCCAGAGAGCATGCAGCGAGCGGCGAGCTACAGGCGTCCAATTTTCAGCTCATCATCTTGTCCTTCCAGCCTGCAAGCGGCGACTGCATCAAGGGTGCGTTGTAGACACGCCATGCTTGGAGCCCTCAGCATCTTGCATACGACTGCGTCGCCGACGATGTTTCTGATAGGAAGGTACAGTCAATGCCAATCTCTAGCAAGCAAGATACAGGGGCTGGTCGCCTTCGAAGGTCCGACGTCGCATATCCACCAGCGCAGGGTCATGCACCGCGGCGCGCGGAGCCATTGACCGTACCAAGGGTCATGGTGGCTCATAACGATCTGCGAGCGAGGTAGGGAAAACGTGACAGGTCACTTCTGTAAGATGGATCTCGAGCCTCAATCCTCCTTCGCATTGTGCACACCCACAAGCGTTCACAACATCGGTACCAGACGAGTGTACTTGACAGCATGCTTGATGTGGCCAAAGAAGAGCCATTTACGAAAGGTGGCAGACCATGGTCGTGAGAGTCGGAGTGAGGTGGGAGAGGAGTCAGAGTGAGAGGACCGTGTGAGACACCCCACACCGGCTCCGCTTGCGGCTTCCCGCCCCTTTCAGATTGAGAGCTTCGGCTGCTGGCCGTGCAAAGTGACACAGCATGGTGTATTCTTCAAACTTCACAACGACCGGCTCACATGAATGCTTTTGCGATGTTACGGAAGAACAGAGGCGCCGTCGCATTCTCAGGGGCAGCAGCGTAAGGGCAGGACCCGCGTCAACAGTAGGTAATATGGCGTTCCCCTCTCAATCAACCCATCCCCGCTCCAATGTCTTTTCCTTGACAGCTACACGGTGCGCGTTACTTCCTTCATGGCTCCTCGCTCAGGAAAACGCCGTGTTGAGTAAAGATTTCCGAGTCTGCTTCAAGAATACTGCAAGAAGGAGCCCTGCGCGACACCATCTCTTCCTGGCGACATCAACGACGATTCAGCACCCCGTTACGAGCCAGAGACTGCACGTCGACCTTCTGCCCAGCACCGGTTGAAGACACCATACATCGGTGCAGTGGAGAACCACGATGATGGCGATAACGAGGGCTCCGACGAGCCGGAGATGGAAACTGCGCTGAAGAAGCAGGACATGCTTCACTTCGAGATGATCCTCAGCGAGCGGCGCACGTCGCCAAGATATCATGTTGGCATTGAGGGGCTAGCCAATCGCGCACTCAGCCGAGAGTGGCCTGCTCACGCCACTCAATCAGCTACAGCACCGGTATTGCCGCTCTTCGCAATCGTCCAGGAGGAGCTGCGGAGCAGAGGCAAGTCATCAAGTCGGGCGCTGCGTGCTTACGAGGCCATTCTATGCTACTGGCAGGAGAAGGCGGCGGAGTGGCTTGGCTCGTCGGTCAGCTCTACGGAAAGGCTAGCTGTTGTCATCGATAGCATTGTGCGGCAGGCCGAGACGCTTGGTGGACTGCCGGCTCGTTCCGACTTGATGAGCTCACTGCACCGCGTCGTCATGGACGTTCCGGAGTACACCAGAGCGGCGAGCGTTGGACTTCCTCCGGCACCTCTCCAAGACCAGCCTCTTGTGCAAAATTACGCTTCCGATCAAATGGTCTCTGCGCGTACAGAAGGTGTTGATGTCGCTGAGCCCGGGTCATCTCATGCTCGTGTGACTGCTGATGAAGAGGAGAGCGGCGCTCGCCAGCAACCAGTGCTGGACAAGTATCCTGATGCCTACTCCTTGTTCCGCGTTCACGCCATCAGAGCCAAGAAGAAGTACCCGGGCCTGCGGTGGGCGGAAGACGATGTCAAGTCTGCGGCTAAGGCCGGGATCAGCGATGAATGGGTTGCTCTTCCCAGTGTTACCGTTGGTACTTGTAACCAACTTCATGGCACTCTCATTGCCGGCGACAGCTCAGTCAAGAAGTTTGCCACCGTTGCCCACCTCTTCCACGAAGGGCATGCTTGCTCGCTAGATGGGGACGGTCCTGCGAGAGATGAGGGATACCATTCAGCACACCCCGTCAGCAGCAATACCGTCACAGAACAAGTCGATACTCCTACGGCTGCGGGTCAGGTAGATGTCAGCCCTACGTCCTTACGAGCGCATGTATATTGACTCTTCGAATAGATGCAATCAACCCCTGCGGCTCCGCCATTCGCATCTGTCAGCGTCCGCTTTCATCATTCTCAGCATTCTGAAAGAACGGTGTTCGTCCACTTCACTGCGCCAAACCTCAGGGTTAATAACATCGAGAATGCGTGCCGTAGGGTTGCCGATCGCAATCAACCCCAAGACTGGATCGAAAACATCAAATCCCTACATCACGGAATCTTCGTCATCCAATTCCAGAAGGTCAAGGACGCTCATAGCCTTGCCGGTGCTGGCAGGTCTCTCGTCATTCGCCACCAACGTCATCGCCACCATCGCTCCCTTGCTCGGCTATACCCAGCACAGAGCCCAAAAGTTTACATCACCAGTGTGATGTGCGAAGGTCCGAATGCGGTCCACGAAGATGCCATACTCCACAGCCTTGCCTCGATCTTACCGCCCGCAAACGCGACTCACCTTCGACTAGAAGATCAGCCCAGTGGCCCTAGCAGTGACCGGCGTCATTGGCTCGTGGCATTCAGGAAATGTCCTCGTTGGCTGCACTTCAGCGTTCCCATCCAGAAACGGGACAACTGCTGGACGTCGATGCATTTCGATCCGGTGTCTGCCACCAATGCATGCTTAGTGTGCAAGACGGGCCATGCCGCCTGGGACTGCGGCTCCTTTCGCTCCGTCACTGCGGAAGAACTCGGTGCTTCGACCGATGACCCGCGCATACTGGACAACATGCCGAGGATATCGTACAAACAGAGGCGGCGCTTTGGGAGTTTCAGTCAGTATCTCAGAAGTAGTAACAGTTTGGGAGCATCCAGGTAGCCTGTAGCCTTCCTCCCGGGACCCCGGTCACCATGTCGCCTACGGCGCTCGACAGTCAATTCATAACTCATCAGCATTTCCAAACTCATTGAGTACATGCACGTCACAGTGCCTCTCTGCTGCCCATTCATATCGTCTCTCATCTAGACGCCGCTCTTGCTATCACCCTTCGTACCGATGCTAATGCTGTCGTGCGTGGGTGCTAGTGCGAGCCAAAGCAACCGCTCCAGACCATCGCAATATATAGTACCTTGACTTGTGCGCGAATCGAAGTAGCGGGAGAATGGCTACCTGCCCAGTCCGGCTAGCCGGCTTTCGATCGGCGGCAACGTTACTGTACGAAGCGACTTTCCTATGAACAATCTCGACGCAGCCTACGTTGAGCTTACTGTCACCAACTACGGCCCAGCGAACAATTACGGCCTGACGTCTTCATAATGCATGCTCGCCTTCTTCAGCATGGCCTTCGGCTGCCCTGGCATGACACCTGCTGCTATGAAAGGGAGCGTCTCAGGCGGCACTGTCTGGACGCATAAGTGCGCCCGGACCACCGATCCCCGCTACAAGTTGTTGTCGCCTCAAAGTCTTGTCCCATTCCTTCGAGCTATAGTAATAACCAATATCCCGAGACTGCTTACTGAATTGCCTGTACGAGCTCGGCAATAGTGAAATGGACGGCGCAATCACGAACATAACTAAACCCTTACCTTTCGAGAATGGTATGTTGTCAGTATCGATGCTGTAACAAGGCTAGAAGAAGTATTGCAAGACTATGTTCATGCGCAGCATCCTGAGAAATACTCGGTCGCTCCCCTTTCACCTTCGTCTCCGCATGGCCGCCGGCGGGTTGTAAGGTCATTCTTGGCTGCACTCCCGGGTCTTCTTTTGAGTTAGGATCTTCGTGAGCGGTTATAACAACATACTTCTTTGTGATCTCCTCGAGTATCACTTCTCGCATTTCAGGTTACGTACAGAGTAGAGCCCCCCGAGGCCCTCAGAAGCCGTTGTGTTCAGCAGCGGAAAATCTGAGAGCCTTAGACTGCCTGTTTCTCTCATTCTTAGCTTAAGCCTTCCCATACCCTAGAAGCTGGTTGTTAGGAGAAACTGGTCAGACTTAAGCTGCCGAGGAGCTTGTCTATAACATCGTCTCGCAGTCGCCGCAACTCCCCTTCGCAGTCAGGGCGTACAGCTGAAAGAGGTCGTGTTGACATATGGGTTGCATAGAGCCTTGCATGCATGTCTCGGTCACGCCTCTAGACCAGACGAGCATGGCCGCAAACTGCTTTTCCGCAGTTGAGTCTCGGTCCGCTAGAAATTTGATTTGCGTTCATTAGCGCCCCATAGCTACCAACAGTCGTATTTCGCCCTGAGCATTGCTCGTGAGCCATGGTCGGGACATGCGGACCTTTCTCGTCCCTCGACAACACTCCGGCGCATTGGGCTTCAGCGAAACGGCCAAGGAAGGTGGTCTTTGAGCAAGGACGTGCGTGGCAAACGGGTATCTTATGAATTTTTAGGGGGACGGCTCGGGAATGAACAAGAACAGTGACAACACCACGTAGTAGTACGTATATTTGCGCAGATGCTTACCGTGTGAGCCACTCACACTTTATTGGTGCCGCAGGCTTCCCGCTCTCCGGTACCGTGATGGATATGGAAACAGCAAGGCGAAAAACACCATGGATTCCACTGTTGGGCTGCGATTCTAGCGTCGAGTTCAAGCGCACCAAGGCCGACACGTCGTCTTGCGCTAGCCTTGAGCTGTCACCAGTCATGGTGAAAATTCCTAGACGACGCTTGGCTCCTTCGACAGAGTATTGGCATAGCAGTGCGGTCCAATGTGTATCTTCGTACGCTCTCTGGATTCCGCGAAGGCTCGTTATGCTCTGATGGTTCTCTCTTTGCGCTGCTGTCGTAGATAACGCGGCGGCGGTGGCGAGAGCATGAACGGTTTGCCGTCGGCCCATATCGTGAGCCTCCGCACGGCCTTCGTCGACACGAACATCCTGCTCCACGGCGTAGGTCTTCTCCTCAGCGAGCCGCATGGCGTGCTCAAAGCGGCGAATCTTGTGACATATCTTCCTTGGATGGGTCTACGCGAGCGCGGTTCCCCAGGGCGCAAGGGATAAGACAGAGATCAGTGGCAGTGGCAGCGGCAGCGGGTTATTAGGCGAGAGCGCCAACCGCTTGGTGCCCGGTTTTCTGCCGGCTAGGCCAGTTGCCGAGAAGAGTGAGGACAGTACCCAAGATGTCGACGACTTGGAGCTTGTCAGTCTCTACCTGTTCGGTGTCGCGCACAGCATCGGTGATCTCAGCAATGCTGCGCTCTCCAAGCTTGCGACCCAGAACGAGCACAGCAAATGCACGACTACCATTGCCGCGGTCCAGCGGGTGTTCGCGCATCCAGTCCATGTTCAAAGACTCTGCAAATTCTTAACAGAGGAGGCGGCAAGGAGACTCAATGCCGGCAACGTACCCATGAGCATCGTCAGATACCCGGCGGAGTACGTTCAACGGATCCTGCAAAAGAAGTTGATCAGGTCTTCCGTTGACGTCGACAAGATGGACCAGAAGCAGTGGACCAGCCAAGTCTGCAGTCATCATTTTCGAGGTGACTCTATCATGCCAGGGAGTTGCAAGAAGGCATGCTAGCCTTTGGAAGCTGAGCAGGTTGCAGATGGGGACGTCAGGTATGGTGAATGACCGCACAAGGGCCTTTTGACTGGCCGGGAAACTAACTGCAGACAGCAACTTCCTCGGCGACATGGGCACGGTCATCGTTGGCTTCTCCAAAGTCCCGTTTCGAGTACACCGGGACCTGATCTGCTACCGCTCTGAGTACTTTCGCGGTGCATTCGAGGGCGGCTTCGCGGAGTCTGCAAAGGGCGAGGTCTCACTAAAACAGGAGTCTGTCAAGTACTTTGCGCTGTTCCTAGCCTGGCTCTATGCGGGCAAGATCCTTCTGCCCACCATGCATTAGTTAAATTAGTACGAAGACTACGAGCGCTCGGCGCAGGGCTTACCCACAGAACAGCAGATCGCTGCTGCTACGTCACAGCCACTAGGTGGCGATAGCGATCTAGAATCGGACCGCAAAGACCAAGACCCCGACGGCGCAAACAACTCAGACCCAGGAGCTGAGCGCGATCCAAACTCAGACGAGAGCGACACCGATTCAGACGGCGAGAACGACTCAGAATCAAATTCTGATTCGGAAAGCTCAGAGGACAATGAGGTGCACGAAGCTGCAAGAGAAACCTCAAAGTACGATCGCATCCAAAGCATACTGATTAATCTCTACGTCTTCGTAGACAGGAGAGGTGTCGCCGGTCTGCGCAACGACATCATCGACTTGCTGGCAGAGCAACGGGGGTCTGGCTGGCCGCTGCTCTCCGGGTCCACGGAGCGAGTGGGCATCGCCTTCTCCTGCCTCCCGTCGAACTCGACCCTCTGCCGCTACTTGATCGACGAAGCTACGTTCTGCTGGGACGGCAAACTCGCTATGATCGAGCATTTGCAGGACCTTCCCACAGAATTCACCGTAGAGGCCATGAAGGCCACGTTGAAGTACACGAAGAAACCGGATGATGTATATATGCCGGATTGGCGAAGCCGGATTTGCATGCTACACGACCATGCTGACGACGTTGAGAAGACGCGCTGCGCGGCTGCGCATGCCGTCTGGTTCGACAAGATGATCAAGATGCAAAGAATGGAGCCTGTGAAGGTTTGAGGTCTTCTAATCCGGTTAGATATATGGAATTGGAGAAAGTAAGTGGGAGAGAGAGAAGAGGGACGCGGTGACACGGAAAGAGGGGATGGGAGGAAGGACCGTGAATGCCAGCGAGGCTGACAGCAATTTATCGTTGTTTCTTGTTGTTCTCAGCGAAGATACTCAAAAAAGCACAGCTCAACCTTGTGAAGCATTCTGAGAATGTGGCCTTATTGCATGTTATTAGCAGCCGCCCCCCTCATTGGTACCTCAATCGAGGTGGGTGTACGACTACGAGAATGAGTACTCCAGCTATTCTCCTCGCCCTCATCAAGCGTCTCCCATTGGAGGTCTCAGCTTGCAAGGGAAGGATCATAGGCTTCTACATGTGTCGCCGTTGCCTGGAGTAGTCCAAGGGCTAAGCCATATCTCGATCGATGTAGCCAAGGGCGAATCGTGCGATGACTACTTGAGACTCGGCCACGATTTTCCAAAGAGAAGCAATCGCGTGTAACAGCTCGAGCGTTCATCTGTTGAGGTCTGTTCATGGTGCACCGCCACAACGCAGACAGACCGCGCATTCGGTTGAGAACGCCCGTGCCGCACCAAGTACAAAATCGAGAAAGGGCTTCTGATGCGTTGCTCTTTGAACCGTGGGGCAAGTAGTTTGCCTATGACGGTTCCGAAGACGTCCTCCGCACCCGGCCAACTGTGGCCAACGGTTGAGAATGGAGCACAAGGTCGCGGTATAGCAATACAAAAGACTCGTTGCTGCACACGCGTCGAGGCCACAGTACTACGTTCTGCATTGTGTCTGTGTTCCTGAACGCCAAAGCTTTCCAGCTGTGACCCTCAGCCGACTGAGGCCGAGTTGAACATCGAGACGACTATGTGTCTACGATCTGGAGACTACACATAACCCACTTATGAAGTGCATTCGATGCACCCTTGCGAGAGCCTCACCTTCATCCCGTGCCCTTGCTCCAATCCTCCGCATCTCCTCGAACCTCTTCTTATCGACCCATACGCCAACGTTGCCGCCGTGTGGCGGCAGAGACGGAGGCCGCGATGTCGGCTCACAAGGCAACAGCACTCGCGAGCGGCCGTTACCATGCCAGCAGCAGAATGCGGATGCTGGATTTTGTTCGTCCTGGTACGAGACGTACTCGTTGTCCTCGCTCCAGGAGCACTTCCAGCCGTGTTCACGGAGCAGAAGGGTAGAGATGCCATTGCAGCGTGCTTCTGGAACATGCAGTACGTCGATCAAGTGCGCAGTGTGGACCTCACGGGTGTTCAAACGTCATTTCAGGCCGATGCGCATGGTTCTAATGCCCAGCACACGTAGCCTAACATTGCCGTTGGCGGAAAGGACATACTCGTCGAGTGCTTGGTACGTCCCAAAGGAAGACCGGTTCTGCGCGAAGTCGACGTTACCACCGTGGCACAGCCAGTCGTCGCACGACTCCAGACTGAAATGATCACGTTGCTTCAGTAGCTGACACGCTTCCGCCCATTTGCGCTGTGCGACAACGTCCGCCCAGTCCGCGCTAATGCTGATCGGCCGCCCAGCGGTCACATGACGCAGCGTACTGATCTGCTGCTTCTCGCCCGCTATGAAGAAGCGCTGCCGTCCGGATGAACCGGAGCCGCAGCAAACCTGGCATTGGTCCTCGTGTTGTATACGGTGAAAAATCGTCGTTGCGGATCTTGACCTCACAATCATCCTGCTTCATGCGCGGGATGGAGCAACCATTGCAGCGAGCTGCCGGTATGTGGAGGACATGGGAGATCTTCAGGTCGGTCGTTGTCTATTGACCAAGCTGCCGCCTCACCATAATGCTGACGGTACCAATGCCAAAAGCGTTGACATGCTTCCCTTCGAGAGCGGCGACGGCGATGGTATCAAGGGGTATGTAGGTCTCGAAGTCGGCACGGCTCCGAGCGAAGTGGACGTTGCCAAGATGCAGCAGCCAGTCTACAGCACAGCTCAAGCGTCAGTCTGCAATAGGATCTTCGCGCCCTTCAGTCTTCTGCACTTTTCGCACCCGCGCAGCATCCTCTCGCTCTTCCTGCCGCTTCCGCTTCTCCAGCTCTTTTCTCTCCACTCGCTCAGGGTCATTCCGATACTGTCGCCAGAACTGAGACTCTTCCTGGCCCATTCTAGCTGACGAAAAACCGACGGAGAGGGAGGGGTGTTCGCGACGGAGAGGATTGCTGCGCGAAGGACGTAGGAGCTGGGTCAAGTGCGATGGCAGCCGAGTGGGATTCTGGGGGACGCTGTCCCCGAGACACTGATTCTCAGCATCATCGTTGTCATCTCCTTCATGCTTTCACATGCGAATCGTCACCGCATTGGCCCCGCCGGCGCCGAGATTCAGCTTCGGGCTCGACGCGCTTCCGTTGCCGAGACGGAGCCAAAACCCCGCTTGGACCCTGAGGATAGCCGCACACTAGCGAACACCCAAGCTTCTGGATCAGCAGAAGCAGGAACACTCGCCAGCCAGTTCCAGCCTGCGAGCTCGTATGCTGTGACACCCATCTTTGCCTCACCTGTGTGTGGACTGCGTTGCCATCTGCTCCCCTCCAGTCGTTCGTTCTCATCTCATCTCACCGCCAGCGAGCCGAAAGCGAGCAGCAAGCAGCGAAGCGGAAGAGTGCACTCTGCGCTGCCGCATTCCTCGCACCCTTCTCTCGCTTCTCGAGTCATCACTACGGGCACCAAACATCTCACCATCACCCATCGCCGAGAAAGCCATCAATCACCGTCCATCACGAGCCAGCTTCCATCCCCTCAGCGCCACACCTCGGGTGAGCACTCGCGGTCTCCGGCCGCTCCGCCAATGCGACAGCGCATCTGAGCAGCCCAGCCTACGCCATGACGCCGCAACGGACCCTCACCATCCTCCTCTCCTCCCTCATCGCCTCCACCTCCGCCCAACTCCTCACGGACGGCAACAGCGCACTCCCATCATGCGCGACCAGCTGCACCACGCTCACGACGGCGGAACAGACATGCGGCGGCACGAGCACAACGGACACCACCATCTGGTCCTGCTTCTGCCAGTCCGTGTGGACGTCCATGCAGAGCACCCCCGCCGGCATCTGCGCTTCCGTCTGCACGAGCGCCGTCGACAACCAGCAGGTCACAACATGGTTCAACAGCAATTGCGGCAGTGACAACGGCGCATCGGAGCACGCGAGTGGTACGACGGCCACGAGCTCGTCGGCGGTTGCAGGAGCGGCGGCAACGAGCAGCAGCGCCGCGCTCCCCAGTACATCCTCTTCCGGCGGGAGTGTGGACCCGATCGACAGCAACTCATACAAAGGCAGCTGGTGGAGCAGTCACTACGTGCGCATACCGTTCTCACCACCACCACCCCCCACTCATCATTGACTGACAGTGCTTGTAGAAATGGGTCATCATGCTCATCGTCCTCTTCGTCGGCCTCCTCCTCTTCGCCCTCCTCGCCCTTTGGCTCAAGCGTCGCCATGACCGCAAAGCCGACCACATCCGCGAGCCCTTCAACGCCGGTATCACCGAGCGCAGCGCACCGAACATCACCGACGACAAGCGACGAGGAGGTGGAGACGGAGTAGGCGACTCGAGTTACATGAGCACCAACACCTCGACACTCATGGCTGGCGGGCTGGAAGGAGGTAGCGGACGC
>Ga0058704_10000851_pt1 | contig 14901 bp, 10 predicted proteins | sample AgamicMgSfe_FD_71363 | JGI IMG/M metagenome (GOLD analysis project Ga0058704, IMG submission 71363) | Agave microbial communities from Guanajuato, Mexico - Mg.Sf.e | ecosystem: Host-associated > Plants > Phyllosphere > Phylloplane/Leaf | place: Guanajuato, Mexico | collected 2012-05-30
ACGAAACGGTAGACCCGAACTTCGACCGACTAGATTCGGTGCATCGTGGTGCAGTGACCGCCGTTAATGAGAACGCTGGACCAGTTCATCGTCAGGAGATTGACGAGCTGTCGTCGAAATCTGTTTTCTAGGGCTGAGCTGATGGCAGTGGTAGAGGCATTTGGGCCGCGACAAGATAGCTTGATGTAAAATCCGGATGCCGACCGTCATTCGGGTGTCTTCGCAGAGTCCTCGAGTCGGAATCATGTCAAGCACGTCTACAACTGTTATATGCGTGCTCGCCGTACAACTTCCGTCCGTCTGCACAAACCGACGAGAGGAATGGGGGCCGGACATAGAAGCAGAAGGAGATGTAATAGCTGAGGGAAGAATGTATGTTTGCGTGGAATGACATGACAAATATTGATGTGTGTGAATATATATTCTTGACATACCAATCGCCAAGGAGAAGAAGTGAGTCTACAGTGGAGAGGCTGCGCCGATGCTTTCGGCGGAACGCACCCCGCAGTGACAGATAGTGCAATGCTCGCGACAACCTTGTGAATGTTACCCTCGTTTCTTTCGAACTCATAACCGTCGCTATTCACGACCCCGTCTGACCTTCCATCACACTCCGAGCCAGAAAGCCTATCCGCTGCCAATACCTCACATATCCTCGCACGACGTCCTCGCTCACGGGTCCCAGCTCTCTGAGAGTCTTGGAGTGCTCTCTCGAGTGCTTCGTCTCCAACAGGAGACCGCCGCAAGACATGCGAAGGAAGTTGGTATCAAGGAAATCGATGAGCTTGAATGCCGGATTGTCCTTTTCGACGGATCCGGAAAAGTTCCGTACTCGCCGTACCCACTCCTCGAAAGGCACAATACCTGTCTGCATAGGGACATTGAGGCAGTTGGCGAGAGTCAGGATCATCTGCTTCCAAGGTTGGCCGACAGGGTTGTCGATGTGGTAGATGGGATATGGAGTGGCAGATGAGATGAGTAGCTCTCCGAGAGTCGCAGCCACGTCATTGACAGGTGTCCAAGAGACGGTACCTTCGAAGTTTGGCAGGCATTTGAGCGTTTGTGACGACTTGATGAGGAAAGACAAGTGCTCGAGAGAGTTCCAGTACCCGGAAGTGCTAGATCCAGCGACTTGACCAAGCCGTACCGACATGGTGCGGAAGCAATCTGAATGCTTGTGCAGCGTCTCATCCAGCATGTTTTCGCAGACGAACTTGGCGTCTCCGTAACCGTTAGGTAGGACATCGTCAATACTCATTCGCTGTTCGGGAACGTTGATGTCACCGGTCCTTACCGGATAATGGCCAGTCGTCGCAATGGACGATATGAATTGGAAGCCGAGCTTCGGTCGGAGCGCGGACCTGCAAGCAACATCGCGGGCGAGATGAATGAGGTTACGCATAACGCGAAACTGCGCTTCGAACCCGCTCACAGGCCGCTTGCCGCTCATGGGCCAGGCGTTGTGGACGATGTGGGTGACGGTGTTGACCATATCCTCGTATTGTTCGCGTGGGAGACCTAGGTTGGGCTGAGATGTCTCGGTCTCGAAAACTCGCAATTTGGACAGAGCTTTGTCATCGAGCTCAATACTTCGAGAGGTTAGCGATTGCCGCTGGCGGACCCCGGCTAATGATCCACGAGTGTAGCGATTCAGGCAGATGACGGTTGACACAGTCTCTTGCTCAGCCAGGTACTGCACTAGATGCGAGCCCAAGCTACCAGTAGCGCCTGTGACAAGGACACAGTGCTGGGATAAGACGTTCCCGCTGGAGGGGTTCGAGACCACGAAGTCGCTCGTGTACTTCCGTACATAGTCTGCGACTGCAGCTTGGCGACTGATGTTATCATCCTGCGGCATCTGGGCTGGCTTCGGCGGCACAGGCAGACGCTCATGCCTATGCCTTGTCAGCCCAGGTGGCTCTTGATGCGTGAAGAATCAATGGGCAAGCGCTCGTACTTTGGACCAGAAGCAAACGCAATAATGATGCGCTGAATGCTATTCTCTGGTAGGTGGCCGTCTGTCCAGTCCACATGCCCGAAGCCGACAGCATGGAGCTCACGCTCCCAGCGCGACTCATGAGAAATAGCATGTCGTCGGCCGTCATCAAAGAGCCACCATCCTTCAAGCAGACCGAAAATCATGTCTACCCAGTGGAGCGTTTGCGTCATCTCAAGCATAAGTAGGCAGCCATCGGGCCGTAAGGCCTTGCGTATGTTCTTAGCCGATACTGTCAGGCTATGCGTAGCGTGGACGGCGTTGCTGGCGACAATGAGGTGTTGCGTACCAATAAGATCCTCGGCAGGCTCCTTCTCGATATCATGCGCTCGGAACCTCATAAATGGGTACGCCTTGAACTTTTTGCGAGCAGCAGCCACGAATGAGGGCGCGAGATCAGTGAAGGTATACACCACCGGAACCTCAAGCTTAGCTAGTAGCGGCACCAGATACTTGGTCGTACCGCCCGTACCGGCACCCATCTCCAGTATGTGCAACGGGCCCTGATCTCGCGGTAACTTCGATACCAACCTCGTGACGAAGTCCTCCATGAGTTTGTAGTCGAGCTTGTTCAGTAGGGAGTCCCCGTACAAGCCGGCCACGAGCTCCCGACCTTCTTCACTGCCGAAGATCAGCTTGACGCCATCCACCTTGCCAAGCAAAACTTCCGCAAGACGGGTACCGCAGAAGTAGGTAAGCCTGTTCGCAAAGGCATGATCGGTGTAAACCTCGAGACTCTTCAGGATCGCTTCGGCTGTTCTGATGGGCGGCGAGACTGAGGTGCGCACGATATTGTCACCTTCAAGGTCAACCAGCCGCGCGTCATCCTCAAGCATACTGTACAGGAATTCGGCCAGTCGAGCATGCTGTGGCGCATGTTCAATGCGATTGAGCCTTTCACCGGCCCGCGCTGTCTTGAGAGGACACCCGAGTTGCTCAAAAGCCTCAACGGCAAGTGCTACGCAAAGTTGAGTTTGCTTAGGATTAACGTCGTCCAGATAGCCAGCACACTTGAAATCCATTATGTAACGGTCCGTCAACTGTTTGGACTCTGCGAAAGCGTCGAGGAAATTGACCGGAGGTATCTGCAGTTCACAAGTTTCGGGCTGAGTCGTTTTGATGGCTTGAGGTTGACCGCCAGAAGAAACGCTGGTCATGGAATCGGCCGAGCTATGAGGGCTTTGACTACCGGAAGCGGTTGGCTCGTCATCGTCATCTTCGTCAGTCTCTCCAACAGCAGCAGCAGCAGATCCTCCATCCATCACTCCCAGTACGGAACTGACGCATCTCATAACATCCTGCACAGACACAACTTCAGCCAACTCATCCATGTTCATTTCACACTTGAACTTGCTCTCAAGCTCGTGTGCCATCTCCATCCCCATCAGAGAGTCGATACCGAGGTCGGCAAGCTTAGCGTCTGGTTTGATGACATCAAGGTCCAGTCCTGACAAGTCCGCAATGATGTCCAAGACGATGCCTTGCACATCGAGTTCATGAGTTTTCTTTGGCTCTTTCCTCGCTTTCGGTGTTATGGCCGCCATCGTTTGCTTTACAGAGTCCGGTGGCACAACGCTCTGAGCAGCTGCTGGTACGGCTTCGATCCGAGTGCTCGGAGAGACCATTCTTTCAGGCGTAGAGGGAGCAGCGACTGTCTTTGGAGAGTCCACTGTAAGCCTCTTCAAGATCTTCGACATTGAAGCCTTTGAGACTTTGGCATAATTGATGCCAAGTATGAGTTCAGCTAGCTCGCCCCTGGCTGCGTCGAAGATGAAGATGTCCGTAGTGTAGGCCTTGTCGGACGCCCGGTGATGGCAGGCAAACACATCCCAGACGCAGGGCCGTACAAGGGTTGTTGCCGGAAGCGTAGTCCTAGGCAAGCGGAGCCAGGTTTCAAAACCAGCAGCAATGTACATATCAGCCGGAGATCGATCGGTCATACAGTTGACCCAGAATCCGCCAACCTGGCTAAAACAATCGGAAAGGTGTGTGTCGAGCCAGGTCTCGCCGGAGCGCTGCTTGATAACTCGGCCAGCGGACTCGTTGTCCTTCCCCACCAACTTCTGGAGACCACGGTAAGCTTCGCCGTAGTCTACGATCTCCGAAAAGAGTTTGTAGATGTTGCGACCCTGAAGAGTGTCATCTGGATCGGAGCAGTTCAGTAACTCACTACAGCGGTCGTAGCCGACAAGTCGCTCATACCTGGCAAATTCAGTCTTGAGCTGAGCGTCCTGTGCAGAACGCATGATGAGCTGGCCTTTCACATGAACGATAGACTCGGAACCTGCCGCATCAGTGCTGATATATCGCCAATCCCAGTGATGGAAGTCATGTTCACGGACATGCAGATCCAGCCAAACTGCTCGAGCGAGGTTGGCACAGATTGGTGCAAGGTTCTCGACATCGTGAACTCCTGGTTGCATATTGGACGTTTCGAAGTCCGGACGGAGGCTGAGAAGTGCTTCGATGGCGATGTCGACCTCTAAAGTGGCTGGGCAGATAGGAGCAGTCTGCGCAACGAGGTGGCCGGAAATGAGATCCTCGTATTTCTTGATCATGGTGTTGATACGGAAGCGCGCGGAGCGCTTCAGTTCGTCCTGATACCCAACAAAAGTATACAATCGCGTTGGCATTTCTGGAGATTGTAGCTGATGCTGAGGAACTGATTCCGGGATAAGCTTCTGAGGCCTCTTCAGCTCCAGCCAGTGCCGGCTCTTCTCGAACTGGTACGGAGGCAGTATCAGCGGCGAATAATCGTATGCCTGCCAAGGGTGATGAGACCAGTATGACACGCGAATGCCCTCTCTCCAAAGCTCGACAGTCGCCTCGGCAAGGTTCTGGAGCCCGGCCTCACCAAGAAGATTTGCGCTCTGGAAGTGAGAACTGCGTGGTGCACCAAGCGCCTTGCTCGCCATTTTTGTAATGGTTGAATTCGAGCCTGCTTCGAGCCAGACGGCGCTGGGGAACCGTTTGGCAAGCCTCTGGAAGGCATGATTGGCGTACACCGGCTCCCGCATGTGGTCGGCGAAGAAGCTTGGAGAGATTTGAGCGTCTGCTTGGGACTCCGTGGCCCGCTCCCACGGCACAGTAGGTTCATGGAAGGTCAGGTCCTTGCCAATCTGCAATAAGCTTGGTATTAGGGGCTCCACAAGTGTGGAGTGGAAAGCATTGCTCACGCCGAGCCTTTTTGCTTTGATACTCAAGACGGAGGTCAGGCATTCAGCAACCGCGCCAATTCCTTTGTTGGTACCGGCCAACGTAAATGATCTGGGTCCATTGTAGCAAGCAATTGTAGTAGCCGCCTCGTCTTGGCAGTTTTTGCTGGCAGTGACTAGGAGCTGCTGAATGTCCTCGAAGTCACCCTCAACCGCCATCATAGCACCCTTTTCAGCACCCCAACCGTCTGCCACAACCTGGGCTCTAGCAGCAATGATTTTGATAGTATCGTGAAGGGACAGGACTCCAGAGATCGCAAGCGCCGTAAGTTCACCGAAGCTATGGCCTACGATAGCGGCAGGCTTGATACCAGAATCGATCCAACTTCTCGCGCAAGAGAACTGTAGTGCAAAGAGCATTGTCTGCAGCTTCACGACGTCTTCTGTCGGGGTGTTCGAGAAGATGTCGGGATACAGCCCGGGGAGTCCAAGCGATTCCAGCACGGAGTTGCACTGATCCAGATGTCTGCGTAACAGGCTAGCGGAGGTGTAGAGATTACGATCTAAACCTACACTTCGAGAGGTCTGCCCGCCGAAACAGAGGATCACTGGCCTTTCGTTCCTCTTCGTCACCAGCATGCTCTTATCACCCTTCAAGAAAGCAGCCAACTTGCCATCGAGTTCGGCGACGGAGCTGCAATTGAAGATTAGGCCTTTGTCGAGGTTTCGGTTGGACTGACGGGAAATGGCAAATGCGAAATTGGCCATGGTGACCTTCTCCGGCGAAAGCGCCTTGCGATTAATTGAAGCTCGAAGCCTCTCGGCATACGCGAGCAGACTCCGCTCATCGAAACCGGTGATCCAGAATGGATGGATGGTGCCAGTTCCTTGACTGGGCGTCGCGGTACTGCGGTACTGCAGCGATTGCGTGACGATCATCGATGCATTAGAACCGGACGCTCCGTAGTTGTTAATAAGCGCAGCCCGATGGTCGACGTCCCAGGTTTTCATATGGGTCACAATCTCCAGCATATCAGATGGCGTGGCCTTAATGTTAGGCGCCAAAGAGGAGAAAGAAGCTTGGGGCGGGATCTTGCCTTCCTGAATGAGCATGAGGACTTTGATGAGCGCAATTATACCTGACGCGCACTCGGTATGTCCCACCAGGCCCTTCACAGAGCCAAGAAGGATAGGAGATGAGCGGACATGTGGACCTCCGAAGACCTTGCGGATACTGTCGTATTCAGCGGGATCTCCGACGGAAGTGCCAGTCCCATGAGCCTCCACAAGAGAAATGTCTTTCGGTTGCAGGCCAGCTTTCCTAACGACAGTCTCAAAAAGACTTGAAAGAGAGGATGAGTTCGGTACAAAGATCGGCGTGCAGTTCTCGTTTTGGTAGACAGCTGAGCTTCGAATACATCCGAAGATCGTGTCGCCGTCTGTTACGGAGTTGTTAGTGGAAAGAGAAAGCACATCGACATTTTCTGACATCACACACCTTCGACAGCCTGAGACATCTTCTTCAAAAACACTGAAGAGACCGCTTCTCCTGTTGAACGTTAGCCATGATAGCCTAGAGATAGAAGTATGTTGTGAAACTAACCTCGACAATAGCCATCGGCTTTAGCATCGAACGGCTTGCATGCGCCTGTAGGACTAAGGAAAGATGCACCTGCTAGATTTTGGAACTACATGCATGATATCAGCATAGCCTAGACAAAGCTACAACCGTCCAATTTACCCATAGTGGACTTGTCATCACGGTAGTGCCTACAGAACCGCAACGGGTTAGCGACACTCTCCGGAACAAACTTAGAGTGCTGATACCTACCTCCTGCCAGAGCAGCGTTGCACTCCCCGCCAAGGATGGCGCGACAAGCTTGGTGCACGGCGACCGCAGAGGCCGAGCATGCAGTATCAATCGTGAGCCCGGGTCCGGTCCAACCGAAGTAGTGACTAATCTTGCCAGCAATGAAGCTTTTCAGGTTGCCTGTCGCAGAAAAGGCGCTGGGTGGGTAGCAAGCAATGTTGGCCTCGTAGTCGGCAGCGCAAACACCGACAAAGACACCGACATGTGAGTCAGCATCCGGTGAGTTGAAATAGCCGGACTGTTCGACCGCCTGATACGCTGACTGCAGGAACAGTCTTTGCTGAGGATCCACGGACACCATCTCACGAGGGCTCTTCTTGAAAAACTTATGGTCGAAAGCATCATGATCGCGAACAAAGTTGCCATACCACTTTCGTTTCGGGTCAATCTCCCTCCAGTGTGTGTCGAAAGTGAAGCGCTCCGGCGGTACCTCGATATGTTGGGATTGGGCCTTGCACATCAGCTCCCAAAACTCCTCGAGGTCATCTGCCCCGGCGACTTTAACAGCCATACCAACCACAGCAATATCGTTGTCAGAGTAGCTGTGCTTTGCTTCATTGGCTGAGAGTCTTGCGGACGCCTCGGCCCAATTGCTGAGATTGACGACTTGTGAAGTCAGGCTTCTAGCGAAGGACGGCGGCACACACTTCTCAAGCCCGAAGTTGATGAGCAAGGATCGCTTGTCGGACAGACTAGACGAGTACACCGCATCGAATGTCTGATGCCATTGTGCCTGCTCTAGGAGAATTGAAGAGAGAGCGATGTGATGCAGTTTGCCCGTAGTGATTACGTCCCCTCCGCTGATGGAATGGATCGGTATGACGGCCTGCGATGCGTCGGGTAGCTGTAGGTCCGGGGTGCTGTCACAGAGATTTGAGAGCGATGGCAGTTCATCGCGGTAGCACTCGCAGTGAAAGCGGCCATGGAGATTGACTTCTGTTGCGACGATGCCAACAGCGCGAAGGTCTTTTTGAAGTTCAAAGGCCGTCTTGGCTGATGTGGTGACGGTCGCCCGGTTTTCGTCGTAGTTGACGGATACATAAGCCTATGATCTTAGCTTTCTGTATGTCATTCGCGGCATGGGCAATGTTCTTACCTCGTGATACCTCTGCAGGACTCGGGTCATATCAGCTCTCTGCTCGACGGAGCTCCAAGCTGTAGCAAATGATTTGGACTGTCCATGCGGTCCAGTAAGTTCTTGGAGATCAACAAGGGCACCAATGAGCACTGCAAGCCGCACGGCAGCTGCGCCGTACTTCTGTAACTCGGCCTCCTTTGACGCACACGAGATAGCCAGTCCACTCAGCAGCCCGGTGCAGAAGCCTAGGATACGGGTCTGATGGTCGCGAGCGCTATAGGGATCGTTGCCAAAGCCTGAACTGGTACCTTCAATGCGCACATACTTGGAGTACTGTGTCAGCTGGGTGAGCACCACAAGCGGTGTGAGCAGTATGTTAGGGAGATTCTCCGCAGCGGGCGGCACCGTGCCTGTGGTCAACCAAACATCCAGGCTTTCCAGCAGATGCAGGCCCTGAACGGCTTGGAGCTTGGGCAATTTGACGCAGAGTGTGTTGAAACAAGCCGGAAGTCCTGCAATGACGTCGAGGATCCAAGCATTCTCGGTGGCCTCAACAATCGCTGATCTGAGTTCATGGAAAACACCCTCCGAAAAAGACAAGGCCTGTGGGCCGAACACGAGCACCTTGTTGTTGATGTCGGAGGGACGATTGGCGGAGCTCATGGTGGCTCTCTCACTGTTGAAGTTGGTGGAAAAGACGAGGCAGAGAAACGAGTTAGGTCGTAAGCAGATACGGTGACTGGGTGAGATCAGGGCAGCGGGCTACCTATGTCTATGTTGAGTCTACAGAGTCAGCCTTGACTCGGCTCATGAGACGGCCAGACAGCAGAAGTAGGACCCGCTAGGTGTCTCGGTATCCACCATCAACGAGTAGCAGTCTCCGTCCCGCAGGCTTGAACCGTCCTGTTCCGTGGCCGGCAAACATGTTACGCAGTAGACTACTGCACCGTGTCAACGTGCGTGGTGGTGTTGGTACGGCTTGTCGGATTCTCCGCCAACGGACCATTGATGGCGACGGCAGCCAGTCTCAACGCCATGCGCGCGTCCTCCAGATGCAGCGAAGCTGACGGGACATGGAATGGTCGCGTTTATACTTTCGCCGACACACTTACTCCGGGGTGTTCCAGCCTCAGCCTCGGACAGTAAGCATTTCTCCGACTGTGACTGATTGGCAACACGTACGGAAGGTATTTATGCGTCCAAATAAACAAACCTGCTCAGATGCAGGGTAGAAGCTTGAATTGATGCGACAAAGCATCGGCTAGGATCTATACGCGGCGCGGATGGCTCAGCTCGGGCACCACTCCATGCTACGCTTGGCCCTTGCGAGTTACAAAAGTCGCACCTCGGCTGAGCTCCCTTATATCCATCTTCAACGGCGTCTGCATAACATGAGCTTCTCGTTCATCCCGCCCATCTACAAATTCTACCCTAGACTTACCACAATGTCAACCTCAACCCCTACTAACACTGCCGCCTGGCTCGTCGCAGAGAAGGCCCGTCCGCTAGAGGCCAAGAGCGCTCCATATACGACACCCGGCGAAAAGGAAATCGTCGTGAAAAATGGTGCCCTAGGCCTCAACCTAGTCGATTGGGCGCGTCAAGACTTTGGCAACGCCCTCTTCCCCTGGGTCACCTACCCTTGCGTGCTCGGTTCAGACGTCGCCGGCGAAGTCGTCGAGATTGGCAGCGCGGTCAAGGACTACAATGTCGGTGACCGTGTTCTGGGTATGGCGATCGGCTTGACAAGCAACCGTCCTGCCGACGGTGCGTTTCAGGCATACACGGTGCTACCCTCCCACATGGCCTCCAAGATTCCAAGCTCGCTCACGTACGAAAGCGCTTCCGCCATTCCTCTCGCCATCTCGACCGCCGCATGCGGTCTGTTTCAGAAGGAGTATCTCGGCCTTCCGTTGCCCACTGCACCCGCTCGATCTGCGAGCGGCGAGACGCTCCTGATCTGGGGCGGTTCTTCCGGTGTCGGGAGTAACGCCATTCAGCTTGCTGTCGCCGCGGGCTTTGAGGTCGTTTCCACAGCTTCACCCAAGAACTTCGAGTACGTGAAGAAGCAAGGGGCTAGCCGAGTCTTCGACTACCACAGCGACAGCGTGGTGGCTGACATCGTCGCTGCATTGCGGGGCAAGAAGAGCGCCGGAGCTCTGGCGATCGGCAATGGCACCATCGAGCCGTGCATCAAGATTGTCCAGCAAGTTGGCGGGAAGCAGTTTGTCGCCAGCGCCAACCCTCTGCCCAACGAGATTCCCGAGGGCGTTGGCTGCAAGTTCATCTTTGGCAGCGATTTGAAGGATAATGAAGTCGGGCCCGCCATCTTCGTCGACTATTTGCCGAAAGCTCTCGAAGATGGTACATTTGTCGCGTCACCGCCCGCAGAGGTGGCTGGCGAGGGTTTAGGTTCCGTTCAGGGCGCGTTGGATGAGCTCAAGAAAGGCGTCTCGGCTAAGAAGCTTGTGGTGAAGTTGTGAAAGCCTCATAGGAATCCAAGAGAGGTATGAAGATGTATGAAGGAAGCCTGTCTCTTGCAGTTTTTGAAGTTCATTCCCCTCCGCTCTCCACGTCTTTATGCTGCCACCTGCCTTGGGACTTGTATACAGGATACCGTGATCTGTGTGGCGTTCGTGACGAACTTCCGATGATGCAATCGCGGCGGTATATAGAGGGCAGTCGGTACCGACCGAACGGGACCGACAGCGCGAGACCGGGTTGATGCCGTGTCACTAACGACAACGTGTCACAGATTCCGACAGTGATCTTACACAGCACCTGATCCGTCTGAATCTCGATGCCATGATTCTTGTGCGGCATAGCCACGGAAGCCTGCAACGTAGGTGAACTCACGGACCCTTCCGCAATGGACTCGACACGGCAGGATTGCCAACCCCTTCCTCCGTTGAATCTGTAGCCTTCGCGTCTTTCGAACCGGCGTGCTGCGCCATGTGTCCGGCTCGGTGTAACTCGAGTGGTTGCCACCAATGACACCATTAGGTGCTAGTTCAGCTGTGCAATCGGGTCATACTACCAGAACGGTGCGGATCATGATGAGCGTTCGGCTTGCCGTCTTCACTGCCCTCAACCGCTCGCGAGGGCTGTGGTATGTCACTTAAGAGACGTTATCTAGTCTGCCAGAATCGGTTCTTGTGATAACGACGCTCCCAGCCTCTATCAACATCATGGTGGCCGTGTCATCACTTTTGCAGGCGGTGCTCGGTACCCAGCACACTCGCCAGAATCTCACTGCGCTCTTCGGCCCTAGTCTCTCGTCTGGCGCAGAGATCATTCTACCTTCCGAGCCGGGCTTTTACAGCAGGCTGCAACAGCGTTGGACAGACTACAATGCTCCCTCCTACGGAACTGGTGCTATCAAGCCTGCCACAGAGGCGGACGTTCAGAACATCGTAAGCCCTCCTAGTGACGGCGCAACGTAATGCAAATACTCATGAGACGCAGGTTAAGATTGCCTCAACGAACAAAATTCCGTTCTTCACTACCGGTGGTGGACACGGAATCGCAGACTACCATGCCTTTGACGGACTTTCGATTGATCTAAGCCATTTCAGTTCCATACACTTGGACGGCAGCACAGGTTTCTTGACAATTGGCGGCTCAACTAAAATTCGTCAACTCATCAAGCCTCTATATCAGGCCGGGAGGGAATTACCTCTCGGTTCTTGCGCCTGCGTTGGCATAGTTGGTGCCACGCTTGGCGGTGGCATTGGCTCGCTTCACGGTCATCGCGGGCTCATGCTAGATGCTTTGGAGTCCGTTCGGATTGTTACTGCAAACGGAATGTTGCTGCAAGCTTCAGAGACCGAACACGCCGACCTTTTCTGGGCTCTTCGGGGGGCTGGCAGCAATTTCGGTATCGTTACTTCTGCTACCTACAAGGTCCCCGAAGCATCGAATAAAGGCATGTACATGAATGCCGACTTTGTGTACCCGGCAAGCGCAAACCAGTCTTTCTGGAAGGTAATGCAAGACTTTGACTCGATACTTCCGGCTCGTCTTGCTATCACTGCGGTAGCATTTTACAACAGGGTTACTGACGAGGTATGCGCTCTGGAGTCGTCATGACTTATCGCACCTGCTAATGTCTCTAGCCTGTTATTGCTGTCAACGCGATCTACTTTGGTGCGCAGGAAGAGGGTGAACCGTTTCTGGAACCTTTCAAGTCCTTGAGTCCTGTGATGAGCAATATCAGTATGGTCTCCGGAGACCGCTACATGGACGCCGCCTTCTTTAACTTCTTCGGCAATGATAATGGCGCCTGCACTCCTAACCAGCACATCAACATCTATACAGTAGCTCTGAAACAGACCCATCCGACTACTTTTGAGTCCTTCTTTGCGAACCTCACAGGTTTCTGGAAGGCAAATCCAGACTATCAAGGGCGCTTGCTCATGCAAAGATATCCCACGGACGGTCCTCTCGCTACTGCAGATGAGAAGACGGCTTATGCGTATCGCGATGTGAAGACTTATATGTGAGTACATCGTTATGGAGACCCAAATTGGCCCGCATACTGACGTGTGCGTCGATAGGAACATCGAAGGCTTCTACTCAGACACAAGCCTCGACGATGCGGTCAACGCCTTTTCTTTATCAGCTCGTGACGAATTCGTCAAGACCAGCGGGTTTGACAGACTGGCAGTGTACTCAAACTACGCTCACGGCGATGAAGGAGCAGAAGCTTGGTACTCAGTGCGAAAGTTAGCTCGGTTGTCAGAGCTGAAGGAGAAGTATGATCCGACGGAGTTGTTTAGTGTGAATCTCCCGATTCCATTGCATTGGACGAACTCGCATAAGGGTACTTGGAAAGCGACACTGTAAGTTTATAAACCAGTAATGAAGCAATCATGTAGCATAGAATTCAGTATTTCTCGGAACTGTGTGAAAAAATCTTGCGAGGCGTGTTTTGGTGGGAAGCATTACTCGGAGATTCGTGTTCAATACAACGTGACAATGCATGTTCTATGATCTGAATAGAACTGTTGCTACAGTGTCTGACTCAGTGTTGTACCCTCCGGAAGACAGGTAGGGCTAATTGCTAGTCCTTCTTCCAGATACGATCTGACCCGCGACAGGACATCTTCCGCCATCTCGCCCTTGTAGTAAGCAGAATTATAATCCAAAGACAGACACAGCCGTCCGCGAAAAGTCCATGCATACAGCAGTGTCTGCCGTGTCATCATGCTGACTCCAAAGCGAAAAGTATCAACCTTCACCGCTTGGCCATAATGGCCAGTGAGATACTGCTCAATGACACCGAGACTGCTGAGAGTGATGCCGCTAGGAGGTTTCGGTGCTGTTGCTCCTGGCGGACGTGGTGCGAAGAGTTTAGCAGCGTGGTACTTGTAGATCCATTTGAGTGATTGTAAGAACTCCTCACTGTACCAGTTGCGATATGCGAGCGTCAGGTCTACAGCATTCTCGTCGAACGAGCGGCTGTGTGATACTGTAGGTGTAATACTCGCCACGTACGTTTGGCATGCGTGAGCTTTGGTGTTATAAGGCGACGGCAGATAGCCTCGCATGTTGACCGCCATCACGGTGGTATAGTCTGTTCCGCGCTCCTCCAGCGACGAGAAGGAGAAAACAGTTTTTGCTAGAGCGGTATGGACCGCCGCGGAGACACTGATATTTCGCGCTTTGCACGATGCTACGAGTGCGGCGGTCTCTGTACTGTCGAAGATAATCTCTAGGTGCGCTGTATCGTCCGGTGTTGTGGTAGCATCTCCTTCGAAGGGTAGGCCGCCCGAATGTACGGCTTTTCTATGGAAGTCGTCAATGTATTTTCGAGCATAGTCCTGCAGCTCCGAGTCCTCGTCATCGATAGCACCGGCAGCACATTCTAAGCTTGGTGACGGCAGGATCGTAGACCGCATCTTGGGGGGTGACGCAACATCGTGTTGTGCGGCGAGTATCTCGAACAGCCGATTGAGGAGAATGCACGTCCCGAGGGCATCGTGTCGCCAGTGCTGACTTAGAAAGACAATCTCCGAGGAAGGAGGGAGGAAGAACAAATACGGAAGAGCCTTTGGCTCTGCACTTGATATGACTTCGTCCGCACTCAAGTCGAGCTCTACGACGAAGGTCTCGTTGGCCCACTCTTCGACGACAGATTCACTCAGTTGCACAAAGTGTTTGGTGTAGCCATCCGGCCGCACGCTGAGTCCAGGGTACTCAAGCAGAAGAGCTTTCCACGCCAGCTTGAGAGCGGATGCTGTGTCTGCGCCGCCGTTCTGCGATGCATGCTGGAAGCTGCACACGCAGTGAATGGCCCAGTGTTCCTTACCCATATGAGCGAAGGTCCTCGACATGTTCAGGTAAATCTTCTCATAGTCGCTAAACGCTCCGAGGACCCCGTCACTGTGCAGTCGGGTGGCTGGATTCATCTGAGCAGACTTGTCAGACTTTGGCACAACGTCTGCTTGGCGTGAATTGTAGACGGACAAAGCCACGGGCCAGATGAGCAACGCCGACTTGGGTCGACATATGACAGTAGGTTGGCCTGCCTGGATAATCACTTGTCGCAATCCAGAGTATTTCGACTATACATCTTCGAGGAAGATATCTGCGTTACCTGTCTGATCAGCACTGGGGGACATATCGTTTCGGAAGCTGAGTTGCGGAAGAAAAGAAACCCCGAAGGAGCAGCCAGGCATCGGGATGCGTCAGCCTGCACGTTCTAAGGGAAGAAAGCGTACAATCTACGAGATGGCACCACCCTCCCGTCGATACCGCGACGGGCTGAGGCGAGACTGTTTGTTCTCGCTATGTAACGTTG
>Ga0058704_10000852_pt1 | contig 14898 bp, 12 predicted proteins | sample AgamicMgSfe_FD_71363 | JGI IMG/M metagenome (GOLD analysis project Ga0058704, IMG submission 71363) | Agave microbial communities from Guanajuato, Mexico - Mg.Sf.e | ecosystem: Host-associated > Plants > Phyllosphere > Phylloplane/Leaf | place: Guanajuato, Mexico | collected 2012-05-30
CTACCAAGGGCACTATTTCTCTTGGTCAGGGCACCGCGAAGTCGCAGATCGCTGCGAAGACGAAGGCACCCACTGCGCCTGAGCCTGTGCAGAAGGGACCCATCATCAAAGATGAGCAGTGCAATCCCATGGACCCGAATCTCAGGCAGACTATCTTGTCGCAGATGAAGCCTTCATTGACATCTTACGAAGGGTACCATGAGCGTCTGGATGTCAGCTCCGGTCGGACAGCTGAGGTCCGGAAGTTCATTAAGACTCTGCAGAAAGCGAGCAGGAGTAGCATGAACCCGGATAAGACTGCCCAGACACTGTCGTTGCCACCCATGCTGTCCTTCAGAGGCGCAGAGGGCACGTACACCATCAAGCGTGAGCTTGGCGCTGGGACGTTCGCGCCGGTGTACTTAGCCGAGAACAGCGCTGCCATACCCACTGATGATGAAACCAACGATGAGAATCGCCCGCCCTCTCGCGTCGGGAAGCAAACGCATCGCAAGCAGCTAGAGGCTGTGAAGATGGAGGAGCCGGTCAGCACATGGGAGTTCTACATCCTACGACAGTCTCATCGCCGGCTCGGAGTCAGCCGTGCGGCGGAGAGCATAGTGCGAGCTCACGAGATGCACCTGTTCCGTGACGAGTGCTTCCTGATCGAAGAATACAGAGATCAAGGCACACTCCTCGACCTCGTCAACATCAGTCGTTTGGACAGTAGTAGTAGCGGCGGTATGGACGAAGTTCTCGCCATGTGGTTCACCGTCGAACTACTCCGAACTGTTGAAGCAATGCACAGCAAACAGCTCATCCACGGCGATCTCAAAGGTGACAATGTGCTCGTCCGTTTCGACGACCCAGGCGTGGAGATGGACTGGTCACCTACCTACTTCCCTTCAGGTGCACACGGTTGGGCAAGCAAGGGTGTCTGCCTCATCGACTTCGGCCGCGGCATCGATATGAAGCAGTACGTGCCTAACGTTGCTTTCATCGCGGACTGGAAGACCTCTGAGGCCGACTGCGCTGAGATGCGCGAGCTGAGGCCTTGGACGTACCAGATCGACTACCACGGCTTGGCTGGGATAGTGCACAGCTTGCTGTTTGGGAAGTACATGGAGACTATTGGTGAGAAAGGCGGTGCGCTGGGTCAGGGTGCGACGAAGACCTACAGGATTCGGGAGAATTTGAAGCGATATTGGCAGACGGAGATTTGGAGTGAGTTGTTCAGTCTGCTGCTGAATCCACTCGCGCATCTGGATGGCGAGGAAGGGCGCAAGATGCCAGTGTTGAAGGGTATGCGTGGGTGCCGGGAGCGGATGGAGGGTTGGATCGAGGAGAACTGTGAGCGTGGTGTTGGATTGAAGGGTACGATTGCGCGGATGGAGGCTATCATTAAGGAGCGGAGAAGAAAGAGCGCAAAAGTCGCATGATGCGCACTTTGCGCGCAGTCGTATGGGGTTGCTCGGAGGTGCAACACTGTCACTGCAGTCACTCTATGTCAATGTTCGATGTCGCATTGTTGAAAATGCCAAACTGCTCTACTATGAAGAGAATACATCAGTTGACTCGCGCCAGAGATGCGTGGTGCCAACAGAGTCTTTATGGTCACTCGTCCACGTCGTGTCACCCTCCGTGCCATCTCAAGGCCAGCTCTGAAAGTTGCGCTTAGCTCCAACCAGGAGGGCCGCCCCAGTCGTCGGCGGCGCCGAACGGAGGCCAACGACGCGTTTGATCTGCGTCACATCCATTGGCGTCGAAAGCATCATCGAAATGAGCATTGCTTGCCGGGTCGGTCAAGAATTGTGACCAGTCGTCACTAACACCGTCGTCGAAGCTGTGTTCAAATACAGAGCTGGCATCACCAACATGGTCCCTAAAATGCGTAAAGCTCGGTACGTTGATGAGTGATGGTATATTCCCAGGGTCCTGCAGGGACTGCGGTACGCGATTGTACTCTGGGTTTATTTGAGGACGTTGAGCACCCGGAGATTGTCGAAAGTAGGGACCTTCTGAAAGACGGTCCATCCCGCCTTGGTACGCCACAGCTGAATCGTTGCTCAAATATGGCATGTTGACCGAAGCTTGCATGCGTGTTTGCTGCAGAATACGGCCAGATGGATCTGGGGTGGACGGGATAGTCGCCCTACCAGCTCCGCCGGAACGAACTGCTTCCATCAATGAATATAACTGAGTGCCAGACCCTGTCTCGGTGCGAGAGCTTGTTGCTCCTTGCGATATAGGTCCTTTAACGACCACGCTCGGACTCTGATAGCTTTGAGTGGCGAGCTGCGTGATCATCTCTCGCATGAGACGAACATCTTCCATGGTGCGAAGGCACACCTGCTCGACTTGAGCGAGGCGCACCGTATCGGAGTAACGAGCAAAGCTACTAGGGGCTACAGGTTGATCGGTCGTGGCGGATAGCGTCTGCACACCTCCGCACTTGTAGCATGCTGGCAGCATGTGGCATCTCATCAAGTGTTGGCTAACCTTTTTGTCAGCGATAAGACCGAAAGCAACGCATGATGATGTAACGTACTCGAGATCTCGAGAACAAGACCATCCCTGCGAACCGCATGTCTTGAATCTCTTATGCTTTATGCCGTTGAACAACAGAGGATCTCGTTGGTGATAGTAGCACGCCCACCTACGTTCGTCCGTCAGATCAAACTTCGTTGGCATCCTTCCCCGAGCTGGACCAGGACCGATGTCATCATCACTGTCGCCGAGACCTTCGCTGTCGTCCTTTTGTTCGTTGGAAGAATTTGCAGCATTGTATGTACGCTGAAGCTTCCTCCTCGGATTGGGTGGCTGGCTCTTGGCTTGACGTTTACCATTACATCTATAATCAGTCTTTCCAGTTGTAGTAGTGTATAACGCTGCGTCGACTACGACTGGATTCACTCGTGCTGAAAGGTTCTCTTGTTCAGGTTTACTATGCTGTTTTTCCCGGAACCCATTTGCAGGTTGACTTTCTGGCTTCTTTTCTCTGTGTAAGCCTGTTGGAGAAGCTTTTCCTGGCTGTTCGACATGATACGGCAGCTGACAGTCGTCTTTCGTGCACTTTACGTAAGCCAAGTTCGAGTGACCGGCAGTTCCACGTTCGCGCCGTAGGTCAATCTGCGCCGAAGGAGTAGTGCTTCTTACGTGGGCTTGCACCTTTCGACACTCCATCTCATGCAAGCCAATGACCTCTTCGGATTGCACCGAAACCCTGTCCATGTGAGAAAAGTCGGAAACCGTTGTGGACTCAACTTCGGAGGAGCAATCATCACCGTCGTAGCGGTCGCCATTCATCAGGATACTCGAGCGTCCGGAACAATAGCCTTCGTCTGATGGTGTGCTCGTGTCACAAGCCATGCGACCGCATCGATCATGGGTAAGTAAAGAATCTTGCCGAAGTCGCTTGGAGCGGGCGATATTACGCCAGCGATCGAAGAACATGCGTGCAAGAACGAGGTTTTCCCCGCCCTCGGAAAAGGGTTGGGAATACTCGGCTTCTTTTCGTGAAGCAACACGCTCCGCCCAGCGACGACCGTATTGCCAAGCAAGCAAAGGAGCGCAGTAAGTCCATCTCGAACGTTGATCATCCATCCACGCAGGCGGGCGAGGCTCACCGCAGCTGACATTATGCAGATGCATCGTCCGATCCAGTGACAGCCGACGACGTGACCGCCAGCGACGAACAACCCTTTTCGCACAGAGCAACTGGTGAACGACTGCAGGCCATGAGTAACGAGTGCGTATTCCTAGCCATTCAATGCTTCTCACGTATCCAAACGTCTGCGGCCGCTTAACGGCGTCTGATAGTGTTTTGGCGAAAGTGGAGAGTGCTGGCTTGTCAAGCACCTCGTTGAACGTAAATCGCAGATCCAGGTACGCTGTATTCACGTCATGGATGTTATGACGGGTGACCTCTCCTGTGCTGGAATCGTCGAACACAAGCGGAGCCAGTTTAATATGCCGCCCGTCTCGCGCTCGGTATCGTGGAAAGATGTGGGAGCTCATGTCTCGCCTTCGTTGCATGATATCGGCATTTAAGTCAAAAGTGTTAAAAGCTGAATCGTCCCTTCTCGAGAACATCGTCAAAGAGTCGATGAACGCACGAGTGAAAGACCGTGGACCAGGCCTAGCGGTTGTTCTATTGATGCCAGTCGCCGCAAGAACCTCAAATGAGCGAGTGTGTTCTGTGGCACCCTTCATAATACTGCCAGCGCAACAACAATCGAGCACAGCGAGCACGTCGGCGTCCGCATCGTCCAACACGCCGCTCGCTTTGCTCCAGTCCGCGACCGGTTTATGCATTTTCTGCGACCGAGCGTGTTCCGGTGATAGTGTACTTGACAAAGTAAGTTATAATCACAGACAAGAGCAGGAAGTAGGGCGATCTCGTACCCATGAACAGTGAGGCTTCCATCATCTCTCCCTACACCGTGGCCGGTGTAATACACAATGAGCAGATTGCTTCGACAAGGTCCATCATTGTCGAGAACAAAACGGGCCAAGGCATGGCTTAGCTGAGCCTGAGGCTTCGTCTTGGTGTCAAGCACCACTCTCGAACACTGGAATCCGAACCTATTTATGAATACGCCTTGCAACTCCTGGACCTACGCACATTGTCAGTGTTGCGATAACATTGGATCTTCTGGATCTGGGCTCGTCTACCTCTGCTGCACATCCCAGATCTTGATCTAGGTCATCAGCCCACTGTGCTATCAGCACCGCGACATGGCGATAGTCGTCAGCTTCTCTAAGGTTCTCTGGCATGGTACGCTCCCACGCCGCGCGCATCTTGGCGTCGTAGTCTGGCTCGTTGAGATTTAGATAAACTTCGGATGCTGGCGTGTCCGCAACATGGTGGCCGTCAGGCTTCCGTGTCGGGAAGATACCCATTGCTCTGCTTGCAGCCAATTCCAGATGGAAGACTCCCTGTGATGGTAGTCTTCTCACACGAGGTTTCGAGCGTACCCTTGCTTCGATTCGAAATGGGAGTGGTAAGCTCAGAGCCTGTAAATTCCAGAATGAAGAAGGAGCTCCAAGAAGGCAAAAGTCACCTACCTATCTATGGCTTTGTGAGATACGGTCTGGGCCGTGGTGGCCATTGCTGCCTACTAGCTTGCGCGCAAGTGTGCGTTCTTCGAAACGCACATTTGTGCGGGGACGATGCAGCTGCGCCCAAACGACGCTTGCTCAGCCTCACAAGACCGGTCATGCCATTATGGACATTCGGCGCGTCTTCTTCGGAGCCGCAGAGTATGAAACCACCTTGTTTGTAATTCTGCCACATTGCAAAATGTTTCAGGTATAGCGATGCGTACAAGACGAAGACTGTTGGCTCTTCTTATAGATGCTATCGAGTGTGGAAGTACCTACCATGGGTGCACGACTTCCACGCACATTTGCGCTTTGTCCATAAAATGTCTGTTTGCGCACACTTCTACTGTCAATGATGTGCGTTGCTGGCAGCAGTCTTGGGAACGATTCGTAGCCAGCCAATTTTTGCTGCGAAGCGCACACACAGCAAGTGTGCGCAACATTGAGTGCGCAACATTCGTAAATATCGTATATGATATTATGGGACCCAATACCTCTTCAGTCATCATCTGTCTAAGAGTCTTCCTTGATGATACAGCGATAAGTCCGGAGTATGGCAGACGAGACGCTCCCGCAATCCAGTACTAGTCAAGAACTCGACGAGTTCGAAATGTCCTCACAGAACGCGAGTTACTGGCGTTTGGCCGTTCGGGTCAAGACCGGGCAACACCTCCTGAAACAGTTTCCGGTCCAGCTGAACGAGCCTCCAAGCTCAGTCGTAGAGAAGATCGTCAGATGGGCGCAAGATGCCGGTATACCTCACGGAAGCCGGCTACGAAGGGTGGTTAGCCTTCGTAGACTTGTTGCGTACGTTGCAGTGCTCGACGACGTAAGTTGTGTTCGCACGGTGTTCTTCGAGTAGGCCACTAATCAACTGATGTAGGCGGTGGTCTATACGCAAGACCTGGAAACGCAACGTGGTCGCGAAGTGCTTGTGCGAGACAAGCAGTATGATGCAGGCCTTACGCATGCCATAGCCCTGCCTCAACTCTTTGTGCCTGCCACCGATTTTGTGGCGATGCGAAGCCAGCTGTATGGCAGCATCAGCACACCGAATAACGCATCAGGCTTGGTTGGCGGATCGAAGATACTCCTTATCTGCTGGGAAGCGGACCAGGAAAGGATTGTCTTCATCTCACTGTCCACGGTTGTCGCTTGCCATTGCTATAGGCATTGTTGCCGGTGCGGCCAGCGGGAGTGCGCAGGTGGGCACGGGTATCGCCAGCGCTACAATTGCGTGTCTAGGAGCTCTGCAGGCCTTGTGCTTCTGGGCCAGTGGTCGTGGGCGCTGATTAAGACAGAGTCCTGCAGTAAGCATTGGACTGGGCATTTGGGAGGTTCGATCGTCATGTGTGTAATTCCGAAGCATGTTGAATGATGTCCAATGTGTGTGATACTCCTGTATCAGCAAGCGAATGTCCGGTGAAGAGTAACAGCTAGGAAGACTGTCGTGCGAATAGCGTGCGGGTCATTGACAAGTGGGTATCCGAACGCGCCAAGAAATTGTCCGCGACCAAGCGCGTCCTCCAACTTGGGACTTTCAATCCAAAACACCAAGGATGAGCATCTCTGCCACTCCTGAGCTCTCGAGGCGATCGTCGCCCAAGCGGAAACGGTCAGACTCGCCAGACACAGCAATACCGCAGTACGATGGACCCGCCGACGACCCTGCAGCGCTGCATTTTGCGTATGAAGACGAAATGCCGAGTGAGCTGCAGTCACCCGCTGCAGAAGAAGAGCAGGATGGTGCGCCGGCGAAGAAGCAGAAGATCGAAAGACCAACGAGGCTCAACTATGTGCCCCACATGACATTGAGAGGGCACAAGAGAGGTGTTGCTGCTGTCAAGTTCTCGCCGGATGGGAGGTGGATAGCAAGTTGCTGTAAGAGTGAGCCGGTTGTTGCGCGTAGCTACATTCGCTGACCCGTGTTGTAGCGGCGGATGCGACGATCAAGATCTGGGATGCGAAAACGGGTGCTCTTGCGCATACACTTGAAGGCCATCTCGCTGGTATCTCTACAATCGCGTGGAGTCCTGACTCGAAGGTGCTAGCCTCAGGCTCGGACGACAAGATCATTCGCTTATGGGACATCTCGACTGGCAAATGCCTGCCTTCGCCGCTCATTGGGCACCACAACTATGTCTACAGCCTTGCTTTCTCACCCAAGGGCAACATGCTTGTCTCTGGATCGTACGATGAAGCAGTCTTTTTATGGGACGTTCGGACAGCGCGTCTGATGCGCAGTCTACCCGCGCATTCAGACCCAGTCTCGGGTGTGGACTTCGTAAGAGATGGGACACTCATAGCGTCATGCTCCAGCGACGGGATGATCAGGATATGGGACACTGGCACTGGGCAGTGCTTGAAGACGTTGATACACGAGGACAATGCGCCGGTGACGAGTGTTCGCTTCGCGCCAAACGGCAAGTTCGTGCTTGCTGCTACACTCGACTCGAACGTGCGGTTATGGAACTATGTGGAGGGCAGGTGCGTGAAGACGTATCAAGGACACGAGAACAAGAAGTACAGTATGGGTACAGCGTTTGGGATGTATACTGCTGGAATAGAGAAAAGTGCAGATGCGGATGGTGAAGGGCAGGAGCCTCAGCCAAGCTGGGCGTTCGCCGCCTGCGGAAGCGAAGATGGCAGGACGGTGCTATGGGACGTAAGCTCGAAGGAGGTGCTTCAAGAGCTGAAAGGGCATGAAGGCGTAGTGTTGGGTGTCGACGTCGGCTTGGAGGACCAAACCATCGTGACGTGCGGGAATGATAAGACTATCAAGATCTGGAAGAGGCGGCCATTGCCAGCGGCCACCAATGGCACGAATGACTCGCATGAGATCGTGCAAGCAGAACCGGTGACAGCAGAGCCGTCAAGGCAGCCCTCTGTAGCTGCGCACGACGAAGGCTGAGGACGAGTTTGGGCGCTGCACACCGACAACATATCTATAAGCGAAGCAGCCGCGTGCAGTCTGAAGGATGGCAAGACGTTTTTTCGCGCGTGCTATGGAGGCAGAGAGCAGCATATGCGCGATCGTGTAAACCGATATTGCGCGCGTCATCGTCATATCCAGTCCCTCGACCAAGTGCCGATCTCATCGCGGCTGGAGAAAACGCGAGCTCAGGAACCAGGATCGCCGTTGGAGTCTCCAGTTCTCCACAGGATGGGATTGGAGGAACAATTCTGCGGGGATTCCCAGAGCCTCCACCAGCCTTCCGCTTGCATGCACCACCTGATCACCAGCCTTTTCTGGTTAGCAACAGCAATTGTACCTGCAGAAACTTGCGTTGCCGTCGACTACGCGGAAATGTTTTGCCAAAGTACGCGCAGGTATAAGATGTACGGCTCCCACGTGTGACTTCATGTAGGTGTACAGCTTCCACTTCGAGATTTCTGTCAAGATGCTGTCCAAGACCCTGCTCGCGTTCGGCGCCCTCGCCGCTACGTCGGTCAATGCCCTCCTCACCAACGTGACAATTTTCACTCCACCAAGCAACTACACGATTCCGCGCACGCTGTACGCGCGTACCCTGCTGCTGGACCAGGACTGCGAGACCAGCAATGTCCTATTAGCGACATGGGAGAACTACCTACCAAACAACGACTCTAACCCATACTTCCCGATCTACCAGTCTCTCGACGGCGGTGAGACTTGGTCTGAGCGATCTCGTGTGTACGACCAGGCCAATGGATGGGGTCTGCGATACCAACCTTTCCTTTACGAGCTTGCGCAGCCGATTGGAAATTTCAGTGCTGGGACTATCTTGCTTGCGGGCAATAGCATCCCGAACGATTTGAGCCAGACGCAGATTGATCTGTATGCTTCGACAGACAAGGGATACACTTGGACTTTCGTCTCGCACGTTGCTCACGGTGGGGAGGCACTCCCAGACAATGGTTTGACGCCTGTGTGGGAGCCGTTCTTGATGATGTACGTGAGAAAGGACACCACCACTTACTGCAGCGCTAATGTTGCGTGATACAGGTACGAGAACCAACTAGTATGCTACTACTCCGACCAACGCGACCCGGCCCATGGCCAGAAGCTTGTCCACCAAACCTCCACCAACCTCCTCAACTGGACCGCACCCGTCGACGATGTCGCATACTCCAACTACACTTTCCGCCCCGGTATGACGACCGTTTCGCAACTGCCTCTCGGTAACTGGATTATGACCTACGAGTTCTACGGTGCCCCCGAGGCGCCCTTCGCGATCTACTACCGCGTCAGCAACAACCCTCTCACCTTCAACAACTCGGTCGGCCGCCCAATCATCGCTACAGACGGCACTGTGCCGATCAGCTCGCCGTACAATGTTTGGACGCCCGTTGGTGGCAGTCTGGGCACGATCGTGGTTAGCTGCGGAACGTTGAGCGAGGTCTTCTTGAACCACAACTTGGGTGCTCCGGGCGCGTGGACGAAGATGCCGACGCCGGAGGGTGTAAGTTACACCAGGAACCTGAGAGTGCTGCCGGATGAGAGCCAGATCTTGATCACGGGTGGTGGTATACTGAGCGGGACGAACAACAGTGTCACGACTAGCTCGATTGATATCACGCCTGTTGGGCCGAGCTTGGCGAAGTGCAACAACAATGGCACTACTGGATACGGGAAGATGATGTTGTAGATAGCTAACGTGAAATGTATTGTATATACTGAATGGTCGAATAGTTCACGTCAGCCATTGGCTGTGAGCATGTCTCATGCAACGTTCGGTCGTCGCCATCTCCGTCACCACCTGTCGAGGATCAACGCTGTTCAGGCTGCTAGCAAGCTAATCTGTCATAGCCCATCGTTAAGGCCAGACATGACCACTAGCACGCTCAAGGCTATATGTGCCCTGCGTGATCAGCTTGTGGTGCACGAAGCTGACGAACACCCAAAGAAGGTAGAGGACGTGAAGCCTGCACTCAAGATCAGGGTCGGGATCACCGCCTCTATCGTCGCACCCAGCATATCGCCAATTGCTGCCGAAGCGGGAGGACCAATGCCAGTCTTCCAATGCTCCCACCCCTTCTTGACCTCGGCCAGTAGCCCATTGCCACCCCCGATCACGTGTCGTCGCACCTCACCAGGAGTACAATGGCATCGCTCCGCTACCGGAATATCACAACTTATGCATCCAGCCCGCCCAATGGTCCAGATGGCCACGCAGCGCATCGTCAAATATCTCAAGGAATCCTACCGTCTTCACCTCTCTCAAGTTTCTGAAGTCTACCGGAGTATGCTTCGGCCACGCATCGGCGATACTGGGAGGTATTCAGGCCGTAGAAGCACCATGAGTACCATCGTGCTTGACTATAAGAGCTTCAAGTGCCGCCGCTTTCAAACTCCCATCAATGCCACGGCACGCTGCTTGTTTTGGCATTCCGTCCTCGAACTCATGGTAGCTTGGCGTACCTTCTGCTGGGCGCACGATGGCCGGCCAGGCCATATGAAGATCAGCATGCTTAAGAGTGACATTGACACCTTGAACACCTTCTTCCTCGAGCTTGTAGCATCCGATTGCAGTGCAAGTCAAAGTACAGTCACCGTCAGCCCGCCGCTCTAGCGACCTTTTGAACCAAGTGAAGGCCCTACAGTCATTCCTGCTCTTGCCGTAGTCGCAATTGAGGTTCTTGAGTCGAGGGAAGCTCGCAATCATTCTTCGTATGCTCGATACAGACAGCTGACAATGATTGCAACCCCTCAGACCGTCCCGAACTTTTCCTCTACATGCGTCCGAGAGCCCGAAGGTGGAGAGGTGCAGACTCACGATCAGGTGTCGCTGAAGCTTTGTGCCGGTGCATCGCGGCGCTTCGAGTCACATTATTGCCTTGGGCACGGCAAGGACGTTCACCCTGTAAAGAGCCTCTAGTGCCTCCTCGAAGACGAGACGGCTCACTTAAAGAAGCGCTAGATGCTCGAAAGGCTCTGCTAGCTGCAGCGGCTGGGAACCCATGGCATACGGCATCAAGACATGGTGGCGGATGTAGAGTGGCCGCAGGTTGTCGCCTGCTGGTAGCGTGAATTCATAGATCGTACTTCGAAGTTCGGGTGGGAGTTCGAGAAACGGACTGCGTGCCATCCTGGTAGCTGGTGACGGAGTGTTCCTTCTGGAGTCGAGCGCGTTGATTGTAAGACGAGCTGTCGTTCTGATCCGGCTGATGTAGGTGGTCAGTAGCGGACACAAGTAGCTGGCCTGGTCTTGTGGCCTACGGGGCAAGCATCACTGCAGGCCAAAGCGATGAATTGGCAAGGGCTCGGACTGCATCCAATCCATTCGCCCTGATTCCTGAGTTCCAACTTAGCATCGACGGCACGACGGGACAAACAGTGACGTAGCTCAAAGGAGCGGCACCGCGACCGCTGATCATGGTACGAGGCCACGAAAGACTCCCTAAACACAAGAGTGAATCATCTCTTACGTACCGATTGCCCTAAGAGCTGTACCACGTGTCCATCGAGAGCTGTGCTAACGCGTTCTCTGTCAAACTCACAAGCTCCTGTATCAACTCCTGTATCACTTTCTGTATGCCCAGGCCTCGTATCTCTATCCTGTCTACAGGGAGGCTGCTCCACCAACCTTGCTATCGTCGATCGCCCAAATGCTTGGAACTGCGACCAACATCTTACAGCTCCCAACACTCGACCTCAATCCAGACCCCAGGCCGCCGCAATGCCAGCAACTTACCGTGTGTATGCTCGAGCTTTCCCAGCGCATCGCCCTTCAGAGTTGGCGCCCCAACTAATTGACTTCTTTGTTAGCGAGGTCAAAAAGGAACAAAAGAAACCCGCTGTGAAGCGGGAAAGGGAACTTACGACCCAGCTGTTAAGCACATTGGACTCTATTCACGTAGTTTGCCTTTTGTGTTCAATCCTGGTGATACACACCTGACGGTCGCTTTGGGCTTTAAAATGCCGCGTCTTGTAGGAATCGAACTCTGGTCAGTGTTCAGGTCTTACGTCACATGGACGGCGCTGTCTGCTGATCAGTGCTGGTAGACTAGATCTTAAAACTGATATATGTTACCATTGAATGCCGAAGATTGGCCGGTTTGTTTACGGGCTTTCGTGAGCTGACGTTAGCACTGAGTTGGCGAGGCAGGTGGGGCTGAATATCGCTGCATTGGGAAGGTACGACTCGGCCAACGCTTCGATTTGCGCGCAGTCCACCGCAACGATGTGGGCTACTGCTCCAAAGCTCATGCATTCATCGTCCGCTCGCCATCCTGTCATTGCAGATCATACTCCAGTTTGCTCAGAACCACAGAGCCTTCGCTGCCTCAGTAGGGTACAGTGTCCATGACTCTCTGGAAGGGTCGTCGTTCTCTACGCACTTGTATCTTGCGGCATGTAACAGGTGTCGACCACACGCACAGCGGGAAGTGAACGGTCATGGCAATGAGATGCAAGCAAGGAGCACGCAAGTCAAGATGGAACAGTGGGTACTGAATGGCTTTGGTGTGCACGAAGAGACGAGCTGCCACTTAACTGATGCTCTGCTGTCATCTTTTCGCTCAATTATAGTGCGACCGATGGCTATGCCGGTGATACCTCTCTCGGGATCCATCCTGACTCCTCTCGCGATGATGCCGGGGCTTCCTATGTCTGTCGTGGTCGCTGCGCTCTCGCCCGCTCTCTGTTGGTGCATTCAGGCTGAAGCCTTCTAATCCATCCTCGTCCTCGTCTCGCCTCCTATGTTTCTGCCGGCGCCGCCTGCGCTCCTTATCCCGCTTCAGCTCCTCAAGCTCCACCAAGCGCTCATTTTGCCACTTTCCCTTTTCCCGCTCACTCTGCTTAAGCTGCCGCTGAGCCTGCTGCATAGCCGCAAATGGATCATTCGAAGAGATGCGATTGCTTTCTCGCTCCTTACGCCGTGGGTCCTCGTTGCCCCAGACATCTTTCTGCTGAGCATCCGCAAGCACCACCGCAGATGACTTCCGTTCGCCGGAGCTCGGCAGCTTGTTGGAAGCGTACCAAGGCTTCCCCATGTCGTTCTTGAAGCCTGCAGCATTGCTAAAGCGCATCGTGTATTGGTCCTCTTCACGCTTACGCTTCTTCGCCTTCTCAGCTTCGACCTCATCATTCTTCTGTGCCTTGCGGATGGCCTTCTCATCCGGCGCAGGTATGAGCTGCAGATGACCGGCATGATCGAGTAACGGCGCATCCTCTTCACCCTTCTTCAGCAAAGCTTGCCGTACCTTACCACCAGCTTCGGCGTCTTCCCGCGCATACCGGATATCCCTATCGGTATCATCTTCATTATTCAGCCTTCTCCGCTTTCGCTCACGTGGGATTCCATCTGCACCTGGGCTCCTTCTTCCTCTCTCATCAGCACCTACATCCGCTTGTTTCGCTGTAGCTGAGTATGATTCGCCGTTTGGAGGCAGCTCGTCTCGGAGAAGAGCTACACGCCTTGCAGCATCTTCCTCCTGCATGCGCTGTTCCTCAGCTTCTTCCCTTGCTTTCGCTTCCGCCTCATCCCGCCGAACTCGGTCGACGTTATCTTGATTATACACATTCCAGCTTTTCTTGCCTAGAAGATGCAAGACCATGCTGATAACCACCACTGTACTATCGATGGCAGAGCAGTCCCAGTTGACCTTTGTAGTGCGTATGTTGCAAGCCCCGTCACTGCTAAGACATGTCACATGCCAGGGTTGAGCTCGCTGCCGAATAAAGTCGCCGGGATCAGCGAAGACGCTTCCAATCCCTGCCGCCAATCATTTGAATCCGCCACAAGCGGCCTTCGGTTCCTTGCTTTCGGAATCTAATTGCGCGCGTGGGCTTGGTGGGGCCCGTTAATAGACCGTTAGCGAGTATTGATTGATCGCGCGCCTTGTGGAAATGAAATCCGATTCGCAGGATGAGACGATAGTAGGACTATGTCGCAGGTCAGCGCAGCCTTGCCCGCTGCGCTTACTGTGGCTCGCGTGCTTGGAAGTAAGGGAGTCTGACGGCTTCTTCCTCGACGTGGCCACCTGGTGCTGACCTACCTCGTTGACCCGACCACAACTCCACTCGCTGGTGCCACGTAAACAACGTCATCTTGAGACCTCGACAACCCAGCGATAGCAGATCGGCAGTACGGCGTGGTAACATATATACGGCATCAACGACCCGGCCTCTCTCTCGATAAATCCGTAAGACCGACCGGTTTTTTCCAGTAACTCGTTTGGACGTTGCCGCCGAACAAAAGGATACCGCACCATACAACTGCACTAACACACCAAGAAACGCTAGCATCTCGTTGGCGGCAACGGAGCATTGGTGGTGTAATCCCCGGTACCTATCACAAGCCGAGCGAGCGCTGGTAGCTCACGGCAAGAGGTTGGAGGTATATTCTAGCGCTGGTGTATCTCTTGGAGCATAGTGTTGTGACGCAAGGACCAGACTCCGGCGCATTTGAGTCAACAGCAAACATCTCTGCTTGTATCCACTCGCCGCAACAGCACAAGACTGTGCTCCGAGAAACGTAGCACAGCGCATCGCCCAGCACCGTTACTGTCCACTCGAACCTGTTATCTCAGACTGCACCTGTACGACCTCAGCGCTTCGCAAGCCACATCAACTTGGAACACCCTCCTCTGTTCAACAAGGCAACCGCGATTGCGCGGTGTGAGTGGCGAGCATGCCGACCTACCTATTGCACGGCTTTCGCTGGCCGAGGTCGACGATACGCATCCATATCATCCTTCAGAACTTGGAGGATGCGGCAGCAGAATGGCTGGTCGCGCCGGATACTACGCGCGCGTTATATAGGAACTTCCACGAGCAGTATCCGGAGAACATGCAGCATCTACCCAATCTACGCTTTGTCGAGCAGTATGACC
>Ga0058704_10000853_pt1 | contig 14895 bp, 13 predicted proteins | sample AgamicMgSfe_FD_71363 | JGI IMG/M metagenome (GOLD analysis project Ga0058704, IMG submission 71363) | Agave microbial communities from Guanajuato, Mexico - Mg.Sf.e | ecosystem: Host-associated > Plants > Phyllosphere > Phylloplane/Leaf | place: Guanajuato, Mexico | collected 2012-05-30
GCAATCTTACTGAAAGGTGGAAGACCATTCAGAATCATCATACCTTCCCACATCACACTGCTTGATACTTTCTCGCTCTACGAGCTCTAAACCCGTGACCCTACCCGTAGGATCGTAACACGCCCCTCTCCCCTTCATGTTTGTAACACCTTTCTCCCTTATTACGTTATGGATCTCTTCTACTTCCTATTCGTCGTCCTTGTCTATAAGCAGCATGCTTTTGCTTAGCTCCTCGCCTACGCGTTGCTACTATAGCTCTAGTAGGGAAACATAGAAGACATTGTAGATAAGATACGAAGTAGGCATAGCTAGGCGGTACGCCTACTTGCCTACTACGTTAATTACGCGGAAGGGTCTAATGAACTTTAGTCCTATCTTCTTCTTAGGTACCTATGCCAGGACTCGGGCGATTGTGAGCAGGCAAGGACTCCGACTACACTTTCATCCGCTTCGCTAGACTTTGTAGTGATCGACGACGGCCGGGGACTCATGCGATCTGTTGCAATGCACCACCAACAAGAGGGCGTTCGGGTCGCCGTGCCACAGCTCGCAGCCTTGCTCCTCATGCGTGCATCTTACTGACGTTCGCCATGTGCAGGCCATTTGCGCGTTGTCGCTCGATGCTACGCGTGACGGCCGCACACTTTCTGAAGGGCGTGTATACCTGACCAGGTGTCTTGCCGTCTTTTTGGGAAACGGCGGTGATGATGCTGGCGTCGGCAGATGTCGCGGCTAGTTGTTATTCCGTGATCAGCGCATGGCGAGGAGTGTAGCCGCTGCCCTGTCCGATAGGGTATCATCATGTCAGATCCAGTATGCAGTTTGATGAAAGGGGGATATCTCTTTGAGGGGTGAGAAGGAATACATGTAGGTATGTTAACATCCAGTCCGGGAACATTGATGGATGGCCCCTCGGCCCGGTACGGTATCGATAAGCTTCCCCGCTGACGACAGGAGTCGAGATCAGATGCCGCCAATGAACGGGAAGTGGATGTGGATGACATGTACATCGCCGTGCGGTCATCACCATCAACACTCAAGCTCCATCGGCTCGACGCACTCCCTTCCCTCCATCTTCCCCCATCCATTTGATGTTTTCCGGACGCACCCTCACATCTTCCATCCTCCGCTACACAGTACATCAGCCAGTGTTCGTTCCCCTCAGCCGACGGACATTCGCGACATCGATCAAAGCCATGGCGACCGAGTTCAAGCTGAAAGGCCTCACGAGCCTCGACTTGAAGAACGGCCAGAAGCAGGAGGCGGAGGTCGAAGGCATTGAAGGCGGCAAGGTGGTCCTGGTGAAGCTGGACAACCAGGTCCACGCCTTGAACGCCAACTGCACTCACTACGGCGCCCCTCTCAGCAAAGGCGTTGTGACGGGCGATGGCCGGATCACTTGCCCCTGGCACGGAGCGTGCTTTAAGGTAACGACCGGCGACGTCGAGGATGCGCCAGCGCTGGACCCATTGCACCACTTCGATGTGGTGCAGAAGGATGGAGGTGTCTTTGTCAAGGGTCAAGAGGCAGACATCAAGCAAGGTCGGAGAACTCTGAACATCAAATGCAAGGTCAAGGATCAGGAGAAGGTCGTCGTCGTTGGCCGGGGTAGCGGTGCCCTGGGTGCCATCGAAGGACTCCGTGCTGGCGGATTCACCGGTAGCATCACCACCATCGCAGAGGAGGACCACCCACCGATCGACCGCACCAAGCTGTCCAAGGCATTGATGACGGATGTGACGAAGGTGCAGTGGCGCTCTCCGGACTTCTATAAGGAGGGTGGCATCGAGGCGGTCACGGATCTGGTTACCGCGGTAGACTTCTCCGGGAAAAAGGTCAAGACGCAGGGCGGGAAAGAGTACCCTTACACCAAGCTCATCCTTGCTTCGGGTGGTATTCCCAAGATGCTCCCGATGGAGGGCTTGAACGGTGACTTGGAGAACACATTCCAGCTGCGTACGCTGAAGGACACCAATGCCATTATGAACGCCGCGGGATCCGAAGGTGGGAAGAAGATTGTCGTCATCGGGTCCAGCTTTATCGGGATGGAAGTTGGAAATTGCTTGGCGAGCCAGAAGCACGACGTGACCATCATCGGCATGGAAAAGCAGCCGATGGACCGGGTCATGGGTGAGAAGGTCGGCGAGATCTTCCGCAAACTGCTGGAGAAGAATGGAGCGAAATTCCACATGGAGGCCGGGGTCGAAAAGGGTGAAGGCTCAAACGGCAAGATCACGGCCGTACACCTCAAGGACGGCACCAAGCTGCCCTGCGATCTCGTCATCGAAGGCGTCGGCATCCGACCATCGACAGACTACCTCAAGGACTCGGGCGTGCAACTCGAGAAGGACGGTTCGGTCCGAGTCGACGAAAGCTTCGCGCTGCAAGGCTACAATGACGTCTGGGCCATCGGTGACATCGCCACCTACCCGTACCACGGCCCAGGAGGGAACGGCACTCCCATCCGGATCGAGCACTGGGACGTCGCGCAGAACGCCGGGCGCAGCGTGGCCCAAGTGATCAACCACCCAGGCAGCAAGCCCAAGGCCTTCATCCCGGTCTTCTGGAGCGCGGTGGGGTCGCAGCTGAGGTACTGTGGGAACACGGTCGGGGGTTACGACGACGTGCTGCTCCACGGCAACACGGACGTCAGCGAGGGCAAGCAGAGCTGGGTCGCGTACTACACCAAGGGCGACGAGGTGCTCGCCGTGGCGTCCATGATGAAGGACCCTTACATGACGCAGAGTGCGGAGCTCATGAGGCGAGGCAAGATGCCGAAGAAGAGTGACTTGGTGAACGGGGTGGACATTATGGAGATTTCGGTGCCGGCGGAGGTCAAGATATGAAATATCGGCAACACTGAGCGTTCCTTCACCTACACTGTCCGTAGTGTGGAGAATGCTACGAGATGTCTTATTATACCGTGTACATGTCTACTTTTGCGAAAGAAACTTGTACTAACTTTGATGCCCCTGCTCGAACAAGCTCCGAAGGCGAGCGTCTCCTACCAAAGTCACCCTCACTCATCGTAAGGGTCCTTGTCATCGGTTCTCCTGTTATTCGAAACGCAATCGGTGGTCCTGTCTGAGATACGGAAAGCGAAAGGCGTCCTATCGAAATGCTGTGAAAGTGCTCGAAAGTTGCATCAGAAAGTCGTGTCCGAATATTCGAGTTTGGCAGCTGCAGCACGCCGTCACCGCCAACAACCTGAACGTCAACGGTATCGAGCCCTGCAAACTTGCCTTGCATCCGCACTTCTCATCCCCTTCTACACAAACACACAACCTTGCACGAAGTCACCTCCATCCTTGCCTTCCAACGTATCAAATATCCAACCATGCCCGCCTACACCCTCGTCGTGCACCTCGTCGCCAAACCCGACGAGGAGTCCCTCAAGAAGCTCACCGCGAAGCTGCAGGAGGCTTCGCAGGTGTACAGTAACGATAAGGAGTGCTTGAGCTGGTTCGGTTTCTCTCTTTTCCTTTCCCACACTCTCTCGCGAAGAAAACCGCGAGTGCCGGAATTGGGGGGGATGAGTAGTGGCTGACATGGGATCACAGGTTCGTGATGCAGAGCGAGTCGGACAAGACGAAATTCACGATTGTACGAGCGCTCTTGTCGTTTGGACATGACATGAGATATTGGGCTTATGCTGACTGGAGTTTACTGTGAATGGAACAGGTCGAGCGTTACGCCCATGAGAGCAGCCAACAGTATGCCTAGAACGCCGTCACGGGGCTCTCGCTGCAACAGTGAACTGACGATGTCGGGTTAGATACCATCTCAACAACCCGTACTGGCAGGTATGTGACCACACACTCTCAGCGATGGACTCTTTGACGCAGACGACTGACACGTCGTCTCGACCGACAGACCTTCGACAAGTATGTCCTTCCGCTTCTGGCGGAGCCGATGGATCTTCGGAGGTAAGTCTTCACCAGGACGGCGAGCGCGGACTACGGGCCAGCGTGCTAAGTGATCATGCGCACAGGTACAACGAGCTCGACACGAGCAAGGAGGTGCGTGTGGAGCAGGACTCGGGGTTGTGGGAGGCGGTCAAGAAGCATCAGGGTTAGTCGAGTGTGAGCTACGACGGCGTCGATTGTGAGGCCCACAAAGGTTGTCCTACCTTGACTTCAAGGTGTCGGTATAGTACGATATGTCAGTGCAAGGCCAGAAACTTGCGCGATCCGGTGTAGAGTACAGCAGTTTCTGCTTCCTTGGCTGAGAGCTCTTCTACCGATCGTTCTATGATATCCGGTCCATGCCAAACAGCGTCATACGGGCAGTAAAGACGATAAAGTCGGTAAGCGCCCTATAGTCATGCGAATCGAAGTAAAGTCGATACTGATATATACAAGAATGTAAATGTCTCCGTGTCTTGACCTGTTTACCAAGGACTTCCCTAGCACCCAATGACTTCCACGACATGCACGAAGCACACCGCCCCCCTAAACGTCGTACACGTACTTGTACCTGACCTCGCAGTCGTCGCCACCAGCGGCGGCAGACGTAGCCGGGGCCACACCCGACGGCGCAGCCGAACCCATCGGGGCAAAGCCAGATGGTGCAGCCGCAGAGCCGGTACCAGCCGGGGCCATGCCCGACGGCGCAGCCGAACCCATCGGAGCAAAGCCCGAGGACGCAGCCGCGGAGCCGTTACCAGCCGGGGCCATGCCCGATGGCGCGGCCGAAACCATCGGAGCAAAGCCAGAGGACGCAGCCGCGGAGCCGGTACCCATCGGAGCGACGGCGCTCGCGCCGCCCGTCGGGGCGGTGAACGAGTACGGGGCTGACACGTACTGGCTTGAAGAAGTGGTGCTGCTGACCTCAGTCGCTGGGGCAGCCTCCGAGGCACTCGAGGCTGCTGGGGCGGAAGATGCTGGGGCGGAGGATGCTGGGGCGGAGGATTCTGGGGCGGAGGATGCTGGTGGAGCGGCGGCGGAGGCGGCGGCGGCGCTCGAAGAAGAGGCTGGGGCGGAGTCTGCCGAGCTGGCGGAAACGGCAGCAGCGGCCGCAGGGCTGGCGTCGTCACCCGTGGGCGTTTCGCCGGAGCGGACACAGCCGGTCTTGTCGGTCAGGGCCTTGGGGCAGGTGACCTGCTTGTAGTCCACGGTCGGGTTGTCGGCGCCCTCGAAGAAGTCGCCGAAGCGGAAGCCGCAGCCGGGCTGAAGGGCTGTGGGGAAGCTGGAGCAGGTGTTGCTGGAGATACCGCCGTACTGCATGTGTGTGTTAGAATATAGTCTGCAATCACATGTCATCCTTCCATGCGTACCTGCGCACCCCAGCCCGAACTTGGGGCACCCCACTCGTCCGTGCAGCCGTTGTAGATACCGACGCCACCGCCCGGCATGGCCAAGTCGAACTGGCCGCCCGCGAGGTCGGCGCCAGTGTTGGTAGCCTGGACGATCATCTTCTTGCCCGCGATGCTCGTCGAGGTGAAGGTCAGCTCGTAGCAAGCGCAGCACCAGCTGGCCTCGCTGCCACCGGGGATGCTGACGGCGGCGAAACCGTACGCGAGCGTGTCGCTGACGGCCCACGGGCTCTGGTCACTGCACATGTAGGCGTCACCGCCCTGGCAACCGGAAGCGGCGTTCGCATCGGCCAAGGGCTGGTCGTTCTTGTCGCACATCTTCACGGGGCTGGAGACATCGGCCTTGCCGGACCAGGCGCAGCTGCCCTTGCAGCAGTCCCAGTAGCGAGTGGTCGAGCCGGAGCCAGATACGTCCTGCGCACTGGCAATGGTGGCCAAGCCCGCGGCAAGGGCGAGGAGGGCGAGCGACTTGAGGGAAGACATTTTGCTTGTTTGTTTGAGTGGATGGAGTGTCGAAAAGGTCACAGACCGAGCAGAAAGTGGATGCTTAACGAGTGGAAAGACTGAGTAGTCTGAAGTGCTTGTAACGAAGTTCGAAGCAGAATGGTTATGGAAAGGTGGCTGGACTTTGTAGCTACCTACCTACTCGCTCTAATGAGGCTGCTGTCAAAAAAGGTCGCAGATCAGGTCTGCTGCTATGGAGAGTTGATGTTGTTGAGTAGCGCCATCGCAATCTATGCGAGACTCGCATTAATTAGTATAAATGGATGACCACTTTCGCTCTCCTTGGTATCACCGACAATCGGAAGAATCGAAAGTACGCGCGCTCTGGAAACCAACGAACGGCGAGTTTAATTCCATCATCAGATTCATCACCGATCACGTTCGCTGAATTCGTGGCAGCGTGATAGCCGAGATGAGAGGCAATAAACAAGCGGCGAGTCTGAGAATGGTTCATCTGATAAATCGTTTCACCTTCGTGTTTCGGGCGGCTCCGTTCACCCTCAGCCCTAACTTGTAAGAACAGCGCATACTGCTCTTATTATCAGTCAGGCTATGGTCGTTCACATGGGATCTTGTCGCTGATCCGGGCCGGTACGTAGTGTTGAGCGTACGTACTCATGCGGTGCGGTCGGCCGGTCAGTGAGCAGATTCCCAGCGAGGCGATGAGTTAGTTTGCCTTCCGAGATTGTCCCGAGTTCCCTCCTTGGTGCGTCCGAACAACCACCACCACATTGGAAGTCAACTTCATTCATCATCATTATCACGAGGTGTTCAGCACTGAATTTGGGAGGAAGACGGTACCTACATAGACTCTCCCAAGGTTCTACCTCTGGCGACTGGACTCTCAGCCTGGGATCCTTCACTCGACATACATCTGCGTCTCACAGTAACATGCCGTCACAATCATAATTGCATACACCGAAGCTGGCTCAACCGTCGAGTAGCGCGGCTGTGTTTCCTTCTTCATCCTATCACTTTGCTTCCGCTATCCTGAGGTGCTCGTGGGAGAGTGAGTTCGGGCTTTCTGTGACAGCCACACGCAATAATGCTGCGTGTCCACCGTGTATCTGAGTCCAAGCCATTGCCGTCAAGCTGCGTCTACAAAGCGGTAGCAGCGTGGCAGCTCAACAAACGTTCGCCTGCCGCGGGCTTGCCAGCCTCATGTTGCTTTGTCCCGTGGCTATGCCACATCTGTGCCGCAGCTGAATGACTGCCGTGCGCCTCGGCGACACCACGCCCTTGGTGTCGTACACCGACCCGTAAAGTACCACAACTGCCCAGCAGAAGGCGATGACGCAAAGCTGGCGCGACATGCTCACCGAGTCAGTCGATGAAGAGTCTGGTAAGGCTATGATATCCCATGCAGCCAAGCGGCGAGTGCCGTGACCGCACGATGAGCCGAGGTAGTCCTGTGGCGAAATGGCGTAGAGGAAGGCGTATCATTGAGCATCAGTGATGCTCGACCTCCTGGCCGCGGAACATGAAGACATCTTCGTCCACCCCTCCAGTCCGGTCTCATCGATAAATATGGACTGTATCCAACACGCAAGTGCAGGACACTGGTAGACTGCCACACAATGATATTCGTCAACGATTCATCGGATTGCATCCATCAGATGTAGACCCTCTTCGCCTCGCGCGGATGACTCTCGTTCGGACAGTAGGGACACTTGATGCGGCTTTTGCCTTTGCTGTGCATTTCGAGAGATTCCTTCGCAATGACGTGTCCACAGGGTATCATCATCGGCGGGTTTTGATCCGTCGCCTGCTCTTTACTCACGGGGCACACGAAGATTGAGTGGAACTGGTAGCTAGGCGGCAGCGGTGTCTCAACAGGCAGCTCGTTGACAGACGTCCACTGGCCCCGCGTGGCAGCCATGACCCGTTCCACTTTCTCGAGGATAGGCAGTGAGATGGCACCGGCTGTCACGGCGAGATAGAGGGGTGACGTCGACGACAGACCCAGCATGCCGCAGAATTCGCGCGTGAAGGACGCGCTGGCTTCCTCCCAGCTGGACTGGTTGTAGAAAAACGCCTTGTACGGCGACTCGTCCAGGGCTGGGGAGAAGGCCAACGAACCCAGAAGGGAGGATGTCTCGCGTGAGTAGCGGGAGCTGAAGGTTGGAAAGGTTGTGCGCGCATATTCAAGCGCTCGGATGGCTCCTGTGTATGGGTCGTCTAGACCATCATCACGCATCATCTCCGCCTCGTTGTTCGCTGCGGTGTAGTCCTCGACAAACTTCAGTCGGCTGAGTTCAAACTCGAGGTTAGAACCACGACTCTCGAGCTCGGCGCTATGTTCGCGTGCCCACTCGATCGCCGGTCCCAGACTGTGCTGGTTGCGAAGGGAGTCGAGTATGTGGTACATCTCGGTAAACTTTGCCTGAAGCTGTCCGCGCTCGAGGTTGTCCGCAGGCTCATCCACCATAGCGTCCATGTCGGCAAACTCCTTCGTCCATCTATTGAGCGACGCATCGACCATACCGTGGCGTTTCAGATATGCGGTTTCCGCGTTGACCTCTTTCACGAAGGTATTGGCAACGGCGAACTTTCCCTCTCTGAGCAGATGCATGGCTATCGCCAGGTGAATCAGGTCCGGCTGGCTCGTCAGCGCATCGTTCGGCGCACTCGGTAACGCAGAATTCTTGAACTTGTCCTTCAACGCCTTTTGGTAGTGGTTCAAGCTCTTGTTTACCTCCTTCAAATCATCCTCGACCTTATCGAAGGAGTGCTTGATCGGACCTTTGAGGTTGGCCATGTGCAACGCTGCCATGTCCGGACCCTCGGCGATGGCATTGCGTGTACTCTGGAGGCTGTCGATGAGCTGTTGCACATCGTCGACGGCTTTGCTGAGGTTGCCCTTCTTCTCTAGCTGGCGGTGTGCTTGATAGACGCTGTCCATGTTCGGTGTATGTGTCTCGCGGGCGGCGTACTTTCACGTGTCGCAGTACAGCAGTGTGGTCTCCGCCATGGATGAGCAAGGACTCTCGGTGGACTGTCAAGATGCGTAAGTTGTTGTCGTCGATATCAAGGTCGATTGAGATACCTACCTATGTAGTAAGGAACATGTACGCTGCATGTGACAGTCAGTACAGTCGTGGTGTGGCTGTTGCAGGTGGAGAATTGTGGCGCACGGGAGTTGTATGAACGTCAGGCGTTTCCAGTATCTTCGTTACGTACGATCTATTCATCGTTCAGACCACAACTCATGTCCTTTACAAACATACTCTCTTCTCATCCTGTTCCTTCGTATCTCTTGGTCAATAGGACGAGTTGGGCACACATGAGAAGGTAGTTTGCTAAGGTGCCTCCCCAATGGATCGGTCCCCTGCCGTGCTCAATGTGCACCCCGTGAGGCAGGAGTTGTTCAGAACATGTGTGCGGCTGCCATGTCTGCCCAGTCAAGTCATAATATCCAGTGCTCTCTGAAAACACTTCCAACATGGCGCACAGAGCGTCCGTCGACGATCGCAGGCGGCGGCCGCCTCCCTCGGATATCCCAACGCAGCGGCCATCAACTGCACCTCACAGCGGGACGCCGACGGCGAACCGCCCTCAGAATCGGCCCCCGCTCGATGACACCCCAGAAGAGAAGTCGTCGACCCATCTTGCCGCCCAAGCAAGCCATCAGCGGTTCGTCATGACAGACCCACTCGCCTTTCGCTACCTAGAAGAAGACCCTTCGACGACCGTACTCGCTCGACGAGAGGAGCTGCACGGCTACGAATGCTACATTGTTGAGCAATGGACGACTTCGCGCACGCATCCGACTTCTGTTATCACGACGTACACTGGTGATCCATCTCACATCGCCATCGTGGGCGTATTGAGCTTACCCACAGACCAGACTACTTGGTCAGCACGACTCCGTGTCTACTTCAAGGCGCTCAACCAATACCACTCCCGGCGAGTAGAAACTCCGTTAGGTACACTGATGGTCACGAATCTCTCCGGCTTTCCATCTTCACTCACGGTAATACTTGTACCGGACGGAGATCTGCGAAAGCACCGATCCGACTTCTTCGTCAACGAGAATCTCAAAAGACTTGGCTGCTCTGGCCGCGTCGGGCTGACCCTGGTGCCTCCGCCCGGCGCGACTGTCGCGAAGTTTCACCAGCTATACCGCACTTCTGACAAGAACGAGGTATACAGATCTGTCATGGAACTCGTCAAGCTATGCCAATCCGCGCTCATGCTTTTCGGTAAGCTCGAGATTGACTATGCTGATGGGCTGCTGTGTGACGTGACCGAGCGTGCCATCAATGACTGGTGGATTGAGATTGGAAGCGAGCAGTACAACGCCGAGCCACATGATGGGATCCTGGGTCCAACGACTGTGGCAGGGCTGCTTGGGTTATTGATGGGTGCACGAAACAGACTTCATGCTGTTGGCGCTCCCGTGTCTAAAGATCCTTTCGACGTCGAAGCCATGAAGCGTGGAACCAGCTATTTTCAGAAACAGCAGCGCATGACGCGCTCAAGGCGTCTGGATCGACGGACGGTCGAGAAACTGCAGAAAGCCACGCAAAAGGCAGCTGATCACGAGGGCTGGACTATGCCAAAAGTGTTGAAGAATACTGCTGCTGAGTTAAGCGGAAAGGGTGGTGAGATGGTCATGGACGCAGTTGGTCGCCGCGATCGAGCCGGCATCGCTGAAGTCGAGACGTGCGATATCGAACGGTTCGCTCAATTGGTATACGGCGACCGGTGTAAGTGGCTTTGGCTCGGTAAAGCGCCCAAGAAATCTCGAGACCATGCGCCGGAAAAGACAATCGCAGATGAGGGCCGGAACTTGAGCCGAGGATTGACCTTCAGGCAGGATGACCACGGAGGCTTTACATGGACGGCCCGTAAATCTGTTGCTGACGGTATGCCAACAAGTAAGCTTCCGGAAGATGTCACTACGCCTACAGCGGAGAACGGAGAAAGCCCAAGCGACGGAGAGTCGCGAGCCAAGACCGGCGTCCTCAAGCGAGCGTCTGGGTTCAAGAACGAGGCTAAAAGCGGCCTTGGGAAGTTCAAGGGCGCAGTCGGCCTGCGCAGCCATCATCAGAAGCTGTCAGCAGACGACTCACCCACCACACCGCTAGATCACTCGCCAAGGACACGACGACCATTCTTCGGGAGATCAATGACTTCGCCGGAGACGAGTCCGAAAAGTCCCCGCAGCCCAGGATTTGCAAACACTGGGAGTGGGCTGGATGATGCATTAGATGATCCAACCAAATGGGCTGAAGCCGATCCGGAGTGGATACGGGATTCTGCAAATTACGACGCATCCCTTTTACCCGGCGGCAATATGTCGAAAGAGAGTCTCAGACCTCCACCGCATGCCGCAAACGAGGAACGAAACAACGCCGAGGCCGGGCAGGAAGCAGAATCCGATGCCGTATCGGAGAGCTTTTCTGGGACAATCTCGGTTGACGGGTCTGTCGCGGGCTCTTATTACAACGGTACTGAACTGGGAGAGGTTCTTCCCGAAGGCCCGGAAGACGAGAAGAGCGCAAGCCATCTTCTGCTCCGCCGGACACTATCAGTCAGCTACCTCACGAGCGCTGAGCCGGACCACCTTGCAGATGCAGGCTACCCTCGCCACCTGAGTTTCAGCCTCGCAGAAGACAGTGTCCTGGGTTGGGACAGCGTGCTGGAAGACGACACTGGCACATATAATGACGATCTCCCGGCACAGCTAGCGAATGAAGAAGCCCAGGCGAACCAAGCGAAGGACCTTCGCGCTGCGATCACCAAACTCAGTACGGTGACTACCGACTGGACACAGACTCAGCTTGGACATCTGAGTGGGCTCTTAGAAAAAGCGGATCGGGACCACGCCACGGTTGACGAGATGTACGACCCGCATCAGAGTCGGGTCGGCGAGCTGCAGATGCATGAGGAGAGTGTTCTGAGAGACCAAAGGGGGAGGTTGGAGGAGGACGGCAAGGAGGTCGAAACGCTGGCTGCGAAGCTGGAGTACGAGATCAGTGGACTGAAGGGCAGGGTCGAGGATGTCCAGGCGAGTGTGGGCGATTTCGAGAAAGGTGTGAGGAGGGTGGAGGATCGGGTTGCCGAATTGGAGAAGGAAGGGGTGAAAGGAGCGAGATGGGGTTGTGTTGTTTCTTAGCGAGGCGTTTGGGGAGATTTGACCAGTCGGAATGCTAAAGGGAGCGATGTAGCGTGTCTTGCTGCTATTTGAGAATGACGCCGGCTAGCACTTGTTACTGTCTGCACGCGAGATGGAGTGAAGATAAAACGCGAGGGAGCAAATGAGCACTGAGGATCGCCTAGAAGACGGGATCAGCCTTGATTAGTCAGCAAGCTTCCCGGCCGTGGCCTCGGGCTGTCTCTACACCTCCGTTCAGCAGACTCCAATCTCAAGAGGTTTGACGGTGACATGGTAACTGCAATGGCATCTCCATCGAAGGAGTCTCTCCCCGGCTCTCACTCCCCTCTCCCATCCCGCAACCCTCTGCCGCTCTCGTCGAGCCAAGAGTCGCAAGTCCGCGAGCTGTACCACAAGCGGGTGCGGAACAAATGCGCCGACGAGGTGCGTGGTACGTCTTCATATAGCTCGCATTATTGAACGTGGCTGTCCGAGATGGAGTGGTATAGGCTAACGATGTTATCCCTCTTCAGACTTCGCAACATGCTGCACGAACCGCACCTTCACGGCGACCATCATGTGCCGCCAGGAGCAAAAGGCCATGAACAACTGCATGGTCAAGTACGCCACGCAGGCGGAGCAGGACGCGGCGCGCGAGGAGTGGTTCGCGACGATTGACAAGCGGCGGGAGGAGAGGGAGCGGAAGGAGGCGAAGAGGAAGGAGGACGAGAAGTTTTGGCGGGAATGGTGGGCGAAGGATCCGAATCGGAAACCCGGTCAAGCGCCTGGTGATAAACCGTAAGAGTGGGGGAGGCTTCCTCGGTCTCTACTCAGAACGGTGATGGGAAGGATGAAAGGGGCATTTGCAGGCGTGGACACTACCCAAGGACTGAAGTCTGGACGGAAGGGAATTCGACGCTACTTGGCGCCACTGCAGTGCAGCAACGGCAGGGGACTACGAAGACTGCGTACTAGGCCGCCAGCCCAACCACCCCCACTTCGACCATCTCCGGCTCGACCGCTTGCGCCTGCACAAGATCTGGCCTGCCTTCCTGCATATCCCGCCGCCTGGCTGGGCTGTCTCGAGTCGTGTAGCTCGGCGGTCCCGTCACATTTTCGTTCACGGCTTCCTCATATGTCGGAGAAGGGAGCGCCGAGGTGTCTTGTGTCACCGGAGACGGGACGGCCGGAGACGGGACGGCCTGCCAGTGCAGAAGGTCGGGATTGGCACGCACGCTGCCGCGCCAGCGTCCGTACGCTGGGGGTGGGTTGGGGAGGTCGTTTAGGTCTTTGTCCCATTCTGCTGGCGTGGACTCCACTGCCGTTGACGGCTGGGCTTCTCGGGAGTCTGGCCGCACTTCGTCGGAAGTAACGTTTACTGGGATCGGAGTGGCAGGGACAAAGTCCGCCGAGTTTTCTGAAAGCGTCGGTTGCTGGCGCGGTCGGTAATGCCGGTGCTGACGATGGTGTTGACCTGGATGTCTCTGATGGTGACGCTTTCGTCGGTCATCGGATACCACATAGATTCTCGGCGATGTCGGAATGGCTCGCTTGCGGAGGCACACTCGAGCCAGCGTGTGCGCGAAGATGACAGTAGCGAGGAGGATACCAAGTACGAAGACGACGTGGGACGTGGTGGAAATGGGGTTCCGTGTCGTGGCAAGAACGATGTCTTCCTTTTCGTGTTAGCGAGGCGCGGCCGTCCACATCTAACCATATGTACTCACATGTGCCAACAACAGCAGCGAGCAGTAGACCAGAGACGAAACATAGCAACCAATGCGAACCACTTCTCTTCGTACTCGCATACCGCAGCTTTCTATTCCGGGATCGCTTCCAAGCACGCTGATGCCGGCTTTCGGTCTTCTGCTGTAAGAATAAAGCCATGGACGGATCGCTCATGTCTGGATGATGAAGTGCTGCTACAGCCCTGCTGTTGAACAACGTGGATTGATGGCCCGTCTCCTGGATGTTTTGCGTGTGTGTCGTAGGCGGGAAAAGGACGCCTGGCACATGATGCTCCTCTTCCGTGAATGCTGTCGATGTCGTGGTCTCTGAGGAAGGACTGGGTATGACTTCAGGATCTGATACGATGCGCGCGTGGACCGAGAGGCGGGGCAGCGGGTTCATGTCGTTGTCGTCGTCGTCGTCGTCGCTGTGGGTCACTTGTACATGGCTCGGTGAAGCTGCTGCGGTGGACCCGCGTACGGAGCTGAAGACCGATGATCGGAGTAGGTTTCGGACGTTGTCCTGCACTCGCGAGAGGCGCGATGGACGCGAATCTTCGATGATGCCGGCTTCTAGAGCGCTGGAGTCGGGTAGAGGGCTATGCATCCTCACAATATGGGTCTTGTTTGCTCCCTCAAGTAAACGTACACTCGCAATGAGAAGGAATCAGAATGTGAGAGGGTATGGAACGATAGACAGAACGAAGAGAGCAGTGACTTGTATACCACGGCAGAGCATGAGTGCATTTAAGACGAGATGATAAACATCGGAACCGATACTCACATCTCCACCTCCAAACTCATACCCACCAACTCTCTCGTCGTCAAACCCTCTTTCAAGTCCTCTACAATTCTGGGCCTATCGCACCAAGTTCGCGACGCCATCAGCAGACTAGCCCTCACACACATATCCACAGACCAGCCGCAAGGGCACCAGTCCGCCACACGAGAATGCCGATCTCGTTTGCATCTCCCCAACTCTCGCGTCTCATTGTGTATGTTTCAAGCGCGAGGAGTGGAGGAGACGTGCGGTAAAGGGAAAGGAGGTGAGGAGAAAGGGCTGAAGTGCGCTCAGCCAATCACGGCTCGCTTGGGTGGGAAAGGTGAGGGAGACTGGCGGGTTGGCTACCGTCCCTACTATGTATATATCACATCCAACGATGTACTGTATAAATGTATACGTCTATGTGTGTGCCCGCTCGGAGTATACCTATGTACTTGGTGGGCGAGAACAATGAACAAGGACGTGC
>Ga0058704_10000855_pt1 | contig 14883 bp, 3 predicted proteins | sample AgamicMgSfe_FD_71363 | JGI IMG/M metagenome (GOLD analysis project Ga0058704, IMG submission 71363) | Agave microbial communities from Guanajuato, Mexico - Mg.Sf.e | ecosystem: Host-associated > Plants > Phyllosphere > Phylloplane/Leaf | place: Guanajuato, Mexico | collected 2012-05-30
CCGGTGCGTGGCTTCGTCGAGGGCGAGACAGATGAGCCTACGCCGGCTGAGGAGCGGGCAGCACATGTCCCTGGAGGTTTTGAGGATGATGTGTACGGCGAATTGGATGCATCCAGAGCTGACGAGAAGTACGCGGAGTTCAGGGAGCCTGAGCGAGCCACGGAGGATCTGTCGGCATTTGGTGCCGACCCGCCAGAAAAGCCGGTCTGGGAGCCGCCACTCAGCAAGAAGGAGAAGAAGAAGCGAGAGAAGGCGGCCAAGCAAGGATCCTCGACGTACGACGATCTGGACAGCGAGCCGACCACGCCTGTCGCCGCTGTTCCCGAGCCCGCATCTCCGCAAGCGTCCATGGCGCCAGCAGAGGATCAAGCAGACTACTTTGTGAGTAAGAAAGAGAAGAAAAAGCGAGAAAAAGCGGCTCTGGTTAAGCGCGCGGCGGCGCTCGAGGGTTTGGACGCCGAGCCAATCACTCCACCCGTAGATACCGGATTGGCGTCTGGCGAACCAGTTGCACAACAGGAAGAAGAGCCAGCAGGTGACTACTTTATAAGCAAGAAAGATAAGAAGAAACGCGACAAGGCGCTCAAGCGTGGCCTGTCGAACATTTCGAGCCCATTGGAGCCTGAAACGAAGCGACTTGAGCTTGTTGATGAATCTTCCACGCAGGAGAGCCTACCTGAGGTCGAGTCATCGGGATTTAGCAAGAAGGAGCAACGCAAGGCTGAGAAAGCAGCCAAGAAGTTGGGGTTCGCCGAAGTTGCGCAGACCGCTGTAGTTGCTGCCGGCCTTGGAGCTGTTGCCGCTAGTATCGAGGACAACAAGGATGACGAGTGGTCTTCTCCCGGTGGCAAGAAGAGCAAGAAGGGCAAGAAGGCCCGGGAACCCGTCACTGAGTCTGCGACACAGTCATTCGATACGGGTGAAGTGACACCGGACATCGAGCGCGACATGCCAGGAGGCTGGGACAATGAGGGATACAGTGCGACCGAGAAGGCAGCTGAGGTTGTTGATCCTTTCCAGTATCAGATCAAAGATGAGCCGGCAACTACGCCTTCGCAAGAAGTGGATCCCGGCAGTGAAAGGGCGGATACCAAGAAATCGAAGAAGAAAAAGAAGCGGGATAGCGGACGGTTTAATGAGCCGGCTGCCAGCTCGCCTCTTAGATCGGAGTGGAGTTACGATGACTATGTTGGAGAGCGCGTGACTGAGCCGGATGAGATTACACCCGTGGAGACTGATCGATACGCGGCCAGCAAAGACAGCCGTGGCCTCGAAGCACAACCAGACCTAACTACTTCCCCCGCCACTGACCGAACGAGGAAAGATGATGATTTCCGAGCCGATAACGATACACGGCGCATGTCACCCGAAGATGCGCGATCCAGATCCGTGGCGTCTGAGCCAAGCCATGATGGTGACGCCCGCCGGCGCTCGAGCAGCAGATTGGCAAGATCCGAAGCTGGCTATGCCGATGATCGTGAGTACGATGATGGTCGCTCAGTAGCTGCCTCTGAGCCTGTTGACGGTTACGCGAGCGGCAAGCGGACTAAACGCCGTTCCAGAAGGGACGATGACGATACCGCATCCGTTAGCTCGTCCCGTTCTAGGCGGGAAAGGGAGAAATCACCTCCTGTCAAGAAGGAGAAAAAAGGTGGTCTGTTCGGCCTGTTTAGCCGCATATCGTCAGATACTACCCCACCGAGCCAAGAGTCGACTCGCTCAGACGAGAGCCCAAGTACGCCATCCATGGGTGATGGTAGAGATGATGAGGACGGGAACAGAGAGCGGAAGCACAGACGGCGAAAACATAGGGAAGGGTCTGTGTACGGAGATGACGATGGCACACGCAGTGTCGCTTCCGAGCCAGGGTACAGACACCTTAGCGATGAGGAAGACGAAGACAGTCGAGAGAGGCGCCAATCAAGCCGCCAGCGTGATGATGAAGTCGACACGCGCAGCGAGCCGGATCATCGCCATCGACACCGTCACAACGAAGACGATAATACCGAGCGCAGGCATCATCGACGCCGTCGGACGGATGAAGACGCCCACGACTCGAAGAAGCAGGGCCGGTCTTTTTTAGGAACGCGGGTAGAGGATCTGCCGCCTCTACCCGCTAGTCCTCCTGCAGAGTCACCGGTATCAGCATCAGTCAACGTAGAGCAAGGCTTCGGCACCCTTGTCTCGGCTGAACCGGTTACTCACCTCGCGAGTGGTGACCACTTCCCAGTCTCTGAACTTCCATCATTTGCAGGCTCAAAGGACGTTCCAGACCTTACCGAGACAGATGTGGCGAATACGGCAAGGCAAGAAGTTGAACAGTTTCCTGCTTTGCCGGTCTCGAGGCCTGAAACACCTGACGCCGTGATTGAGGACAACGCGCTGGCGAGTGATCCAAACCCCCTAACAAGCTCGGGGAGTGTCGACGTGGCTCATACAGCAGACCTTAGCCTCATAGACGAGCTAGCCGAACATCTCCCAGCTCTGCCGCCATCCAGACCAGAGTCTCGGACCGCCTTGTTAGAGACGCCAACACGGCCAGTGCAATTGCAACGACCTACTTCATCAACCGCCATACCTCTCCGTTTCCCATTTGGTCATCACCCGCCCCCGCAAAAGGAGCGGGCTACCAGCTTCAGCTCACCCATCCCAGCATCGCCAGCATCGCCGACCTCTACACAGAAGAAGAGTAGGCCGTTGTCATCAGAGATCAGACCGCTATACCTCGTCGAGCGGAACCGCAAGCCCCAAGAGGTCGAAGAGGCTCTTCCAAGCTTACCTTCGAGCAAGCCTTCAAGCCGCGCCTCGAGCGTTCAGGGCAGCGAAGAATGGCATTCGGCGGGAGAAGACCCGCCGTCTCCCGGGCGGGAACCCCAGTTGACCATCGACACGCACCGTGCTGGTGCGTACAGCGCCGAGGATGATTACCTGGATTCCGAGGAAACGACGCCCAAAGCTAGAGACTTCCCACAAACAGCATTCGAGCGCCCGTCTCGCCAACAACCACAGTACTACACCTGGGAAGATTTTGAACAAGACGAGCGATTGCACGGTGCCTTCGATGAACCTGCTCACGAGCGAGACTTGCCCCAAAAGCACCTCGATCCCGCTTTCGAGACAGTCGGCGTAGATCGGGCGATTACCACTCATCAACGGCCAGTGGCTGAGGAGGACCTCCCTGGACTCCCAGCAAGCCGTGCGGGTTCGCCTTACGAACTGGAGCGCGCGCATCGTCCGCATGGGTACTCGGCTCAAGGTATCGCTGCTTCTGCGACGCTGGGCAGAGCCGCTGGTTTTGCACTCAAAACCCTGAAGGACGATGGAGACTCCGATGCTGACGAGCCTGAATGGGCGGAGACACGAGCAAGTCGAGCCACGCAACAGCATATTCCATCGCCACTTCCCGCCACAGACTCTCGGGGTTCAACTGCGCGCGATGCGCCTGAAGGTTCAGGGCCAGAAGAGCGACCATCTTTGCTCAGTAGACGCTCGTCCAAGAAGAGAAAGGGGAAGAAAGGCAAGAAATGGCAGGACGAAGCTGCTGAAGAGATCGAAACTCCCATCCCAGATGATGTGACTCCAGCTGCAACCCAGCAGATCGATGATCAGGGCATGTTCGCTGGTGAACAGCCAATGGAGGAGAGTGTCGCACATCAGCAGGCTCCGCAGGCGGAGGAAGTCATTTCTGCTACGCCGCACCACTCTGATAGACGAGAATTCCCGAACGCCGAGCAGCAGATTGAGGAGAGGGCAGAGGATCAGGCGCCGAAGTCTGACAATGAGCCACATACGCAAGCTCCTGATAATATGAAACAACAAGCAGAAGGTGTCCGTGGACGGCTAGGGGAATTCGAGCCCTCAGCTCGCGCTCACATCGGAGACACAATCCAACAAGTCCCCACGCCTCCCGAGTGGGGTGCCAAGCAGTCTCTACCGACAAAACCTCTACGCCCTGAGACACATGACCCTATTGACTCTGAACAGCGGATGGAGGATGCTGCCGTGGAGGCAAGAGAGACAGAGGTAGCTGGCCCCAGAGAGTTTCAAGAGAACATCAAAAGCATGGATTTATCATCCACACAAGCGACTGCAGCTACTGGTCAGATCGATGGTCCGGCTAGCGAGCACGCTGAGCCGATCACGACGACTATTTCGGAGCACTACCAGCAGCCAGCGGTTCTCCTTAACGAAGAAGAGGCGCTTGCTGCCAAAGATGCAACAGCTCCCGTGGACCATTCGATGCCTGTACCTGAGGAAGCATGGACTCCACAGTCGACTCGGAAGCAGTCAAAGAAGGGCAAGAAAAAGCAAAAGGCAGCCGCCTGGCAGGCATCCGAGGAGGAACCCGAGGTGGCGAAAGAAGCAGATGGACTCGGGCCCTCGCGAATCGTTGGTGGAGACCCTCCCTCTGCGCCTTCTGATGTTACTGAAGCTGAAACGTTGCTCACCGCAAGCTCCGAAGACCAAGCTATAGTACCCGACCACCAGAACATGGCTGTAGAACATGAGGATACCGTACCGGGACTGACACGAAAGCAATCAAAGAAATCTAAGAAGAAGCACAAGGCAACGGCTTGGCAACCATCTGATCATGAGCCTGACGAAATTGTGGGAACGTTACTCGAGTCCGATAGAACGACCATAGATCGATCTGGTGACCGCAGCGGGTCCTTCGATGCCTTCGTTGCAACGCAGTCCCCTAATCCAACCGTTACGGTTGAACCGCAAGAGGCGCTCGTTGCCGAAAGTGGGCAGGGAGCAATAGATGCTGAGTCCGCTTTCGCTCCGGCAGAACCAGATTCGGCACCACAGTCGACGCGCAAGCAATCAAAGAAAGCCAAGAAGCAAAAGGCATTGCATTGGCAGGTTTCCGGAGATGAACTTGAGGGCATCGACACGCCGAAGGATCCGATGCAAACGAATGTTCCAGCCGAAGAACAGTCAACAGATAGCACGAGTCCGCCACATCGCCTGCTCGCACCCGCAGAGGACGGCTCGTTGGATCCTGTGCGGACCGCTGTCGTGGAGACTGGCGACGTGCCGGTTTCGAATGCGGGTCAATCGGATGCTGCTGCCGCACAAGACGCTCAAGTGGAAGAACGAGCGAGAGGTGAGTTTATTGCTCGTGGCAATATGCAAGATCCAGCAGAAGATGCTTTACCGGATCAGATCGAGGCTGCCAGCACTGGCACTACTGTCGTGCACGACGTACCTCCTTTCAATATAGAAGCAGCCATCGCTGTTCCATTGCCCACCGACAACACGACGGAGGAGTACACAGTCCAACCGTCCGAGGCAAGCATAGATCTTTTTGAGCCTCGGTATGCACATCAGGATGCATTGACGCAACCTCAGCTCGAGCGGATAGACGATCAACAGGCTAAGGCGAGTCAGGAGAGGGCCCATCCAATGCACATACCGGTCGACCAAGACCTCTCTCCTCGCGACAGACAGACGAACGAGCATACCCGTAGTGCAAGCAATGTCGATCCTGACTTCATGTCGTCCGTTGTGCATGATGCAGAAGATGGAGTTGCGCGATCAAAATCCGTCGAGCATCAGCATGCGGCACCTCAAACAGATGCTCATGTTGAGGCGCCTGCAGACCGGGAGTCTGAACGATTACCGCCGAAGCCAAGCAATGTGGCAGAGGTTGAGCCCCGAGCCTCTGATATTGTCTCTGTGGATTTGCCAAGTACCCAGACTGAGGTTGTGAAAGAAGGCGATGAGGTTCTGCAGAATCCTAACCCTATTTCTCTGGATGCTCCGACACCCACAGAAGCCACGCGTGCGGAGCAGCCAGAAGCATCCGAGAGTTTCTCTTGGCAGCCGACCCCGAAGAAGTCGAAGAAGGACAAGAAGGGCAAGCAAGCGGTCTCTCCTGCTCCATTTGAAGTCGAGCCGGCGCTCGATACTCCTGTGGTCTCTAGCGAAGCTTCACCCTCGGCGAACATCATGGAGCAACAGCTACAAGAAGAGGACGACGCTCGTGTAACCGCGGCTATAGGTGATGCGTTCCAGCAAGGTGATCGGGCTGAGGTTGATGAACCAGACGAGGGTGATCCCTGGACGCCTCCGTCTTCGAAGAAGAGAAGCAAGAAAGGCAAGCGAGCAGTATCAGAGCTCCCTGTTTTTACCGAAGAGCACATATCATCTGACGCACAAAGGGCTGTCCCCGATGAGAGGGTAGCAGATATCTCCACCGAGGAATCAATATCTGGGATTCCGGGGAACACACCCCTTCTTGAGGCGAACAATGAAGATGCTGACGTTTTCCGGACACCACTTCCGGGCAAGAAAAAGGGCCAGGAAGGGATGAAAGCGAAGCAGCCAGATCTTGAGCTCGCGGCTGATCTTCCAAGCCATGAACCCCAGGTCACACCTCTCGCCAGCGAAACTATGATCTCAGCAATGCCCGGGGAGCAACCTCCTGCCTCCTACGATAGTTCGAGATTGGTTGAATCGAATCAGCACGCAGTCCCAGTCACGACCGGAGAGCCTCGGAATGTTCCCACGGAGCGCGGTGAGGTGCCAGATGTTGCGGCTCCACCAGCTGCCACTGCAGCTACACCAGATCAAGACGAGCCAGATGATCTTAGGAATTCACAATCTACAAGGAGAAAGGGTAAGAAAGGCAAGAAGAGCAGACAAGTAGATCCCCACGCCGTTGGCGGTGAGCCACAATCTGGTGAACAAGCAGCTGTTGCCAGTTCATTGAATCGCGAACCCGAGCCTTCAGCGTCAAGCAATGATGCGCCGCAACAAGACGCCAAGCCTGAAGCTTCGGACGAATGGGCGGCAGCTACACCCGCCAACAAGAAGAAGAAGGGAAAGAAAGGGAGGAGCTTTGCATTCGAACCGGAGCCAGAGCGGGAGTCTGAGGTGCAGGATAAGCCGACAGCCGCAGAAAGTACAATGGCGGGTGCTACCATGGACGATGCGGAGTCCGTGGATCATCGCGTGATTCAGTCATCCGGTGCAGAGGGAGATCCCCAGCACCAACAGACAGTCGCTGCAACAACCGCTGCCCATGATGAACAGCAAACAGCCACAGAAACCTCTCCAGCGCCTACAGACTCTAATGACGGCAGCAACCATGACTCAACGAACAAAACTTTGAACAGCTTTCTGCTAAGTGAACCCGTGCCCTTGCCGCTCAACTCTGACCAGGATGAATCAAGCGATCGTCCAGAGGCGGATCCGTCGGCAGCACCTAGGGCCCCCTCCGTGCCTGCGTATGGTTCCATGGATCCAGGGATGCTAAAAGCCACTGCCGAAGAGGATGCAGCAGATGCTGCTGACCACGTTGAGCCGTCAACAGTTGCTGCTCCCACCAAAGTCGAGCCTGACGACGAGTGGTCAGGTTTTGCAGTTTCCGGTAAGAAGAAGAAGAAGGGGAAGAGAGGCAAACGAGATACATCTGAGCTAGACCCCAGGGCTGAGCGTGCGGAGGAGACTGAGCCGGTGTACAAGGATCCATCTGCATCAGGTGCCACCGAGCAAGAGAAAGCTCCTGAAGGCTTTGCGGAGCCTAACATCATCGTCGAACCGGAAGTATCAGCAATCGAGGACTTGTGGTTTGCACCAGCTAAGGGCAAGAAGGGCAAAAAAGGCAAGAAGTCCGAAACAGCGCCAGCCTACGCCGATCCAGAAGCTGCTAGATTGCAGGAGGCCGTTGCTGACACCGTAGACCAGCCAAAGGCGCACACTGAAGAGCATGAGGTGACTATGTCAGAATATCAGCATCTTAACACCGTAGACTCTGTGAGACACGTCGTTCGTGAGCAATCTGTGGAGCCCACGACAGAAGATATCTGGTCAGCACCAGCCAAAGGGAAAAAGGCAAAGAAAGGGAAGAAGATCAAGCAAGCGCTACAGCCAGAATCAGTCGAAGATCCTCCGTCGTACAAACTTGCTGCTTCTGGTCCACCAGAGCACCACGCACGTGCAGAAAATGCTGACGTGGAAACGCATGTGGATCGAGATCTTGGTTCTGATGGCGCGCTTGCCGCGCTTGACCTGAACGCTGCTGCTACCGACACTGAGAAAGAGTCGGCGGGTGAGATTGCTCAAGACAGCGTTGCTGAGGCTTTGCCTTTACCGTCTGAACTGCCGGACAACGTTACGCTTGATGAACCGCCATCCGAGCACGATCCTGTTTCAGGACATGAGGAGCCCAGCCGTCCGAGGCTCGATCTACCCGTGGTAGAAGCTCTGCCGCCAACTGAGTCTCCAGTGCTTTTCGATGCTGAGGATAACTTACAAGACGAGCAGCAGCGTGGCCTTGATCATACGGGGTCTTCAGTCAGTGCCAACGTGGTGCCGGATGCTGAGCCGTTGGCAGAGTACGAGCCTCCAGTGCACCACGCGCCCTTACCCGCACAGATGTCGCCTGATGCTAATGCCCTGGAACCGGCTTCCGAGCTCTTTGAGAGTGAAGCTGTCCAAGAAGCTGGCGTTCGTGAAACAGTGCCATATGTGCACGAGAGCGTTCGGCCCGCCGCAACAACAATGCTGGGTGCCGATCTTGCTTCGGGAGGACTACACCCCCAGCGCGAGCAGGCCCTGGCAAATGCGTCACCTTTACAAGACGAAGACACATTAGCGGTTTCACACAGAGTCATGCCAGAAGCGGTTCAAGACGAGCATGTCAATGCCGAAATGACCAAGAAAGCCAAGAAGAAGGGTAAGAAGAGTCGCGCAGCGTCCGAGGATACGTGGGCGGACAGTAACACTGCAGATGCGCCGGGAAGTAGCCTAGCTGAGGATGCCATCTCGTCCGGTCAGAGTAGCAGCCTAGCGGAGGCCGGGCTGGCAATTGGTTCCGTTGCAGCTGTTATAGCAGCGGCATCGCAGCCCGAAGATGCCGTCCAGGACGATTGGGCGGGCTTCGCTACCAAACGCTCCAAAAAGGAGAAGGGCAAGGGAAAGAAGAGTGGCTCGGCTGCCCCTGCAGACGTTCCCGATCAAGAGCCGCCTGCGGTCGAACCTGTGACCGAGAGTACGAGCCGCTTCGTCGCTTTCAACGACCACCCAGAGCCAGTCGCTGGGCCCATTAACGTTCCACCCTTTGATGCTCCCATCTTCTCGGAGCCTGCAGAGCGTCAAGCGATCGAGCCTAAGCAAGAGTTCGAGTCCGCCCCTCAGCCGCAAGTGCCTGAAGACGATTGGGCTTCACTCTCGAGCAGAAAGTTGAAAAACGACAAGAAGAAAGCCAGGCAGAGCGGTGCGTTGGCTTCTACAGCGACCGATGTAGGTCAGGATATTCTCTCTGATACGCCACGACTTGAGGCTGCCGATACCGTCCACGCGGAGAACGCCGAAGCCATGGCCGCGCCGAGTGCCGAGCGTGCCGATCTTGGAGAAGCCTCCCAGTTTGACCAATTGTCCGCCATCCCTCAAGAGCCAGAAGCTGCGGAAGAGGATTGGGCTGGCTTCTCGGAAAAGCGGTCAAAGAAGGACAAGAAGAGAGCAAAGAAAGGAGGCATGCAATCACCAGCTGCCACACACCCGACGCCAGATCCCACTGCTGAGGGCAATCCAGATGGGAATCCAAGAGACATAGTGAACGTGCAATATCCTGATGGAGAGGCCCTGTACAACGCATCCGCGATTATCAATGATCAAGATCACTCAGATGAAGTGACGCCTGCGGTTTCTCTTGAGCGTTCTCACGACGGGTCTAGCCAGCCTGTGGACACGGTCGAGACTGTTGCACCACACCCGCATAGCCAGTCCGACGCTGCTGCTGGGGTGTTCAGTGAAGGAGGAGACTTACCCGCGCAAATGCATGACCATGCTGAGCTTTCGAGTCTACAGGAACGACACGGCATTGAACCCGTCGCGGAAGAGCCTGGCATCTCGGCATTGTCGCCTGCGAACCCGACGCCGCTGGCTGACGACGCTCGTGACGTCGATTTTGCTGCTACGCTTGCAGCTGGATTGGCAGATTCCGGATTTGATCCGAATCTTGTCGTCGACGATCCAACATACCATCGCAGAGCATCTCCTCCAGGTACCATGGCTGAGGCTGACCCGGACGAAGTCTTTGCTGCGACGACCACAAAGCGGGGTAAGAAAAGCAAGAAAAGCAAAAAGGACGGGCTGCCAATTCAGGGAACGGCAGAATCGGAGAGTGCTCGACCAGATACTCAAGAGCCTCCCACGGCCTCTGTCGACTTTGACCAGGCTCTGGCGACGACTCTTCAGAGCGCGGGCTTTGACCCAGCCTTACTGCAGCAAGCAGTAAACTCCGGAGAAGCAACACCAGGCACGGATGATGTCGAAGATGAGCCTGGCCCTACATTCACCACATCGAAGCAAAGGAAGAAAGGCAAGAGAAAAGCTGCTACTGCAGCAGAAGACGAGCCTATGAATGCATCGGAAAATTTCCATGGATCTGCTGGTGGGGGCGAAGCTTTGTCTACTGCTTTTGCGCACGAGCGGGCAATTACTCCTACTGTTGGAGCCGAGGCTGTAATGCAAGGAGACCCAGCTGTCAGTGAGATCAACCTTGGGACACAACCAACGAACAGCAGAAGCGAAGATTCGGAACCACACAAAGCAGGCCCTGGGGACGCTGCTGTAGCACTTGATGATCCCGCTGGCGGCTTTGTGATCGCCGGAGACCGTGATCTGGACGTGGACGAGATGGACAGAGCATACAGCGCGTATAAGAAGAAAGATAAGCGAAAGAAGAAAAAGGAACGAGCCGCTAATCTGGAGGCTGAGAAGGCTAAGGAGGTCGAGACTACAGGGCGGCCTCCGCTCAATGTGCGGCAGCCGGAGAGAAGCGCGAACAGCTTGGAAGCGGCGGATCGGTCAAAAATATCAACCGAGGAGACTGGGAGCGGCGACCAAGCAAGCCGGCATGACGCGGATCTGCCGTCCAGTTGGCAAGCACCCAAGCCAGTAAGCCCTACAAGCCGAGTACAAGGCGTTTTTCCTGGCCTTGAGAGGATCAAGAGGAGGCAGCCCTCAGTCAACTCTCCTCCACATGCTCCTACGCTCACCGGTCCTCCGATCGCATCACCGCCCACAAGAAATGCGGACTTGCCACCAGCAACTGACGGCAAGGTCAGCCCTGGTAAGGACGGATGGACATTCGCCGCCTTAGATAACCGAGACCAGCCGGCGGCAGAGTCTCCCCCCGTCCCAAGAGGAGAGCATGACATGATGCGAGATAGCGAATATCAGGGAGCGAACAGTCCGTTGCTGAATCGTCAGCCCTTGCAGAGTAATGCCCAAAGGTTACCAGAGACTATTCGAGACAGCGGATACGAGGACGCGAGCGGCTCACTCCCGGACAATCCATCTGTGGAAGACGTTACTCGCGGCGTGCCGGGGTTTCGCATGGCGCATTCCAATTCAAGCTTACGCAGCCGACGATCTGCAGAGCCTCTACACATATCCACGACTGCCGACTCGGGCTGGAACCTGGCGGTGGAGAAGAATCGAGCTGCGGTAGACAATGACTTTGGAGATGAGAATGTACGCACGCCTAGCCAAGAACCCGCTGCGACGCCACTGGAATCGACAACGAAGAATCGTGCCTCATACCTCTTCCAGTCACCTCCCGGCAATCTCAAGAACTTTACAGATGCAGAAGATGATCCAACACCGGTAGAGAAACAGCAAACAGGCGACTACATCCATTCTCAACCGGCTATCTCGTCACCACCACCGAGGCCTTTGAGCCCACGAATGCCATTGGAGCCTATTCCGGAGGAGCACAATGCGCCGAAGAGAAGCAAAGCCGAGTCAGATGTAGGCGGACCAGATGCGATCAAGGCAATTCGTCGTACGGAGACGCCTCAAGCGATTAGGACATCGCGCGAGAGAGCGCTTTCCCCACCACATGTACAGCCAACGGCCACCGCCCTACCGCACGGCGTGGCCGCCGCTCGCAACCCTCTGTCCACGGATGAAATCATCGACGGCCTGTCGTGGCCTGCGATAGATGAGGCACATGGCACAGTCAACATCAACCAGTGTGTCACGCAGGAGCCTTCGAAGCGAGTCCTGTCCGATCCTCGGTCTTCGAGCGTTCTGAGCAACCGGTCGAACGCAAGTGCCGGACAACAGTTGCGCTCTCCGGGAGAATTTCGTTCGTACTCGAGAGTCAGCGATCGCAGCTCGACGCCAACTCTTCGCCGAATTGATCGTAGCTTGTCAGGTGATCTGCGGGCCGCAAGTCGGCGGGGTGACACGGGATCAGCCGTCGACGCCCGCTCGTCACCCAGAACAATCCCCTTCGAACCTCCGCCCACGCCTCCATTGAATGATGACGAGGACGTAAACGATGGGAGCGCCGTTGCGCGCGCTGCTGCCATGAGTGATGTCTTCGTAAGTATTTCCGCCCGCGAAAACATGGTACGGACGGCGCTGACATGTCGGTGCAGCAAGGGTACGGCGATGCGCACAGGTCGCAAGTCTCGCCCACGCGACCGCCCAGTGTGCGCAAGCGGCAGAGCATCCACATTGGGGAGCTAGAGGCGAGATTGGAACAATTAGAGGCCGAAAACCGTGCTCTTCAGGACGCCAAGTACGATGTCGCGCAGGGTCTTGGAGCTACAGCTTATCAACACGATACCGACACCGAGGCCATACGCGAGGCTCTCGAAGCGCGGGATCTGCAGTTGCGAGTCAAGGATGCCGAGGTCAATGAGACCAGAGCGATGCTGCAATCACTTCAAGAGGAACTCGCGCAACTATCGGAGTTCAACAACGGTCTCACCGAAGCCAACCGGAATCTTGTCGACGATACGAACGGCCGATACGCCACGCTCCAGCAAGAACATGCTCATGCGAACGAACAATGGCAGACTGTGAACAGGGAGCTGGACGCCATGCGCCAGGAACACGGCCGACTTACTTCGGGTATGAGGGATATCTTGGAAACTGAGATTGCGACCGCGATGTCAGACAAGAACGCAGAAATCCTACGCCTCCGAGAAGACCTGGATATCGCGACCGAGCAAACTCGAGCTCTACAAGTCCAGATCCAATCCTCCAGATCAAGCGACTTCCTTACCTTGCGCGACGAAGACTACTTTGATGGCGCCTGTCAGAAATTGTGTCAACACGTCCAGCAGTGGGTCTTGCGGTTCTCAAAACTTTCTGACAACCATATTTGCCGGTTGTCAACCGAGCTGAATGACGACAAGCTTGAAGCACGACTGGACAATGCGATCCTGGACGGTTCGGACGTTGACAAGCTACTTGGTGACAGGGTCAGGAGACGCGACGTGTTCATGTCAGTGGTCATGACAATGGTTTGGGAGTATGTGTTCACGCGGTATCTGTTTGGGATGGACCGCGAGCAGCGTCAGAAACTCAAAGCTCTGGAGAAAGTACTTGCCGATGTCGGCCCACCCAGAGCGGTTGCGCAATGGCGCGCCACGACACTCACCTTGCTGTCGAGGCGACCCGATTTCTCCAAACAGTGCACGCTCGATACCGAGGCTGTCGCGCACGAGATATTCGGGATGCTCGGTCGCCTCTTACCACCCCCAACCAATACGGAGCAGCAGCTTCTGACGTCGTTGCAAAAAGTCATCCGGATCGCCGTCGACCTCTCCATCGAGATGCGCACCCAACGCGCAGAGTACATCATGCTCCCGCCGCTGCAGCCGGAGTACGACACGAACGGCGACCTGCTGCGGAAAGTGCCCTTCAACGCCTCGCTCATGAACGAGCGATCGGGCCTGTTCAGCTCGAACCAGGAGCTCGAACACGACCGGGCCGTCGTCAAGATCGTCTTGTTCCCGCTCGTGGTGAAGAAGGGCGATGAGTTCGGCGAGGGCGAGGAGGAGATCGTGGTCTGTCCTGCGCAAGTGCTCGTGCATAACGCTGGTGGGAGAGGGAAGAAGGTGGTCAGGGTCATGAGCGGCGCGATGGAAATCGATGACCCACGGAGGAGTCGGCAGAGCTTGGTCAGCACGGCGCCGCCAGGGAGTACGGCGTTTTGATTTACGGGGGTTATCGTGAATGGTGTTTAGGGGGATGGATGATATACATCGGGACTTTGTGTGATGTAACACCTTGTATACACGCATGTAGTATGTGCGGCAGTCTTTGTTTCGGTCCAGTCACACCTTTCCCTACAAATCGCCACCAGCCTTCGGTGTCGGGCAAGTCCTCCTACCCGCGGCTGCGTGAGTTGCATGACTGGTAGCTACCTATATCTTTCACGCCGCACAAAAGGCTGCGAAAACGTACCGGCGCATGACCAGCGCTTGGCGCTGGCGTCATCTCGGTGCAATGGAGAAGGAGATGGAGCTGTCGCCGGGGCGCAGTCAGGGTCAGCTCGAGGTCCGGTGGCTTCCATTAGGCGCAGTCATCGTCGGAAATGTCGTCGTCGAGTGAGGTGATCCCACTCTCATCTCACGAACCACAGTCTTCTACTTCACCACGAAGCACACGGAGAATCTACGCGCCGCCTGCTAGCGACCTCCTCCCTCCCTCTTCAGCATACGTCTATTCGGAAAAGTCATCCCGACACCCCACCACTGCGACATTATCTCTCCCTACCCACTCTCCAGACACCCAGCATCGACAGAAAGAAAAGAGAGAAAGAAAAAAACCATGTGCCTCGTCTCCTCCGAACCCAAACAACGCTACGTCGTCCGCGAACACGACGACCACCACGCGCCCCGTCCCGTCTCCAACTACCACGGCGGACCCCCGTCTCGACGCACCTCGGCGACGCACGCGCGCCGCAGCACGAGCTCGGTGCCGCCGCAGCGCGAGCGGGTCAGTTATCGGAGTAGCTACCGGAGCAGTGCGCCGCGGATGAGCAGGGACTATGTTTCCACCGATGTGAGGCGCACGAGCCGGACGTATGTGCGATGAAGGGGATACCTAAGAGATAGGAGGGCCGGG
>Ga0058704_10000857_pt1 | contig 14873 bp, 17 predicted proteins | sample AgamicMgSfe_FD_71363 | JGI IMG/M metagenome (GOLD analysis project Ga0058704, IMG submission 71363) | Agave microbial communities from Guanajuato, Mexico - Mg.Sf.e | ecosystem: Host-associated > Plants > Phyllosphere > Phylloplane/Leaf | place: Guanajuato, Mexico | collected 2012-05-30
ATCCTGCATTTCTGTTCAGCTCTTGTATCCCTCATCCAGAAGGCCTGCGTGCTATGTGGGCCTGTTCTGTCGAGTCGTCAGAACAGCCGTAGGAGGACCACATCGACTTCTAACACCCACTATACTCAATCAGATGGACAGTTCGAAAGACACGGCTGCGACTCATGTAGAGGATCGGGAGGAGGACGAATCACGAACCGCCGCCCACCTGGAGCCTTTGACAGCCGAAGACGAAGCACCGCATTACTCTGTCGGACTCAGAACAATTCTGGCTATCACTGCCCTAGCGCTCGCAAATTGCAATGCAACACTATCGAATACTACAAATACGATCATCAAATTCCAGGTCATCAGTGTCGGCGGTGCCTCAGAGGCGAGTTGGATTGCGAATGGCAACTTTATCATGACTTTGGCTTGCGCTCCGATCCTGGGATCCTTGGCCGACCGGCTCGGAAAGAAATGGATCGTTGTTGGCGGCTGTGCGCTTGGTGTTGCAGGATCGTTCATCAGTTCGTCGGCCAAAGATGTACACACAATCGTAGGCGGCAACATACTGGTAGGCATCGCCAACGCGGGATGCATTGTGTCGATTGCGGCCAACCAGGAGATCGTACCTAATCGTCTCCGGCCATACGCCTTCGGCTTTGCGCAGACCATTAACAGTGTTGCAGCCGTAGTGGGAACATTCCTTGCTGGAGTGTTCGCTGAGCACACAGCATGGGCTTGGAGCTACCGCTTCAACGGCATCGTCTATGCGATCTCCGGCCTTGCCGTGCTTCTGACCTACCAACCTCCGCCAACAGCGATCCGCCGATCTAACTCCATCAGGGAGATCTTGCTCGGTATAGATTATATTGGTATGGTGCTCCTCGCCGGATCGCTGGCTTGCCTCGTTATTGGGTTTACATGGGGTGGCACTACCTATGCATGGAGCTCTGGTACCATCGTTGGCACGCTGGTGGCTGGCTGCGTCGGCCTTGTCGCCTTTGGAATCTTCGAATGGAAGCTTTGCGGCAACAATGCCCTCCTCGATCACCGCCTCTTCGAGAATTACAACTTTCCCATCCTTTGCTTCGTCTGCCTTATCGATGGCATGCTTCTGCTAGGCATCAATGTTCTCTACGCTCAAGAGATTCCCGACTTGTTCATTGCCGATGCAGTCAGAATCGCTGTTATCCTGAGCCCATATCTTATTACTTCAACGGTGGGGTGTTTGCCAGCCGGATGGATCATGGGCAAGACCAAGTCCTATCGAGCTATACTCATTGCTGCGCTGCTTTGGTGTAGCCTGTTTACTGGCAAGTACTCTGTCGAAATTGACTGTAGACGTTTGAGGCTAACTATGGGTACAGGGCTCATGGCGTTGATTGATTCGTCTCGGCTGAGCTGGGCGCTGGCATTCTCGGCGCTGTTTGGCCTCGGCACGGCCGTTACAACGGTCATTCCTAGTACGTCTTCGCCCATCGATGGTTGATCAATGTACTGACCGAAGTCGTAGTTGTCGCTTTGACATTATCGGTGCCATCTTTTTTGCTGGGCACGGCTGGTACCCTGAGTATCTCTGCCCGTGCTTTGGGTGGCATCTCAGGAGTCACGATTTTCACCGCGATCTACGAGAATAAGTATGCTGTCAACCTGCCTAAGCATCTCGCCGCTGTGCTGAGACTTCGTCCGCAACTCATTCCAGAAGTGGTCAAAGCACTCTCTTCAGGTGCACCGCCTGCGGTGGCGCTATCCATGGTCAAAGGCCTTCCTACGAACATGATCGAACCCATAATAGGCGCTGTCGCAGCAGCGTCCACTGCATCATGGAAGTATGTCTGGATAGCAATTACGTGAGTGATTTGACCTGCCATGACGAGGAGGTTGATGCAAGCTGACAGGACCCCACTAGATGCATCATCCTGGCCAACGCCATAAGTTGCTGCTTCCTGAAATCAGTCAAGCCTAATATGAGCTCTCATGTTGAGTCAGCCTTGGAGAGCAGCAATGTTCGTGAACAGCAGATGCATGGCAAGGTTGGTGATTCCAGCCTTTAAAGAATTGCCTGTCTCAGAATGGTCCTCGAGCCAGAGTTACATTTGCCATTCATCGACTGCATATAGTGACGACCTGTATAAGATTGCAGTATTTTGACTCGAGCTACGAGGCTATAGCCATGACTTCGTCGATGTCTCGAGTGCAGTCAACATACTTTCCGCGCAGCTTACGCGCCTTGCCCGAGGCCAAGTACACGCACGTCCATGACGGTAGTGATACATCAAAGTGCGGCCGGTTGGCATCGAGTGCTTTCATATGCTCGATGATGTACGGAGCTTCTCGATGAGTCTTCTCGGGGAAGCCCGTAGTGTGCAATGAGGTTTCGATCTCTCCTGGGTGTATACTGAACAATGATATACCTACACAGTCAGCTCATGACTGCGGTAGGGTCGGGATCACTCACCATTCTGTTCGTAGCCATAGTCGATCTTTTGAGTCTGGTCGAGCTCGCTTTGCAGCACGGCTGCGAAGCGGGTGATGCCTGTCTTTGCGGCGCCGTAGCTGAAGACACTATCAGCAAATACCTTACGAAAAATACGTCATAGCGTATGAGATGCTTACGCGGATGTCCAAGGCAGATCCTGAATCAGTATGTCAGCACAGCGAAGGCAAGAAGTCTCCGGAAGTCACTTACTGCTATTGCTGCTCTGGAAGAAGTGTAGATGATTGTGCCTGAGTTCCGCTTCCGCATTTGGCTGTGATTGCGATGAGTACATAACTCCTGCGACTGCGCCTCTGGATAGCTCACGGAAGGACAATCCGGGTCAACTCTGTGGGTGACTTGAGGTTGATTTCAAGCGAATACCACCTGCACACGTATCAGCACACGCAACGATGTGGAGCTGACTGTGATGGAGACTAGTCATACCACTCCTGTGGTTCGGTCATTGTGAAAGGCATAAAAGCTTCGTGCTGAGTGTAAGCGCTTTGACTTTGCCCGTAGGAGTAGCAAATGCCTTACTGTTCGTGCCCGCGTTGCATACTAGGACGTCAATGATTCCGAGTTCATCGTTGACCTTGCAGCCAGTTAATCGTTACAAAACGAAGAAGGCTTGCGGCGTTTTGTCTCACCTTCTTGACTAAATCTTCTAATTCATTCAGCTTGCAAGCATCTGCGACAATACCAACCACGTTGGCTTGTGATGTAGACTCCTGGAGTTCCCGACTGGTAGCTTCTACCTCAGCTGCATTTCGAGCAGTCACCGCTGCGAGAACAGGTTGTTAATCCTCCTAATGGTCCCGACGAATCGTTACAGCTCGTGTCTTACCGACTGAGTAACCGGCCTCAACAAACGCCTTCGCCATGCCCTTACCGATTCCACGGCCAGAACCAGTGATGAGTGCGACTTTGCCATTGGAGCCACCCTTAAGATGACTTGGGTCAATCGCAGGATAATCGTGAGCTGTCGTTCTCAGTGTCACTTGGCTCAATGGTGGAGGCGCGCAGACATTGCCGGGCGGTGGCATCTTGATTCGACTTTGAAGACCGTGACACGATCACGCTGTGAGCAGCCGCATAAGTCTACCACATTATCATTGAGGAAGCATTCCGGGAAGCCAACGTTCACACCTATACCATCCACAGAACTGCCGGATCCCCACACTTCTTTGCATGAGCCACACAATCCGCGCCGGCCCAGCTTCTCGTCTTGACTCTCCGCCACCTTCTCTCCTGCAATCTCGCTACATCCCCACATCGCAAGTCCCCTTGACACTTCATCGTTAACCATGAACCAAGAAGGCGACAGGAGCACAACAACAGTGGAAAGCCCGAACAGCGTTGCAAACTCTGGTCGGCGAAGCACAGCACGCAGCAAGCGCGCAGACTTGCAATGCCAAAGCTGTTACAAGTGCTTCTCGAAACCTGAGCATTTGGTGGTATGTTGACCACGGAGCGACTTCACTCATCTGCCTTAGCAGCTGTCACACTGTTCCGGTTCTCTGATCTCGTTCGTGGCGTATGATACAAGCTTTCATTTCAATCCGCATCTTGCCTTCTTGCTGCTGACGATCGCTCTTTTAGCGACACGAGCGTGTCCATAGCGGCTCCAAGCCTTTCGTCTGCCCGTACACAGACTGCGGCAAACGCTTCAACCGTCAGGATTCACTTGTCCGGCATGGAAGGACCCATGATACAACTCAGACCACCATTGCGTGCCCACAAAGTCGCGCCGTGACTCCTTTGAACACCGGCGCCGCATTCGATGATATCTCCCCAACCTTCATGACCAATGCTCAAGACGCAGGCCCTAATCTCGGTGATGCCGGAACTGACCATCAACTCTTCTTCACAACACCGAACCTGGGAGACTCGTCTACAGGTGACACTTGGATGAACAATGAGCAATCTCACTTTTGGCCGGAGTCAGAAGACCTATTCGCAATGTTGACGTCCGAGCCGAGTGCCTGGCGCTTAGACGCGCAGCTACCGTTCCTCAATGGCCCGCCCACTGGTGGGGAGGAACCTCAGTCCAGCGAGCCGGATGGGCCTTCAGCGCGGGCTCGTCATGCGCTCCAGCATACGAGCAGTCTTATCCAGGACTTGTCCTTCAGCGTCTCCAGGGAAGTCGAGTCCATCGGAGTAACAGCTGACTTTCTCGATACTTGCCTCAGCTGTTTCTTCTCCCGCTTTGTGCCCGTACTCCCTGTAATGCATCAACCTACCTTCGTCTTGAAAGACTGCACACCACCCTTGCTACTGAACATGATAGCCTTAGGCTCGCTGTTCGTAGCAAGCGAAGGCGCAACAGCACGAGGAGAGGCACTGTGGCGTCTGGCGCACACCGCTGTCGCGACGTCCTGGCAGAGCATGATTCAGCGGACTGGGAACGAGACTTCTCAGGATGCCGCCATGGGTATGCAATTGGTCATGACCGCTTTGTTAGGCCAGTCTTATGCCGTGCTGTCGGGTAGCCGCTCCCTCCGACTGACAAGTCATGCGTTTCACGGACTAGGCTTTTATTGGTCTCGCCAGGCCGGCTTGGCTGCTATTCACTCATCATCTGGCTCATACTATGCAAGCGCAAATCCAGAGGTTGACGTGGCCCGATGGAAGGAGTGGGCAGCCAGTGAGGTCAATAACCGAGCGATCCTCGGCCACTATATCTTGGACGGTCTCATCTCCCACTCCTCTGGGTTTCCGAATAGCACACGGCACACCACGAACAACATGCGCCTACCTTGCAGCGATGAGGCTTTCGATGCGCAGACTGCAGATGTATGGCTGGCTGTCATGAGCCGCGAACGGGCGACCGCAGAGTTTACCTTCCGTGAGCTTCTCAACAAACTTTTCGATGTGCAGACTCCCTTTGTGGATACGCTACTGTCTCACATGTCGATTCCCGTGGTTATGGAAGCTCTACAATCGCTGGTGTCTGAGAGCCACGAATCTGATGGCCCATCTGTGGGTCTGCCAAGTCAAGCTGCTTTGAACCAAGCGCTGTGGCGGCTGTATGATTATCAGGTCATGCACCAAGATCGCGCACGAGTGGACGTCTTGGACCTGTCCATCCGTTGGCACGTAGTATGCATTAGCTTTTGCGTACAACCCAGCAGCTTGGTTTATGACCTATGCGAAAGGTATGGCGTCCGCCAGGAACTCTACAAATTAGGGAGGTCGGCGTTCCTCAAAACTTTCGACCTTGATGCCTGGAGCAGCTCCCACCTCGCTCGAAGAGCGACTCTACATGCCATGGCCGTCCTCGACCTGTTGCAGCAATTGCCGCTTGGGAAGACGCAGGCGCTGCAACTTCCGATCGCAGTTTTCACATCGGCAGTCGTTTTGACTGCGGTCAATGTGACCAACAGAGGCCGAATTCAGCTGCCCGAACCGATTTGTTGGCAGACTGTATGCACCATGAACGACGCAACCACACTAGACACGCCGACAATAGGTGGCGACGCCGCGAGTACCGCAAGCTTTCTCCTGACTGGCAATGTCGTAACGGGCGCTCGAGCCGCGATTCGCAACATCGGGCGGGACGTCAACGCTTTTCAGACAATCCTAGAGTCGTCAATGTCAACTTGGGGCGTGACGAGAGAGATGACCCGAATTCTACGGCAGTTGGTACCAAGGTGCATGCAGAGGACATAAACAGCCCCAGAACGCAATGACTGCTCCGAGTACCACAAGAACACTCATTCACTGAAGTGATGAGAGCACCAGCCTAACTTCCGACCTCAGCGTTCTGCAAAAGCTTGGAGCACCGAGGTTGTGTAACGAGAGAAGACGATACTGCAGAAATCGGGCCATACATACCTGAAAGACTGGCCGTTCGCTTTGGCTGGAGTCGCTTCTCGTCTGGACCAGGTGCTTCAGGGCCGCTACCTGACCGGAAAATGGCCTGCAGATCTTTCAAGAGGTCTTTGTTGGTCCGACGGCCGTTTGTGGTCTCTTCCGCGCCCGGGGATCCTGGGAGTGCACTGGCATCGTCTTTGTACGCCAGGGCGTTTGGCCATGGCGACCATTGAAGCCAGTATGCCCAAGTCATTCGCGCTAGCTTAGTACAGGACTCCGGAGTCCAGAGTGACCATGAGCGGACACACGTTTATTGACGAGGAGGCGGCCTGTATGCTCACGTACCGGGCGGAGGGCTAAGCATCACAAGAGCTTTGCTGCCAGGTTGTTTGGATAGTGTCGACAGATCCAGCAACATCGGAAAAAATACGCTCAGCACAAGGCGTTCATAGCCTACAGTTCGCCAACGACTACTTCGATAGAGAGACAGATCCTGGGCGTGTCTCTATTGGCGGTGATGCAGGGCATCTCTTTCTCGGAACTGGCTTCAATCGCTTCTTTAAATGGATTCTGGTGCTCGCAGTGGCGGATAATCCTCTCGTGTACCGTAGGATTGGCATAGCTAGCACTGAGGGGGGATGTTACAGGTACGATGACTGGCGAGGTGGACTGTCCGATGACATCAAGCCCGTACAAATCCAGATTGTATGAGGAAGAGTTGGACAATACAAAATGTATTGACAATCGCTGATTTTGATCATGAACTATCCATAGCGAAAACTACCCCGCGTCTATAACATTCATTGCCCTCGGTTGTCGTTTGTTGCCTCGTGTCCGAACGCATGCTTCCAACAAACCATCCCGTAAAGAGTAAGTAGTGGTTACGCTTGCTATGCCATTGCGCAGCTAAGACTAAGGCTGGTTACTATAGGAAAGCTGTAACGGTCCGTCTTCCGCTTGTTTGATACTCAACACATCGACCGTATTGCATTCGGACAAGATGCATCAAATCTATCTGGCTGTCGCGACGGCCGCATTGGTGCTCTTCTATGGCCTTTTTCGTCTTTTCTCCATTGGCAAACGCCCGAAAGACTACCCACCAGGCCCACCGACGCTCCCCTTGCTAGGCAACATACATCAAGTAAGACATTGCAAGCGTGACCCTCGATTCCTCCGCGCTTGACTCACCATCCGTAGATGCCGGCGAAAGATGCGCACTTACGATTCGCGCAATGGGCCGAGGAGTTCGGTCCGTGTTCGTATGATACTCTCCCAGATAGCGCTGACAGTGCACGTAGGCGATGTCTACAGTCTTACGTTGGGTACCAAGACGTTGATAGTCCTTTCCAGTGACGAAGCTGTCAAAGAGCTTCTCGATCGCAGGAGCGGAATTTACTCGGACAGGCAGGAGATGTATATCGGACAGGAGCTGTGCTCTGGTAACATGCGGATGCTGATGATGGTATATGAGCGTTCAAATTGCAATGTCTCTAGGCATGCTGACACTCGTACAGCATTACGGCCCTCAGTGGCGAATGGTATGGAAATAAGCAGCATCGTTTGCCTGCATATGCTCCTCTAACAGCACGCTAGATGCGGAAGATGGTACACAACCTTCTGAACCAGAACATCGCGAAGAACTACGTGCCATACCAGATGCTCGAAAACAAACAAATGCTGTACGATCTCCTTGAATCTCCCAATGACTTCCTCAAACACATACGCCGATACTCGAACGCTTTGACGACATCAATGGTCTTTGGCTGGCGGACGCCCACGTACGCTGATAGGAAGATGCAACAACTGTTCGATGGCTTCAACGAGTTTGCGGAGATCAATCAGACTGGAACGGCAGCGTTACTTGAGTTTTTCCCGCTACTCCGGTGGCTACCCGAGTCGATCATTCGAACGCAGAAGAAAGCAAAGCAGCTGCATCAGGCAGAGCGAGCGCTGTATGTAGATCACTGGCTGAGGGCGAAGCATGAGATCAAGCAAGGCGCCATCAGCCATTGCTTTTGTGTTGGTATGGCCGAGGCGCAGGAGAAGGAAGGCTTCAGTGACTACCAAGCGGTGAGTCTCTGTCCTCTTACATGCTTGTCATTTTGAGCAGTCCTGACCGGGACGCGTCAGGCGTACATTTCTGGCACACTGCTTGAAGCCGGGTCAGATACGACGTCTAGCACATTATATGCTTTCGTACAGGCGATGCTGCTCTACCCAGAAGTCCAACAGCAAGCAAAGGAGCAAATTGACAGCCTGGTGGGAAGCTCACGCTTACCCACCATGGACGACGAAAACGAGTTGCCATACGTACGCTGCCTGATCAAAGAGACCCTCAGTAAGAGCAACCCCTGCGCAGTGTCCTCTGTGCTCATGAAGAACTAACATAGAAACCCTCAGGATGGATGCCAACCACCATCCTCGGTGCAGTACCACACGCCACAACCCAAGACGACCATTACAAAGGTTTCCTCATCCCCAAAGGAGCGGGCGTCATGAACAACGTCTGGTCTATCAACATGAATCCTAAACGGGCTCCCAGTCCGCGAGTCTTCGACCCAAGCCGTCATAAAGACGACCATCTCTCGCTCTACGACTCAGCCTCGAATCCAGATGGCACGAAACGCGATCACTTCACTTTCGGGGCAGGTCGCCGTATCTGCCCTGGGATACACGTGGCAGAACGCAGTTTATTCCTTGCCATTTCCCGTATCTTGTGGGCATTCGACATCACACCAGCAGAAGATGGAGACGGCAAGCCTGTGATACCTGATCAGGAGAAACTCACGCAGGGCTTTGTCTGTATGCCTGAAGAGTATCCTGCGAAGATTACGCCAAGATCACCAGAACGGGCGGAGATGGTAAGAAAAGAGTGGAGGGATGCGGAGGCAAAGCTATTGGATCCAAGAACAAAGCAGTGGATCTCGTCACCTGTTCAGAAGGTATAGGTCAAATACGTAATGAACCTGTCTTATTTGCCAAGATTGATCGCTGAGCGAAGTTATCATCCTCCAGTATCTACATCTCAGAACATTCGTACCCAAAACACCATCGCCATGCCCACAACACATCATCAATCAGTTCATCCCATCATCGATACTCATCCATGAACTTCTTATGAAAGTCCGTTATCCTTCCAACCCACTCTGTGCCCGGGGCTAGGAACGTCGTCCGGAAATGAAGCGTGCCTTCCTTCTGCCCAAAGCCAGAACCTGGCACTATGCAGATACCAGTAGCATCCAGCAACCGCAAACAATAGAAATCATCCGGTTCCTTCCCATCCTTCTTCGCCGCTTCTATCGCCTTCTCCGGCAACCGAATCGTCGGGAACAGATACATGCTTCCCTGTGGCGATTGGCAGGACACACCTTCCATTTCCCTGAAAGCCTCGTAAAGTGCATTCGAGCGATCGCGGAGCGCGTTGAAGATCCCATCGTATTCTTTCCTGTACAATGGGTAAGAGGGATCGCCATCGCGGGGAGGGTTGACCATGAGTTCGACGAGGCACTGGCCGATGACAGGCGCGCAGAGCATTATTGAGACGAATTTGTAGATTTGTGCTACAACCTGCAAGCGAACAGTCAGTTCCCCTAAACATGCAAAGCTTGTGATGGTGGCGAATACGAACCTCAGGGTCAAATCCAACCATCTCATAGTATCCACCTCTGTGCCCACACTCGCCCACCATACCCTTACTGATCGAATGTAAAGACGCGAGCTCCAGGTTATCGAACTTCCCATCCTTGTTCCTCTCGCTCTTCTGCAAGTCACGTAGACCCTTCTTGAAGCTGTGAAACTTGCCCTCAAAGACGTTCGTCTGGTACACCTCGTCCGCGATACACACCAACTTCTCCTCCGCCGCTAACTCCAGCACGCTATTGATCAGTTCCGGCTTCAGACTCCCACCGGTAGGATTGCCAGGGTTGATGACCACCACTGCTCGGACATCAATACCATCCTTCTGCGCCTGCTTCAATGCATCCCTCATGCCACCGACATCCGTACTCCAGTTCTTGTCCTCCTCGAGATAGTAAGGCACGAACTTGGCATTCAGCACACTAAGCGTCGCGGTATAGAGCGGGTACTGCGGTATCGGCACCAATATCCCCGTCTGCGGTGTGGCGCATATGACATTCATTAACGTGTTCACTCCCGAACTCGCGCCCGCAGACAGATAGATATTCGCCGGGTCCGCAGGGTATCCATCCCGGTTCTCAATGAAGTTCGCGACACTCTGCCGTATGCCCGGCGCACCTTGAGACTGCGAGTACGCGCCCACACTCTTGACATCCTTCAACAACTTCCTCGCGCGCTCAAAGACATCGCTCTTGTACCCGAAGTGCGTCTCCAACACCTCCTCGTTCTCGAGTAACGCGGGATTCTCCAGGATACTCGTCACTTGCCGGAAGAAGGTAAGAGGCTTCTGGTCTAATTGCTGTGGGTTGCCGATGTTCGCCGAGATGACGCTATCGAATGGCAGGTCCTTTCCTTCACCCTTCTGGAGCTGCGCGCGGTACTGCTCGCTCTTGATCGCCAACTCGCCGCGCACCGCGTACTTGGCTTCCCGCACATGCTGGTTGATGTTGTCGATATTCAGACTGCGGACGGAGGGTGAGGAGGAGAAGAGGCGCTTCTCCACGAAAGATGGGAGAGGCAGGGCGCCGTTAGGGCCGCTGAGAGGCATTGCTGTGGCTGCTGGCGCTATACTGTGTCGAAGTTGCCGTCCGGACGTAGAGAAGATGGGCCTATGGATCGCTCTCGACTGTAAATGTATCGACGGGAGTTGCTGTACACGCTGTCAGTCGCCAAGGCTAAACAGGACTATTGAAACATGTCTGACTCACACCTTGACCACACGCACCCACCCGACCGATCAGACGACCGACGCATTTCTTGGGACCGCCCATGGTGAGTGGTGACGCAGAGCCTAGCAGAACTGCCGCCGACATCGCACGTCGCCGAAACTAGGGAGCGGTCGAGCGGACGCTATTGGTGCTATCGGAGCATGTTGATCTTGACAGCAGTGTCCCAAAACCGTGTTGATTACAAAGTATACCAACAAGCATTGTAGCGTGCGCAAAAGCACGTAGGTGATGGCGGGACCATGATCCGGCGGAGGTCAGACGCAGGTGGCTTGAGGGCTTGCAGAGGGGCCGGCGATCCTCATTGCACGCAGCCGATATGGCGGACATGTCATATAAGGCATCCCTCACAACGAGAAGAAATGGCATGATTTGAGGAATGTCTGAAGCGGCAGGAAGGAGGAGCAGATCCGCCGCGCACGCTCTCACCCATAGATCGAGACGCAGTGGCGCATGAGTTTTACACATCGCTGCGACAATGGCAGACTCGAATCTTCCGCCTACACCCCGCGCAAGACTCCACTGACATCTAACATGTTGACCTTGTCCGCGCAGGACTGGCCGACGGCTCTTTCCTGGCCATTTGATGGGTTCAACCGCTCATTCAATACGAGGCCATATCCTACACCTGGGGCAAACCTTCGAATACCGTGGTACCCATCATGTGCAGCGGCCTCGAGTCGCTGATCATGCCTCCACTCGGTGCTGCCTTGAAATGCTCTCGGCATCGTGAGCCTCCTCGCCACTATTGGGCTGATGCCTTGTGCATCAACAAGGCGGACAATGAGGAGGAGAGTGCCCATGTCGCCAAGTTATTCAACATCTTCCTCAAAGCAACGAAGATCAATGTCTGGCTTGGAGAACATGGCGCTATACGCTTGAATCATTAGATTTCTCGAGGGCGAAAGGCGTGCAAGCGGAAGTGTATAATTGGAATCTTCATCGCATCGACACTGACCAAAGGAATGCATTGCCGGACGTGGTTCTTCGAGCAGCCTATGAACTATGCGGCAGGCCGTGGCTTTGGCGGGCCTGGGTACAACAGGAAGTCTTCGTTCAAGACATCTCGATCTTTTGTGGGCCACAGATACTGACGTTGCAAGAGCTCCAGCATCTCGGCCGCGGTCCCTTTAGCATGTACAGACAAAGGGTGTTCAACAACGACCCTAACAGCGCCGAGTCACTGCTAATGCATAAGATCTATCGAGCCGCGCAAAGGCCGAAGCCTGCAAATACCATGGACTTGACCGAATCGAACGTGAGTCGAACCAGATATCAAGACGTCCCGCAGTGAGCCACGTGTTACGAAAACGAATTTCTGTAAAACGACACAAACACCGATGCGGTCCTATCGCACTCTTGGTACCTTGAGGCAAATGACCCACGAGTCTTCGTATATGGCCTGTTCAACCTTGCGGGCTGTCCAATCGTTCCTGATACGCAGACGGTAGCGCAGGCTGAATCCGGACGACTTGCTATCAACGTTGACTGCTCGAAGACTCTTTCCCAGGTCCTACAAGACTGACGCTCTTCATCATAAGCAGTGACCGCATTATCTTGGTCCTTGAGGTTTACCCGCCGGGTACTCACGGTCCGTCGGAGGGGTATGCTCTACCTTCTTGGGTGATAGACTGGCGGATCATAAGCACTCCGGTCAATCTACCGGCTCGTATACAGAATCAGATACTTGGACCTGGCAGTCTGCCAAAGCCGAAGAAACGATCTCCATCCATGGTACACTGCTTGCAGTTGTACGATCTGTGGCCGTAGGCGAGGAGTCTGGATCTTACGAGAACTCCACGTTTTCGTTCGCCATCACCATCTCCTTCCATGTGTCACTCGAGCCGAGATCTGCAGACCGATTCGACCTGCATTGGCAAAAGTAGCGTAGTCTAGTGTCCGTCGAGCGATGCACGATCCAAGGCCAGGACGTGGCCAGGTTTGTATCTTACAGCGATCTCCGCTCGGTTCAGGCAGGAGACGCGCTTCTCCATGTGGACGGCATGCTCAACCGTTTAGCATACCCGCGGTCTACAGAAGGCGGAAGCCGGTCCCGTTTCGTCCGCACAGTGGATATGGGCGCGCATCTCGAACTAATCATGGTTTGCGACCTAGGTGATCGGGACCGGCATGGTAGACGAGAGCACAATCTTGTGGAATCGAGCTCTACTGACCTCTGGCGCATGACGAAGGACTTGATATGGACTCCGCGCTTCGTGATCTCTCCTTTACACATTCGGAGGCTTGGCAGGCATTCGTGATTTGCTGACGACAGCAGCCTCATTGCCAGCATTGGCAAGCTTGTGTTGCCAAAAGGCTCGATAGACACGCGCAGTTTGATCAGTCCCTCCTTCAACGTATCCGTAAGGGACCTATTGTGTCGCTAGGTTTTGCATCCTTGCAAGACTATCATGCAAAGTATCGATGCCGACTGGGTGTAGTTCGACATACTCAAGTATGGCTCTGATGATTCAATTTGCGAAAGGGACTGCTGACTGGTCAGAGGCGTGTCCTTCTAGCATCAGTTAATCTTGGGAGCAGGTGTGGTAACGGAAGGCATGACGAGAGGAGGTGCGCATGAGTCGGGTGCCTGAAGAGATGCAACGTGCGTTGCTGCGAGGCGGGAGGGAGAACAGTACCGTGCCGTTCTGGATCTGTTCGCGACTATACGGCTCACAGACGTAACAAGACGACTATACAAGCTGCAATATTCAGAGGAATCGAGAGTCTGGACCACCCTTTCGACCCGCCGAGGGCGTGTTTCTCGGCCTACAAGTGGCTGCAACCGCCCTGAACACAATGTGTCCCACACCGTTGCGCCTTTGTTACGACCGTCGTCCAGGCCGCGACTCAATCGTCGCCTGGCTTCCTTGATCACAGTTTACCGCCCGGAACGAGACAGCCATTAACGGTGGTCGATGACAGCAAACCGTCCATGTTCTGGCGGAACGACATCTTACTCTTACCTTACCTCCGCCGGGCCACAGCTGGAACCTCACGCCGGTTACTGCCCCACCAAGGAAGCGTATTGTATCCCCCACGAGACTCAAGCAAGTCTGCACTAGCAAAGGTAGGATTTCCGCACTGCGACCCGTCTCGAGCGCTCCACTCCGTAACCGGCTTCCGTGCGGTCTGGCCGTCCACCTTTGCGCTTTTTGCGGTGGAACCGGCTTTCTTTGCCGTACTGAAAGCTTCGGGACCCGTAGCGATAGAACGCTGGGCAGTTGGTGCAGTCTTGCGCCGTTGATTGGAAAAGTTCCGTCCAGGAGAGTGAAAAGCAGAGTCGTAAGTACATTGATCGCCTGTTTGCTTATTGCGAGGCTCACCAGGAGTACCGAGCGCTGGGTCAGGGAAGTCGGTGATCTGTCCGCGAAGATGGCGTTTCAGAGGGTACGTTGCTCGGTAGTCGTGCATGAGTTGCGGCGCAGGGCCCAGGTCAATGATGTCTCCTTCTCGATCAGGCACTCCTGGTGTGTCGTCGAATTGTGTGCCCATGTAAAAGAAGACTTCAGCGTCTTGATAGATCGAAGGCAGGGAGGGTGCTCGGGTTGCGGGCGATGCTACCAATATTAGTCAGAGCTTTGGACGGAGTTCATCATATCTGTCCTTTACTTACTTTCAACTTCACCCTGGGAAGCTGCACCGACCCTTATACTGGAGTACGAGCTGCACCTCCTGGTCGTCATGTTGCCAAACAGAGCAATGATGCTCTGGTCGCTAAAGCTAGGTGCATG
>Ga0058704_10000858_pt1 | contig 14852 bp, 11 predicted proteins | sample AgamicMgSfe_FD_71363 | JGI IMG/M metagenome (GOLD analysis project Ga0058704, IMG submission 71363) | Agave microbial communities from Guanajuato, Mexico - Mg.Sf.e | ecosystem: Host-associated > Plants > Phyllosphere > Phylloplane/Leaf | place: Guanajuato, Mexico | collected 2012-05-30
GCCTCCGATCGACTTTGAAAACACTATAAATAGCCTGGATCCTCTCCAAGAACATTCGCAACTCAAAGACAATGTCAGTCAGCTCTGCAAATATATTGCTGCTTATGATCTTATGTTGTCCGAAGGTATAGAAGTGTACTTCAAAGCCAAACTTCTGCTTGACACACGGACTGCTGCAATAATAGACCTTGGCTATATGCTATTGTTACACCTGTTGCAGCACCAAAACGTTCCACAAGACCTTCGAACAGACGCCTACCACTACACACGATCCCTTCAACAGCCTATTCACAAGCTTCGTCGGCCTTCCTTGTACTCAGAGCTTCTTGAAAAAGGAGCAAATATCGATGGCGTCGAGAAAAGCGTGCTTCAAGACTTGACAGTCATCTCGTCCGACTCCCTGGAGTTAAAACGGTACCATGACAATGGGCACCTTGAGAGTGCGCAGAAAGATGAATGGGGCTTGCAGGGCATTGAAGTTACCCCTGAGCTTTTTCGGACGGCCTATCACCAGTCATTACAGTTACTCTCGTCTGTGATCAGATTTGGTCCATCTCTAGGCACCCAGTCGGTGCCGTTCACAATTGTGGAGATCTTGAGATTCATGGATACAGTCCCACCGCCGCCAAAAGACGACATCCTTAACCTGCTTCGTGTTTATGATGCGCTCATCACTAGAGCTGAAGTACCTCTGGATTCTCTCAAAACTATCGTCAAAGCTCTCTGCATGCTGCATGGCTACAAATCTAGACACGAAGGTTCGCAGATAGTCAAGAAAATCGAGCAGACTTTTCAATGGCTCTTCAACACACATCTACAAGACCAGACAATGGTCCTGCTCATTCGCACCGCGCGAATGGATTGCAGTGGAATAGACATTACCACTCAGGAAGCAGACGGTGCTTTGCAGCTTCTTGGAACAATTTTGGCCGACCGAAGTTACTCAATCGGAACGAATACTGATCTCGAGACCCTCTTGCGAGGCTTTGAACGTGACAACGAGTCCGTCAATAGACCTTCTCTGGCGAAAGAGCTGGATCTTTTTCGGCTTTTTGTTGAAGTGAACCATCTACAACAGAAGCTTGTCGATGAGCCTAACTGGGCTTGTGTCTGCAGGTCGATAACCAGCCTTCATAGCAGAATATCCGACGAGCATGACAGTGAAGTCTACGCGACCTTTCAAGAAATTCTATCCCGGCTTGACATTCTCCCAGGCATGGGGACTGGCCAACGTCTCACATTGGATAGTCTGTTCCTTCAACTAGCTCCCGATCTACCATATAGCTTGGCAGAGAAGTTGCTACGGACGTACGATCGTCCAATCGAGGCCTCTGTCTGCGCCAAAGAAATGAATTTGATCAAGCGAGGCTTCATTGACCATGCTGTGGTTCCCAGCAGTCTCAGGCTTGCTGCTGCAGAAGTCTTGCAATGGACTTGTCTCGAAGCGCAGCAGAGAGACCCAGTACAAGGCAGACTACTAGCAGATCTCATTCTTGATGCGCTTGCGGACCACGAATCCGATACCACTTTACAGGCTAGACTGGTTCAATACTGTTTGGATTACGAGGTGCAGACATCATCTTCCGAAGAAGGTTTCTTTGAGGCCATGGTTTTCAAAATGGCCACTGCTGCAGAGCGTGTGCGGACGAGGCATGCCAACTCTGGTACTACCGCCGTTCCAAATCAGCGAAGAACTTCTACCAGGCACATCACCTCAGCCCTGGTCACACTGTTCATGAGGAACATCAATACCCACCCAGACCGCGCGCAGCTTCTTTATCGAACCTTTTTGCAATTGCTCACTGGTCCAGATCTCGACCCGGCAGCAACCGTCATGTTGCTTCGGGGTTTATTCAGACTACGAAGTGATGTGCATCATCATATATTTCTCATTGAATCCGCCGAAGGAGAAGGTCTTGCTGCCGCGTTGTGCCGAAGCGTCCCGCAACAGTCAGACAGTCGTCGACAATCACGAGCTTCGACAATAAGTGAAAACGGTCCAGTATGGATGTATGGAGAGATCAGAGGTTTACCTGATGACCCACCCACGATGGTGAGCCCCGTTCTCTTTTCGAAAGCTGTCGTCGGGATCGGAGAAGGAGTCGTACTGGAACTCTCCTCGTGGTTAGATCGTGTCATCCACATACTCGAGCACGGCGCGGATTGGGAGGTCTACAGCTATGTCATTGTGCATCTGGGTGCTCAACTTAGCAATCAGTCACTATTTTCTGAGGTCTTGACACAGATCCGAAAATTGCGGAGTCTTGTGTGTCGCCTGCTTTTGAAGCAGTCATTCCAAAAGCCGCCTGAGGGATCAGAGCTGAAACAAGCTGATGTCGCGGTGTGTCTATACCACATACTGACTATGCTCATCGGATACCATGACCATTTCTCGAGGGCTGAAACCGAAGAGATGATCAGCACCTTCATCATGGGCATGACTGCTTGGGACAGAACGACTGCTCATTGCGTCCACGCCTTGACTCTGTGCTGTTATGAGCTGCCAGACTCTTTGAAGCGTGATCTTGCGCGTATCGTTGGGCAGATGTCGACGATCGTCACCAAATCCGACGCTGCAGTCCATGTTTTGGAGTTTCTTACCGGATTGTCCAGGTTGAAAGATCTCGCAAGAACTTTCCATGGTGACGAGATCAAAACGGTATTTGGTGTGTGCTTTAGCTACATCGAATACGTTCGAGGAAAGAGGTTCGACGAGCTGCAGCAACAGCGTAAGTCAACCCCGGTGAATCGTACGACTGCGACACCTGTAGAAGCGGCAAACAATCGATCTGCCGCCGTCGATATACCACACTACGTTTTTGCCCTGGCATATCATGTAATCACTTTTTGGTATATTACCCTTCGGGAAAGCGATCGCGACAAATACTTCCCATGGATGCAGAAGAGGCTTCTTTCAACCGATCAAGCAGGTACACGAGAAGATCACGCGCTAGTTACGCTTGACTTGGTGTGGCGCATGACGAAGAGGAATATCACAAGCACATCACTCTTACGTCCAGATCCTGCGCCCGAAGGAGCAGCGGCATGGACGTCGCCGTTTTCTCTGGTCACAGTATCTATCAGCCCTGACCATCAGGTTGCTCAGCTCGTTGAGCGTCGAGCTTCCGGTACAGATGAATGGTCGATACCCTTGAAAGGTACACAAAGCCCACAGCAGGTGTTTGACGAGCATCTACGTGCTCCAGCAGACAGGCCATTCCCTAATGGCTGGGATCCATCTCCTCTGATCGAGAGCGACGCGGCAAAACGTGCTATCAACATGCTGGACCGAGTCTCACCTGTTGACTTTTTCAAAGCGGGCGTCATGTACATCGGTGAAGATCAGACCACGGAAGCCGACATACTTGCCAACTTGATGGGTTCAGCAGATTACCGGCTTATGCTTGACGGTTTGGGCTCGAAGTTGCCTCTTGTAGGGTTGCAGCATAACACTTGTGGTCTGGATACATCAGAGGCTCGAACCGATGGCACAAAGACGATCTGGCACCGAGATGAGGTCACCGCTCTCGTCTACCATGTATCGACAATGATGCCGACCGACCTCAAGTTTGATCCGCAGTGCACAAGGAAGAAAGCCCACATTGGTAATGATTATGTCAACATCATCTTTAACAACTCTGGCTCGGCCTTTGACTTTTCGAGGCTCAATGCATTGATTCCCTCTGCTTTCAATTACGTCTACGTTGTCGTTGCGCCGGAGGCAAGAGCTACGTTCATCGAAACGCGCACTCACCAGCACCAAGAGGGTTGGTTCGATGATTCTTGGTTCAAGGTCCAGGTCCTCACAAGGCAAGACTTTCCCAACATCTCGTCCGCAGCAGAGACGAAGGTGGTCAGTGGAGGTGTCTTGGCCAAGTACGTACGGAATTTGGCACTCAATGCATGTGTCTTTGCGAACGTCTGGGCCAATCGTGAAGGTGGTGACACGCCTAGCAGCTGGAGAGCACGGCTGATGCAGCTGAGAACGCTAAAGGAACGGTTTGGAAAGAAAGAAGCAGAGGCAGAGCGAAAGAGCGAGGGAACAAAATAAAGAAACCATCAGGTGGTCTACGATTGGTCGCCTCGACCGCGTGATTTATCAGATTCATCTAATCTGATCATCAGACCATAATCGCTGGAGTACTGCGTTGTGATGTTGATTGCGCGGTCGTGATTATAAGCCATTGTGGCTGTGGTAGTCAATTGCATGATCGGCCGAGCCGTGGAGTGGTCCGTACAATATGTCTATTCGAACATCGAACAGGGAAAAGCGATACTATATACCATAACCGCAAATTAACCTACTGGGTACTATTTAAATCGACTGTTCCATATTGTGCGACACTCGTATATCTCTGTATAGAAGTGGCGATACTGTGGACTCCAGCTCAGACTCAAAAGACCGTGTACGACTTCGACCGGTTACCTGACCTCGTGGATTCCAGGTGTACCGCTGAGCGTGACCACAGTTTGCTGAGGTCATGCTCAAAACTAGAAGGCTACCATACATGAAATCAGTAGAGCTTGTGAGACCAACGAAATCGAAGCGCTTCTGGTTAGACTGTCGATGCTGGGTGTGGTTGTTGTAAGGTTATGGATACTATAGTGCTCCTGTGCGAGCATACGGTACCGCTGTTCCCATAAATACGTCCAGTATTGGTTGTACGTCAGCGTCAATCGCCGAACAACACCGAGCTTCAATGTGCTGGCGACTCGTGGAGTAGGCCACCGTCACTTCATCCATAATCACGATCACCAATTCCTCGTAACACACACAACAATGGATGACTCACCTTGGGGCGGTATGATCAGCTGGCTCCCAGCCTTATCTTTCCATGCTGACAAGAAACCCAGACGAGCCATCCAGCATCTCTTCGAAGACCAATGCGTCTGAGCCAGCTCCAGATACTCCGGCCGCCGAAGGTCAGAGCATATTTCAGACTATTGTTTGTATTCTACTGACCATCTTCAGTCGAAGCTCCGCGACCAAGTACTGCACAAGAACCAGATGCGCCAAGTCCAGCGCCGGTCAAGACACCAGGTGGAAGAAGCGGAAGAGCATCGCGTAGATTCGGCACACAATCGACCACACTGCAAGCATTAGACGACGGCCTTGGACCTCTGGGACCATTGGGCGCCGCGCCGCAAGTCGAGGAGCCACCTGCGCCTCCGCAGAAAGAGCAGCAAGCCTCACGTTCGGCGCGACCAGTGTCTCTCACATCAGGACGCTCTTCGTTACGTGGTATGATGGATTCGGTCAATCTGCAGGACGAGGATGATGTGGAGGAGAACGGCGGACGCCCGAGAGTACCACCACCAGTGCAGCCATCTACACGAGAAACATCACAAAGAGCAACACCGTCAAGCGTCACTGTCGAGCAGGCTTCGAAGCCTACTTTCAACATTTCCGTCGGCGATCCTACCAAGGTTGGCGACTTGACCGGCAGTCACACCGTCTACCAGGTCAGGACAAAGGTAAGATGATCATTCTGAGCGAATTATAAATGTGTGCTGAACTGCGGTTAGACGACTTCAAAAGCCTACCGAAACCCCGATTTCTCGGTCACTCGCCGATTCCGTGATTTCCTCTGGCTCTACAACCAATTGCATAATAACAATCCGGGTGTTGTAGTCCCACCGCCACCAGAGAAACAAGCTGTTGGTCGTTTCGATGCGAACTTTGTCGAGTCAAGAAGAGCCGCTTGTGAGAGGATGTTGAACAAAGCTGCCGCGCATCCAATCCTGCAGCACGACGGCGATCTCAAGCTGTTCCTCGAGAGTGAGGCTTTCAACGTCGACATCAAGCACAAGGAGAGGAAGGACGTCGGTCTGCCGGAAGCCGAAGGTGGTCTCATGAGTAAGATGGGTATCAACGTCGGAAGCGGCACAAAGTTCATCGAGCACGATGACTGGTTCCACGATCGCAAGATCTACCTGGACGCACTTGAGAACCAGTTGAAGGCTTTGGAGAAGAGCACGGATGCAGTCATCTCTCAGCGCAAAGCTCTTGCGGACTCGTGCAATGAGCTGAGCACATCACTTCACTCATTGGCCATGGTAGAGCTGTCGCCTTCGCTATCCGGACCACTCGACGGCCTCTCTGATGTCCAGCTCCGTATCCGCGAGCTATACGACCGTCAAGCGCAGCAAGACATGCTGACCGTCGGCATCGTTATTGACGAATACATCCGCCTAATCGGCTCCGTCAAGACAGCTTTCCTCCAGCGTCAGAAAGCATTCCACGCATGGCACTCTGCTGAGTCCGCACTCACGAAGCTCAAGTCGCAACAAGAGAAGCTTCTCCGCGCCGGTCGTACCCAACAAGATCGTCTGAGCCAAATGCAGGCCGACGTCGGAGACGCAGAAAGACGCGTTCATCAAGCTAGACTACTGTTCGAGGATATGGGTCGCTTGATGCGTGCGGAGCTCGAGCGTTTCGAGCGCGAGAAGGTGGAGGACTTCAAATCCGGTGTAGAGACGTTCTTGGAGAGCGCCGTCGAGGCGCAGAAAGAGGTAAGGCTATATTTCCGTATCGACACAAAAGAACAGGACTAAATGACAAAATTACAGCTCATCGAAGTTTGGGAGACTTACCTCATGCAGCTTGACGCCGACGAAGATGGAAGTCCATTCTTCAATGGTCCTGGTGCACCAGCTGCTGCATCGGAGGAGGCCGCTGACGAGACTGTCGCCTCAGAAGACGTCACTGGTACGGCTGACGAGGAGGCAGAAGGACAAGAGGCCTCGACAATCAATGACACCATTAGCGGAACCACAGCCGCTGAGGAGTCAGACCAAACCGACTCGCACGCCGCCGCCATCGCGACCGCCGAAGCCGAGGAGTAGTCCTCCTTCCATTCGGTGAGAACAGGACCGTATGCATTCGTATGAAGCGGAAAAGCCATGTCATTCATGCAAAGAGTAAATATCAGATCGCATATAGATCGAGTCGTCATTATCATCACACGTCATCTCTAGAAGCCCGCAGCCTGAGCCTTCTGTCTATACTCCTCAAAGGTAGTCGCCGCTCCGCCCTCGCTATTGACCCTCGCTCTCCTCTCCCATTCACTCTCACCACCTTCTTCCCCGCGCTTCTTGTCCTCCCACTCCTCCTCCTCTCGCGCAATAAGTCCCGTGAACCGCGCTTTAGCATCGCGGCCAAAATACGCTGCTGCGGCTTTCTTCCGCGCCACGTCCTCTGTCACGGCCACGTACTTGATGCCCGAGCCCGGCGTCTCGAACATGGCGTCGCTGAGGATCCGCTCCATGACCGTGCGCAGACCGCGTGCGCCTGTGCCCATCTCGCTCGCTGCTTCTGCGATGGCGTGCAGAGCGGGTGTTGTGAAGCGTAGCTCGATGCTCGAGAGCTGGAATAGCTGCTCGTATTGTCGCAGAAGACTGTTGCGTGGCTCGGTAAGGACTTTGACGAGTGCGGGTACGTCGAGAGAGGAGAGTGCGCATGAGATCGGGATGCGGCCTACGAGTTCTGGGATCAGACCGTATTTCTGTAGGTCGTTGGGCTCGACGAGGTCTAGCGTATTGTATGTCGTTTCTGTGTCAGGAGATGAGCTTGGTGCGGCGTAGTATGGTAGGTGTTTGCGGAAGAGCTCGTCTTCGCCTTTGATGGTTGTTGAGTGTGGACTATCTGTGGCGGTGCTAGAGCGTACGTTAGCGCCGAAGCCGATACTACCTTTGCTTATGCGGTCTAGGATCATCTTGTGCAGACCAATGAAGGCACCTGTACATATGAAGAGGATGTTGTCTGTGCGTATGTTGTAGACTTCGGGTTTGCTGGCTTGTTGTTGCTGAAAACCGCCGCTGCCGCCCAGAGGGCTGTTGGTCGAGGATCCGTTCGAGCTACGGCCGCCGGGTGCATTACCTCCTGCGCCTCGCTCTTGCTTGGCTTGTATTTGAAGCGTAGTGCCTTCGATTATCTTGAGTAGCGCCTGCTGTACACCTTCACCGCTTACATCCTTCCCATGTGATACCTTTGCAGTTGCGATCTTGTCGATCTCGTCCAGGCAGATGATACCCCGCTCAGCCTTGGCTACGTCGTAATTAGCAGCAGCGAGCAAACGCTGTACACAGACATCTGCGTCTTCGCCAATATATCCGGCTTGGGTAAAGGGCGTGCAGTCTGACATGCTAAACGGAACCTCCAGCACTCTAGCAAGCGTCTTTGCCATGAGTGTCTTTCCTACACCAGAAGGACCTAGTAGCATGATATTGGACTTGTCTATTGTCATGGGCGAAGCGTCGATCACTGGACTGGATCCGACCGTAGGTGGTGGAGTGGATGATAGTGGCGGGGCATTTGGGTTCCAGGCATTCACTGTTCTCTGCTGGCCAGGGAACTCATCTTTAAGCATGTCAGCCACAAAAGCAGTGCGGTGTTTGGATGATGCATTACCTTCCACAGGATGTGTTACGTCTCTTGCCCTATCTCTCCGTGCCTGCTGTGCTAGCATCTCCTCGACCTCTTCATCTTGACGTTGTAGCTCTTGTATTCTCTGGTAATGATTGTAGACGGCAACACTGAGCACTTTCTTCGCCCTTTCCTGCCCTACTACAAATTGATCCAAATGCTTTTTCAATACTTGAGGGGTCACGCGGGGTACTCCGATGTTGGATGCATCTTTGAGGGGGCCTTCGGTAGGACCAGACTCATAGTAACCAGTAAAGCCTTGACCGGAGAAATCGGAACGATGAAAGCGACTGTCGTACGATCTCGCGGTGGTAGAACTGATCTGTCGATGGAGTATAGAAGATATGCCTAGATACCAGTACGATATATGGGCGCCTGGTCGAGCAGATGGTCGAGAACACGGTCGGAGTGACATGCTAGCAGTCGGCTGTCTCGACAACCCGATTCAAGCAGCTTTGCGATGGTATGCTTGCTATAGCGATGACATGATACAAGTCCGGGTATCAGATCAGAGATCCAGACTACTACGGTGATCACTTACGGTAGGTAGTTAACTTACCCCACATTACAGCATCGGGGTCGAAGTGGATCTCTGTATACAGCGTCCGTCCAATCAAAGGGAAGCTTCGTCTGGGGAAGCACCCTGCTTTAGTGCACTTTACACATGTGAGGACTTAAGTTGCATACATGTGAAAGAAATACAAATTACCTTTTTTTATCAACATTCGTGCCATGATGATGTTGGGCCAGACGGGCAGTAATATCGTCGCATTTGCACCAACAAAGACTCGGTGGGAAGATCCGCTGAGCTCAACAGCAGGCGACGTCATGCTGCAGCTAACAGTTGTGTGTGGGGAAGCAGACTCTCCAAGTCTGATTATAGCAAGAACTACTGTCACTTTGTTCTCGCTCATTCCATTCAAATCTGCACGAACTGAGAATATATCATATTTCTTCAGAAGCAACACGATCCCTCATACGGATTGAAGTTATTGTGAGACGCAATGAATGCATTGAACGAGGAGTCCAGCAACTCTGTGCTGGGAGCTCCCGCAAGCAATGCCATTCGTAATGATGGCACTGGTTCGTATTCTCATTCATGGCTGACAGTTCGTCATTTCTGATACTTCTTCTAGGTATTGTCGAGCTTGACCCTTACCTGACACCGTTCGAGGGTGCGTTGAGGAGCAGATATTCGAAGACACAGCAGTGGATCAAGACTATCAACGCGCACGAGGGAGGTTTGGAAAAGTTCAGTCGCGTAAGAGTCGAGTCTGCGAAAGAGTTGCTGCATTCATAATCTGACGAAATTTTAGGGATACGAGAAATTTGGTTTCAATGTCGCGCCAAACGGAGACATTGTGTACAGAGAGTGGGCGCCATCTGCTCTTCGAGCATATTTGATCGGAGATTTCAGTATGTGTGATTCTGAATCCGTACAGAGTACCACTGACATTTTCAGACAACTGGAACAGAGACTCACACCAAATGGCAAAGAACGACTTTGGTGTATTCGAGATCACACTACCAGCTCGCAACGGCCAGCCTGCCATTCCTCACGATTCTAAGGTCAAGGTCAGTCATGAACGTCGTTATTGTGCCGACGCGTGCTAACGTCAGCAGATCTCGTTCGTCACACCAAACGACCATGCTCGCCAGGAGCGTCTGCCTGCCTGGATCACACGCGTTACTCAGGACCTCAATGTGTCGCCGGTCTATGACGCCAGATTCTGGAACCCACCCCAGAAATACGTCTTCAAGAACAAGAGACCTGCAAAGCCCGCTAGTGCTCGTATCTACGAGGCTCATGTTGGAATCTCCTCCCCAGACCCAAAAGTGGCTACATACAAGGAGTTCACAAAAGATACCCTGCCACGGATTCATGCTTTGGGATACAACGTCATTCAATTGATGGCCATTATGGAACATGCATACTACGCAAGCTTCGGCTATCAGATCAACAGCTTCTTCGCCGCGAGCAGTCGTTATGGTTTCCCCGATGACTTGAAAGAGCTGATTGACACAGCCCACGGAATGGGCATCACCGTGTTGCTGGACGTTGTCCACAGTCACGCTTCCAAGAACGTTCTTGACGGGCTTAACATGTTCGATGGCTCAGATTCCGCATACTTCCACGAAGGTGCTAGAGGTCGCCACGAATTGTGGGACAGCAGACTCTTTAACTATGGCAGCCACGAAGTTTTGCGATTCTTGTTGAGCAACTTAAGATTCTGGATGGAAGAGTACCAATTCGACGGTTACCGCTTCGATGGAGTGACCAGCATTCTGTACACTCATCACGGTATTGGAACGTAAGTCAGCCACAGAGAACGCACAAATGCACCAGCATTAATATCGCTCAGGGGATTCTCTGGTGGCTACCACGAGTACTTTGGTCCAGGTGTGGACGAGGAGGGTGTTGTTTATCTCATGCTCGCCAACGAGATGCTTCACCAGATATATCCTGATTGCATCAGCATCGCCGAAGACGTCTCCGGTATGCCTGGTCTCTGTGTGTCTTTGTCCCTCGGTGGACTTGGATTTGACTACAGGCTTGCCATGGCTGTTCCAGATCTCTACATCAAATGGTTGAAGGAGAAGCAGGATATCGAATGGGACATGGGTAACCTCGCCCATACTCTGACCAACAGACGACATGGCGAGAAGACCATTGCTTATGCAGAGAGTCACGATCAATGGTATGTGCACAGAACAAGATGTTGCAACTGGAGGCTAATCCATTCACAGTTTGGTTGGTGACAAGACACTGCTTTTCTGGCTCTGCGATGCCCAAATGTATACCCACATGTCGACTCTCAGCGAATTCACGCCAGTGATCGAGCGCGGTATGGGACTCCACAAGATGATCCGTCTCATCACTCACGGACTTGGTGGTGAGGGATATCTCAACTTTGAGGGCAACGAGTTTGGTCACCCAGAATGGCTCGATTTTCCACGCGAAGGCAACGGCAACAGCTTTCACTATGCACGCCGTCAATTCAATCTGGCCAACGACCATTTGCTGAGATACCGCTTCCTGAACGACTTTGACAGCAAGATGCAATGGACCGAAGAGAAGTACGGCTGGCTCCATAGCCCACAGGCCTACATCTCGCTCAAGAACGAGCAGGACAAGGTCATTGTCTTTGAGCGCGCTGGACTTCTATGGATCTTCAACTTCCATCCAAGCGACAGCTTCACAGACTACAGAGTCGGCGTAGAACAAGCTGGTACATACCGTATCGTCATCAACTCTGACAGCCCCGCATTTGGTGGTCTTGGACGTGTTGCTGAGGACACCCGGTTCTTCACGACTGACTTTGCATGGAACAACCGCAAGAACTTTGTCCAAGTCTACATTCCTACAAGAACGGCCATTGTCCTTGCGCTTGAGAACACTTTGTAGTTGAGATGATTCCCTGAGCTGCATCCAATGTGGCCTTTTATGTAACGAAGTGACGCTTGCCAAACGGCCTGCTATCGTGTTCATATCTCGAAAACAAAACAAAAAGTACATAGATGTGTCACACATAATGCAGAGCTTTGATTGAAGTACTAAATTACCATGTGGCGTAGGCGTGACCGTGTATGTATATGCAGCGTATAGAGTATGAAGTGAAACAAGGGATGTGATGAGATGGTGACAAACACCATCAATGCTCTGCCAATATAGCGTGACTCTGTGAACGTGTCGAACTTCATGCGGAAAAGGATCTTATGACGAATGTTACATACCATTCATCTATCCATCCTCCCCGTATTTCAGATTACTACAAGTATTGTAAGAGGTATCAGAAACCACAAACATTCGAGCATAATCTCGGAATATTTGTTTGCGCATCGATATTGTCTTTGTTGTCAATGGTGTTAGAAGAAAAGTTCCGAGTCCTGTTTCTGGCGCATACGATCTTGTGCCCATATATGCCTACAATGAGCGATTGTCAATACCAGCAATCGTAGCAATGTGCATTCTGATATGATAAAGCTACCCAATTGGCTCCTAGAGGCGTATGCAAGCACTAACAACGTTCAGCATTGATATCGTTCCTAAGTCTATGCGCATAGGCTCGTTACGCGCCACGACTCACCTGATACCCAATACGTTGATCGATTGAAGGTGCACACAGAGTCTTGTGCAAAGGCTTGGCTACACGGTATCTGCTTCATTTTCCCATCAATAATGTTAGTGAGAAGAAATGTCTTGGCACGAATCGCGACCGTAACCGCTCCTGCCATTTCCGTAGTGGTCAGTGCTCTCCCTTGGCGAGTTGCCGGAAAAGCTCCTTCACTCAACTCAAGCTACGTACAGCTCTCTTGACCATCCCTTCATCTCCACTCCCATCAGTCGCCAGGTCATATCAAAATGCTCGGACGGTAGGAATCATCGCAATTAATACCATTGAGATTCGCAAAATGCTGACTTACCATCAAGCGGCATCGCTCGCTCCTTGAGAGCCTCAACATTCAGGCCTGCAGCCCGCAGCGCCTTCCAACCCATCAAGCCAACCTTCGCTCCAGTTTTCAGCCAGAGGTTCGCCAGCTCCGATGCTGCAAGAGAAGGAAAGGTCCACCAAGTCATTGGTGCCGTCGTAGATGGTACGAGAAAACCTTTTCCCGAGGTTCAGCTTCGCCGCCACGAAATTCGAAAGACGACAACGAAGCCTTCGGACGCATCAAAACGGACAATGAGAGCAGTAGCTGATACAATGGATAGTCAAGTTCGACACCGAACAGCTTCCTCCAATTCTCAACGCCCTTGAGACCCAGAACCAGGGCAACAAGCTCATCCTCGAAGTCGCTGTACGCAGACAACCATCTATTCTATTCCATAACGCCTTTTACTGACGCGTTTCAGCAACATTTGGGTGAGAATGTCGTTCGTTGCATTGCCATGGACGGTACGTATTAAATAATGCGATTGCAATACTCCGGATACTCATACAACACAGGTACCGAGGGTCTCAGACGTGGTCAGTCCGCCACCGACTCTGGTGCTCCAATCACCATCCCAGTTGGTCAAGGTACTCTTGGTCGTATCATGAACGTTACCGGTGACCCAATCGACGAGCGTGGTCCTATCAAGACCGAGAAGAGAGCCCCGATTCACGCCGACCCACCAGTTTTCACTGAGCAGTCTACCTCCGCGGAGATTCTCGTTACCGGTATCAAGGTTGTCGATCTCCTTGCCCCATACGCTCGTGGTGGTAAGATTGGTCTTTTCGGTGGTGCCGGTGTCGGAAAGACTGTCTTCATCCAGGAGTTGATCGTAAGCAGTCGCAAGAGTCCGATCGAGAAAACATCTACTAACAATATCAAAGAACAACATCGCCAAGGCCCACGGTGGTTTCTCCGTCTTCACCGGTGTCGGTGAGAGAACTCGTGAGGGTAACGATTTGTACCACGAAATGCAGGAGACTGGTGTCATCAAGCTTGATGGCGAGTCCAAGGTCGCCCTTGTCTTCGGTCAGATGAACGAGCCACCAGGAGCCCGTGCCCGTGTCGCCCTCACTGGAGTAAGTTCTTTTTCTCTTGTTCATTCAAAACGCCACGACATCGACGATTCTCTTTCTTGACTCTATTACTTCAACAACACCTGTATACTAATACGACGACCAGCTTACAGTAGCTGAATACTTCAGAGACGAAGAAGGACAGGATGGTAAGATATCGTTGTCGATTCTACTTCAAAAAATACACATACTAACATTACCCAGTGCTTCTCTTCATCGACAACATCTTCCGTTTCACCCAGGCTGGTTCTGAGGTGTCTGCCCTTCTTGGACGTATCCCATCTGCCGTCGGTTACCAGCCAACTCTCGCCGTCGACATGGGTATCATGCAGGAACGTATCACCACCACCCGCAAGGGATCCATTACCTCCGTCCAGGCTGTCTACGTCCCAGCCGATGACTTGACTGACCCTGCCCCTGCCACTACCTTCGCACACTTGGACGCCACCACTGTGTTGTCCCGTGGTATTTCCGAGTTGGGTATCTACCCAGCCGTCGACCCTCTGGACTCCAAGTCGCGTATGCTTGACCCACGTGTCGTTGGACAAGACCACTACGACACCGCCACCAAGGTCCAGCAGATGCTCCAGGAGTACAAGTCCCTCCAGGATATCATTGCCATTCTTGGTATGGACGAGCTTTCCGAGGCTGACAAGCTTACCGTCGAGCGCGCCCGTAAGCTCCAGCGTTTCCTTTCCCAGCCGTTCACCGTCGCCCAGGTCTTCACTGGTATCGAGGGTGTACTAGTCGACCTCAAGGACACCATCAGGTCATTCAAGGCCATCATGGGTGGTGAGGGCGACGACCTCCCAGAAGGTGCTTTCTACATGGTCGGTGACATTGACGCCGCCCGCGCAAAGGGTGAGAAGATCTTGGCCGAACTTGAGGGTAAATAGATGATGAATGCAGGAACGGGG
>Ga0058704_10000860_pt1 | contig 14848 bp, 20 predicted proteins | sample AgamicMgSfe_FD_71363 | JGI IMG/M metagenome (GOLD analysis project Ga0058704, IMG submission 71363) | Agave microbial communities from Guanajuato, Mexico - Mg.Sf.e | ecosystem: Host-associated > Plants > Phyllosphere > Phylloplane/Leaf | place: Guanajuato, Mexico | collected 2012-05-30
GTGCAATCTCGACTCCTGACACCAGCGAGAGGACGACGTTGGTGGGGAAGCGCTGCTCGAGATACGATTCGATGCCGAGGGTGTTGGTGGTGTTGACGAGGATGCAGGTGTGCTGGGGGGAGACGACGGACTCGATCACCGACGCGAGATCGTAGACATCGGGCAGCGCCTTGACGCAGAGCAAGACATAGTCGAAGGACGCCCGAGAGACACCGGCGGCTTCTTCGGGTGTTCTGACCACTGCGGTGTACGGTCAGGATTCACGTCCGACGGGGCGGTTTCTCATGTCTCGGCCGGGTTTGTCACACACCTTGTCTTGGTTTAAAGCGTTCATTGCCGAATTTGCTAGATCTGGGCGGCCGTCAGCGCAAGAAGACATTGCGGAGGTATTCGGGATAGGCATACCTGAACGAGATGCCATACTGCGACACGGTGTCAAAGTTTCCCTTCCACACCAGCGTCACGTCGCACGCATTGGTGGCCGATAGGCGCCAGGACAGAAAGGCAGAGACCGCATTACCGCCCACTGTGCACAGGGTCGGGGTCAGCGCGTCGTCGCTCATGTTGTTGGGTGTGGTGGTAAGGACGGTGTAGCGGAGCAATGATGTTGTCGCGACGGGCAGGCCATGTGTAGGGTCGGTGGTGAGCCGGAGAAGAATGGGAAAAGCAAATAGGCAGGTGGAGACCCGGAGCAATGACTTGGACAGGGGGAGCTGGGCGGACTGGCGGGTGTGATGGGGAGGATGGACGGTGATTTCGGGGGCACTACTGACCTGAGAGGATGCGCAAGCGGGGAGTCGTGGGAGCCATTGTTTGCAGTGTTTCGCGCCACACATGCAGAAAGGGAGGCGGATGGATGGTGAGATTTTGGTGTGAGAATGATGATGATGGATGGTCTGGGATTTGCAAGGAGTACCAAGTCTGGTTCGGTGCTCCGAGTCCTCTAGTGCGCCGGTGGGCGGGAGTGTAGAGTGGGTGGATGCTCGCTTCGGCCGCGTCACGGACTTTCACGGCGCTGCAGTTTCTTTAGTACCCGGTGGCTGCAAACCCTCGTTTTTCGACCACGGTGGGGCGGGTCTCAGGCCAGCAGCTGTTGGTGAGGGCGTCGCGCGTTGGGGGTGAGGTGGATGAAACGAGCGTGATGGGGCGGGGCGAACAATAAGTAGTAGCACGAAGCAGGAGGAGGTGGTGGCGGTGGTGGTGGACCGTGATGGTGGTGGTGATTGAGTGAGTACTGAGTGGTTGGGAGGAGGATGGAGAGAGAGAAGAACGTTTGGTGGAGGCTGCAACGCACAACGCCGGCCGGTCACAAGTGTTGGCCGAACCTCATCAATGATGCGAAGGGGCAACGGCCTCCGTCTGCAAATGCTCTCTCCCTCTAAATAACCAACTCTCTTTCCTTCCCCCTCTCTCTCTCTTTCTCACTTTCTCCTGGTCAGGCAAGGCGGGATGCGATCAACCAAGTCAACGACGTTCTTCCCACACTTTCTCACATCGCCATTGGCTTATCCGGGAAAGGGGTGGAAAGCTCCTTCGCCTCGCCAGAGATGAGATGATTAAAATGGAAACAAGTTGATGAGATGGCGAGAGAGAGAGACCGCGAGACGACGCGTCCGGACGACGATCATCTAGCGCCACGACAAACACCGCAGCAAGCAGCAGGGAGTTTCCGTCGTATGATGAAGGTCGCTCGTGCCACGCCTGCTGTACAGTACTAAAAGTATGTTCACATGTACAGGTACGGGTACACGTCCTACTCCTACAGTACGTCTCACCAACAACAGCGTGGCAACGGCGTGTGGGCTGGGCTGGGCTGGCGACCGTGCTGCTGCATTGGCGGCGCAGACACATCGACAGGAACATCAGCTCTCGGGAGTTTGATGAATGTGAGATGAGCGCCTGTCGACTACTGTATCTCGCCATCCGACTAATCTTCTCCTCCCTCACGAATTCGCCTTCTCAACTCTCCCCTGTTACTTTGTTTATACAGTACCTATAGTCACTTCCTCCCGACATATGGCCCGGTATAGGAAGATGAAACACAAGTCTGGACGAGAAGTCGAACGACGATTGTCCTCATTGGCGGGCTCCTTACATAGTACCACCCTTTCTCATCCATATCGTGGCGCCTGATAAGCCGCATGGAAGGAGTCCGGAATCTTCGTTCTTGTCGCCAATCATGACACAGCTTCAGCGCGGTCAATGTTGTCAACATCGCCTCGGATCGCAAGACTCAGAACGCTCATGATTTCCCCCTACAAGGAGGTAAACCTCCATAGGTACCTATGATCGCACTACCACTCGTCGTTGGTTTCGTTGATTTGATCGACGAATGAAACATGACAGTTCACGGCTTCTTCGGTTGAGAAAACTGCCTTTTCGGTGTCCCTGCTAGCTGCTCATCATCCTTGCCTCCAGATAGCCGCTACGTCCCGGAAGCTCACCGGCATCTTTCCATTTTCCCGACAGTCCATCATCACTTCACCAAAGAAAAGGAATGTTGCCTTCTCCTCGCACGAAACTCCACGAGGCTATCACACCTACCTAGGTAGGTACCGACTGCCATCTCCAGATCATCACGCTGCCATCGTCAAGTCTCGAACCAATGCTCAGAGTCTCGTTCGTCCGAGTGGATACGCCATGATGAGCAGGCCATCCCTGTCATGCACGGCTATATGACAACTTCAAAGTACAAGGAACCCCCGACACTCTTGCATGTACACCCGTACCTGAGTCTCACCCCTCCTTCTCTGGCCATCCCGTAGTATAACGATGAGAAGAACAAGACAACCTACGTCCCTTTGTGGCCCAGACACATCTCTCCATCCCTGAACTTGCCCTCAGAGCGCAAGCAAGCGAAGTATCCTACGATGTTCTTCGCAAAGGCAGCCACGATTTAGTAACGCGCGACGAACGCGAAAGTCCGTAGGACCCCCAGTATCGCCGAATAAAGACAAGAAAAAGCATTTGTTGATGAGATGGTGATGGTCACAAAGGACAAGGGAGCCCCTGGACCGGCGGGCTGCCGATCGTTCAGGCACACACCGGTCGGCCGTGACTCCGAATCGATTGATGATGGAATGATGCATGATCTCGGCTTCGTCTTCATCCGTACCTTACCTGTGTTATCATTACTTAGGCTCTGTCCCCTCTTGAAGTCGGCAGCAGAAATGTTCGCTTCGCGCGGAGAAAAGTCCAGGTTTGGAACCGACCTGTTCTAGTTTCGTCACATCTGAGGCTGTGAGGTGATGCTCTTGTTTGGTTTTCGTTTTCAGGAACAGTAGGTACGTGTACAATCACAAGCTATGCTATTAGCTTAACGAGTGTCGCCGGATAACGGTACCTCCGCGACTCACGAGTCAGATCGTATTGAACAGGAGATTTCGCCACTTGCGTCCGATACTTCATATAGTAGACTGTCGGTGGCGAAATCGTCAGGTACCGAGAGGGTACCTGCAGGTCCTGCAGCTCGGGAAACGATGAAACGATGAAACGATGAAACGGTGGAAAACGTTCATGCCCTTGAACTGACTGCAGTCACCAGTCATTGGCTACAGTACTACGAAGTAGCATTCCCGCGCCGGGCTTTTGATCCGCAAGACCTCCAGTGCTGTCAGCATATCAACTGGACGTGTATCTCATGACGGCTCTCATTCCACTTCCACGCAATCGTGCGCTTGGATCTGCACATTGCCACCGACCATTCATGACGGCAACACAGCCTGCCCCTTTCCCCCCTCTCCCTCTCTCCGGCACATCCCCTTTCCGCGCCACAGAACCCGTTGCCCCAACCGTGTTCCCGTTTCTTTCACAATCGATCTCGACCGAGGCGTTCGTTCGTCGCGGCTCGTTTTATTAGCAGCGGCGCCAAAAGCCACGTTTAAAATTAGGCTTAAAAGCGCCACCTTTGATCAGACCACATGCTTCCTTGGCCCTTGGCCTCCGACACGTGTTCCTCCCGCCTTCCAAGGACAACCCGGTCTATATCCAATCTCGCGAGATCGAAATGGGGGTTGAGGATGTTTGGGAATATGCATGAACATGTTCGGGTCGGCGCTGAGTGTAGATATTAATCCCGGAGAGTCCTCATCACCAGTGGCCTCAGCGTCGCTCCTTTCCACGAATTCGGTCAACGCAATGATGAGGTTCACCATTCGAAGGCTTACCGCCGGCGTGGCGGTTTTAATAGACGGTATGACGGCTTGTTAAATGTCGGTACGCTGGCGAATTGCGGACGAGAGTACGTGTACGACGGTGGTGGCGCCACGGCGGTTCGACGTGTCTCCCTCTCGTAGCGGGTGACCCTGAGCGTTTCCCAGGTATAGCCAGGGATGGAAGATTGCGAAGTGTCGACGGCTGCCAGTCCAATGCGAAGAGTAATGTCCGCGTACCGCTCTCGGGTGATCTGATGGTGTGGTGAGACGGCGAAGGCACTTCCATGAAGCGTATACTCACTCCCCAGCTTCCCGGCTGCAGCGCTCGCACATGCACTCGAAACCCCACGCCTCCTGCAACCGCGCTCTCCGCTCAGCCACCGTCAGATCCCTCTCGTCGCCACCCAGGTACGTGATGCAGCACTCCTCGCCTGGCTCGATGTCCCTCGCACTCCAGAACTCCCACGAGCTCCCGACACGTCTCTTGGCGACATTCGGTTCGCAGGAGTGATTGAAGTAGCTGGCCGTTGGGTACAAGCCGTAGCCCATGTACTCTTCTCCGTCGTCGCTCCCGGAACGGAGGCCAAAAGCATTGTGACTGCCGGCGTTTGCCAATGTCTGACACACCGCGCTGCTACAGCTCGGGCGTAGCGCGTGCGGCAAGATCGATAAGAGCTGGAGGAAACTGGTGCAGTGCGCTTCTAGATCCGCCGTGCTTCTGTAAGGGGTCTCGTCCAGTGCGAGGTCGAGGACTCCTTCTTGCCATGTATCTGGATGATGGTGGTGGAAGAGGATGCCGCTCAAGAGATAGCCAAGAACATCGGGGTCAATCTTAGAAGTCAGGCTGCTGTTCTTTATCTTGCGTGGCTTTGCTCCATCGACGTGCGTCGTTGAGCCCGTTTGTCGCTTGCACTTGACGTCCGCCCGGTACCAAGATGCCTTCACTTCCGCCAGCGTAGGTTTCGAGCTCACACTCGCAATACAGCAGACGTCGACGATTGCTTTACCCTTGCTCTGGACGAACGCGTGTAACGCTCGCCACGCTTCCACCCCTAGATCGCCATGTCGCTCTCGCCATGTCGCTTGACAACGATCGGAGCAGTAGACCTTTCCGATCTCGCCGTCTCGCACAGGCAGACTACGCCCAAGGTCGTACGCGAAGCAGTGCGCACAAACTTCCTTGCGATACTGCCGGAGGATCACGTGAGCGGCGGGCGCGCTGCTGTTGAGGAGCACCGTGCCGGTTGGTATTCGCGCGCTTGCTACGATGCCTCTTCCGGCTCGGGGAATGTCTTCCACCTTGTACAGGACGGAGATGGGTGGACTCATCACATATCGTTAGTAATTGTGATACACAAGTACACGATGAGGTGGACTGTAGGGAAGGAAGTCTCGCGCACGGGCCATGTGTTCGAAAAGCCTACGGACGTTGACCGCACCTCATGTTTGTGTTCGTACACCAACTTGCTCTACTGCGGAATCGCCTCCAAGCCTGGCCTCAGCGATGCCAGCGTCTAGATGACTAGATCTACATCTCCATGGCTGGGGACGTTGCGTGCCTCTGACCGCAGCTACCACAACCGCGGCGCGCCCGTGTGTGAGGAATGCAAAAGGTGCCGTCGGAGCCCTAATGCTCTAACGCACACCTAAGCACCCTACTAAAACTCACCACCGCATCAATGCAATGGCATATCAGCAGGCAACGCCTCTGGTGGTCTGTCTGAAGACTATGAACAAAAAACAACGTGTGGCCAGGCTATAGACACACGCGGAGGTACAGTAAGCTCGCGAGCCTGCAGCCGCGTGTTCTGGCATTCGGGCCGTAGTCGAGACGAAATGACTGGAATGTGCCTTGTTTTGATCGATACACGGCCAGGTCAACCGTTCGTCCCGTAGGTATTCTCCTCTCTTCGCCGTACCAGCACATCCATCTTTCCTCATACTCTTCTCAATTGCGGACGCTCGTTCATTACGCCGCAACCATGGCGCCTCTTCCCCTCGTTACGAGAGTTGCGTTGTCGATCTTGTTCTTCTTTGGCGCGAATGTATATGCGCAAACTACGACTTCTTCCTCCCAAGTCTGCACAGGGACACCGAGCCCCAACACGCTGCCAACGGACTGCTCCGGCGCCCGAGCTGGTACAGGTCTATTAGGCACCTTCACCGATGGCTGTGGTGTCGGCTATACCGTCTACTGCGGCAACGACACTAATCCTGGCGCGAGCAGCCAGACGGCAGCTTCCAGTGTCGCGCAATGCATGCAGGCCTGTGACAACTATGCCAATTGCAGGAGCGCGACGTTCAGCGGTGGCAACCCAGGTACTTGTTACCTGAAGAACGCATTTCAGAGCGTGTCAAGCAGTGGCAACGCTCAACTCGCAGCTATCGTGAGGATAGTGACCCCACCTGCCAACTATCAAGCGCCGATTCCAGCGCCGGGTGTCAACACGTCTTCAGGATGTGGCACGCCGCTAACGTCAGGACTGTATCCCAACGGCCCCAGTGTGGTCTTCAACACCATCAATCCATCGGATGGGTTGCAGCGAAACTGGACGATACACATTCCACAAAACTACAGTATCAACGCGGCCGCGCCACTCCTCCTAGCCTTCCCTGGTAATGGCGAATCATACACGAATATCGAGGCTCAAACAGGATTCAGCGACGCTGGGATTAATCCTTACGGTGTGGTGGCGTACATCAACGGCTACGGCCTTGGCCTGCAGTCGAACCCAGCATACCAACCTGGCCAGAAGTACGGCAACGTCGATGACCTAGGTTTCATCCGCTTTCTATTGGCAAATCTTACGGCTAGCTACTGCATCGACACCGGCCGCATCCTCGCCAGCGGGATGAGCAACGGTGGTGGGTTCGTCAACGTGCTCGCTTGCGATCCTGGGTTGAGCAAGACCATCGCTGTCTTCGCGCCGCACTCGGGTGCGTTCTACCCGAACATCACGAACGGCGACCCGGCGACCGAGGAGCCTCTGAACACCCTCGTTCAACCCATCTGCAGTCCCGGCAGGAACAACACGCCAATCATTGAGTTCCATGGCACAGCAGATCAGCAGATCCCTTACTACGGTGGTCCTCACAACGGCTATTCGATGCCCACGCTCCCGCATTGGACCACCGACTGGGCGCTGAGACAAGGCTACTCGGCGGTCAATCGGACCTACAGCATCGCCCCTCTCGCTGCTGCTACCTCTTCCACGGGCATCAACGTTTATCAGTTTGGTGGCGACGCAGGGCAGCTGGGTATTGTGACGCACTATCAGCTTGGTAACTGGCCGCACACGTGGTCGAACCCAAGCAGCACCGCCAACTCGCCACTCAACGCCGGCCCCATCATCATGGACTTCTTCTACCGCTGGACGGACCCCAACAGGCCGCCGACCTACAACCCATCGTCTTCGAGCAGCAGCTCGAGCGTGCTGTCCGCGTCTACCGTCACCTCCAGCACAACCAGCAGTAGCACGATGTCGACGACAAGTGCTGCTTCTGCAACCTCGCCATCTTCCTCTTCGACGGCCAGCAGTAGCCAAAGTTCGTCCAGTTCGGCCAATCCGGCGGCCAACGCTTATGGTGCCTCGTCGACCGCTAGTTCGTCATCGAGCGTAGCCTCTTCGCCGAGCAGCTCAAGCCCAGTATCATCTACTGCTTCCAGTACGGCTTCGTCTTCTACGGCTGCATCCTCGTCGCCGAGCAGTTCGAGCTTAGCGTCGTCTACTGCTTCCAGTACGGCTTCGCTATCATCTCTAAGCAGCTCGAGCCCAGCTTCGTCTCCTGCCTCCAGTACGGCTTTGTCTGCCACGGCTGCGTCTTCTTCGCCGAGTAGCTCGAGCTCAGCGTTGTCTACTGCTTCCAGTACGGCTTCGTCTTTGTCACTAAGCAGCTCGAGCCGAGCTTCGTCTACCGCTTCGAGTACAGCTTCGTCTTCATCGCCAAGCAGCTCGAGCTTAGCTTCGTCTACCGCATCTACTGCTTCGAGTACGGCTGCGTCTTCATCGCTAAGCAGTTCGAGCTCAGCTTCGTCTACCGCTTCAAGTACGGCTCTGTCTTCATCCGCTGCTAGCAGTTCCAGCTCTATGGCCGCGTCAACTTCATCTTCAAGGTCGTCGTCGATGCTTTCTAGCGTATCCTCCACACCTGGAGCGACTTCCTCCATGACAACAATTGCATCCTCGTCGATGTCAACGTCCATTGTGCCCACTACGCCTGGAGCCAGTTCGTCCACGGCAACGTCAACATCTGCGTCCACATCAATGACTAGTGGTGGCAACACCGGCTCGGCGTCTTCAAGCAGCACGTCATGTTCCTCCTCAATCACCATCACTGTGACCCCCTCTCCTTCATCGACTATTACAGTCACCGTCCGGGCATCTAATGTGGCTTCAGTTTCAACGTCAGCTAGCGGAAGCTTGTCAAGCGCAAGCATGAGCTCCAGAGCCTCAACCTCAAGCATGAGCACGGGCTCGACATCGCCAAATGGCGGGACCACTTCAGCAGGCACGACGTCTACCTCCTCTAGCGCCGCAGCCTCGTCAAGCCCTGCGGGCCCTCAATGTCCAGCCGCGAACGGCACGACCTACACCGACCCAAGCGGCCAGCAGTATGTGATTTTGTGCGACACAGATACCTCCCCTGGGGCCTATGGCTCCTCCCTTCAACCGGATCTCGGTTCGTGTATCGCCGCCTGTTCAGCGCAGACCTCGCCACCTTGCGTAGGTGTGAGTTACTACCAGACGAGTTGTTACTACAAAAAGTCTTTCATCAGCAGCACGAGCAGTCCAGGCGTCAACGCTGCCATTCTTCTGTCGGTATACAACTCTAGTACCATGGCAGCGAGCAGCAGCTCGTCTTCAGTGTCGGTCGCTGCATCCTCGTCGACCGGCGGAGCGGCATCGGGCGTCCAGTCCGCTTCGACGGTTGCAAGCTCGTCCATGGCCATGACTACTACCTCATCTTCCGCCGCGGCTTCTTCCAGTGGAGCAGCAGTGTCATGTCCATCGTCCAACGGTACCACTTACACCGATGCAAGCGGCTACCAATACATGGTCCTATGCGATTTCGACACAACTCCAGGCGCCTACGCCAATTTCGCTGTGCCTGACTTGGCCTCTTGCGTCAATGCCTGCAGTGCACGAGCCAGCGCGAGTCCTGCTTGTGTTGCCGCAACCTACCTGGGTACAGTGTGTTATTTCAAGAGTTCATACTCTGGCGATAGCCCGCTGACCGGCGCTTCTTCCGTTGTGAGGATGTCCGCATTTACCAATCCAGACTCTTCGAGTAGTGCTAGCTTACCATCGTCAAGCATGATGGTGATCGGAAAGAGCAGTACTGCCACCTCTTCAATTTCACCGAGTACGCAGAAATCTTCGACGTCTAGCAGCGCGGCAGCGGGGCTCAGCACTACTCCTGCATCGTCAGGATCTACGCAGGGCAGTTCAACGACGACTTCGTCTACGACGGGCTTATCTTCGAGCAGCTCTTCAACTCGCGGCTTGTCGGGGACTTCCTCTGCCTCAACTTCTAGCAGCGCGGCAGGCACGTCAAGCAACTCCCCTCCGGCTGCTTATGCGACCACCTCGAGCATCACAGCGGGAGTGCAAAGCAGTCCATCCTCCTCTATGTCTGGTGTTGCTTCTAGCAGTATGGGCGCGTTGCAGAGCTCTTCTACTCCCGCAATGTCTGGATCCGCTACGAGCAGTATGGCTGCGTCGTCTCAGTCCGCCATGCAAAGCAGCTCATCTGCGGCCATGGCTGCTGCGTCATCTTCGAGCATGGCAGCCATGCAGAGTAGCTCCTCCCCTGCGACACCCCCTGCTTACTCCAGTGGCGTGGCCGGCACGCAAAGCAGCTCATCCTCTAACATGCCTGCTGCGGCGTCCTCGAGCATGTCAGCTATGCAAAGCAGTAGCAATGTACCTGCAACGCCTATCACATCCGCCCCTGCTCAATCGACCTCGCCATCGACCACGACGGACATGATGTCGTCTTCTTCCTCGTCGACGCTCCCAGCCTGTCCTTCATCAAGCTGCGGCTCCCAGGCCAACAGCACGGCCTGCAGTGATCCTAACGGGAACTCCTTCAACGTCACCTGTAACACCCAATACACTGGCACGGTACTCATGCGCGCTGCAAAGGCGAACCTGAACGCCTGCTTGATGACTTGCGACCAGATGTCCAGCTGTGTCGCGGTCAACTACTACTCATCAGGGGAGTGCGACCTCTTCAGCGAAGTCACCGGTAACCAGACGGTCATGGGCGCCGGGGCGCAAGCGGCGACTCGGCCGGGAGATGTGTCTACGGTGTACACTGCGCCACCTTCTACTGCCATGGCCATGGCGACTTCGAGCAACGGCGCGGGAGTGAACAACGGCGGTCCTGGACCCGTAACCGGAGGGCCTGTCACTGGCGTCGTTTCCGCATCTTCGACTACCCCGGCGGCCTCTGCGCCTAACAATTATGCGGGCGCTGCTTCCGTGTCCAGTGGTAGTGCGAGCTATGTGGCCACCAGCTTTGCCTACGCACCTTCGAGTGCGTCTGTCACGGTGAACAACCCAGGTAATACGCCCAGCAGCGCGGCCGGCGCTGGAGGAGCGTCTTCCATGCAAGGCGGAGGACAAGGAGGGATGTCGTCGGACGGCGGCAGCTCCATGGCTGCCGGCGGTAATGCAGCGGGCTACATGACTACGAGTGGGTATTACAGCCCGAGCTCAACACCGATCGCCACAATGAACAATCCTTACAACACCCCAGGCAATTCTGGCGCCACCAGCGGAGGAGGAGTTGGTATGCCAGGCTCTTCACCCATGACGAATGGTGCTTCTGCTCCCGCAACCTACGGAGCCATGTCTCCCAACACTCTGTACGGTTCCATGACAAGCAACGGTAACAACAATAACAACAACGGCAACACCGCCGCCTCCGACTCCGTCCCGCCAACGACAGCAACCGGAACTAGCGCTTCACCCACCACCACCTATCCACCCGTCTGCCCAGCCTATGACGGCCAAAACTACACCGACCCGCAAGGCGCGACGTACGGCGTGCAATGCAGCACCGCCTACCAAGGCACCGTCCTCTCTTCCAGGAGCACCAACAGCCGGGACGACGCCAACTGCCTGAGCATGTGCGACAGCGACCCCTCGTGCGTCGCGGTCACGATGACGGATTACCAGTGCACGCTCTACTCGGCCATCTCCGGCCGGTCGGCGGTGCAAGGCGCGAGCGCGGCGCAGAAGGTGGCGGGGCCGAGTGTCAATGTCGTGACGGTGACGGTGTGCGCGACGACGCCTGCCGGCACGACGACGGTTTTTTCGACCATGGCGACGGTGACGACATGTGCGGCGGCGCAGGGGGCTACGTGCACGGTTAGTAGCGGTGGGAGCGGGCGTGTCGCTGGGGTTGGGAGCATGGGGGAGGGGTTTATTGGGTTGAGTGATGGGATGTGAGGGGCTGGAGAGTCATGAGGGATGAACAGGGTGTGATGGAGAAGGGAAGTGGAGGAGTGTCTTTTTGTTTGTATGTTCGCTGCATTTTAAAATGATGAAGAGTTGGAAAGATCTCGAGGGATTTTTGGCGCGATTGTTTGGGACAGTTAATCTTGTTGAGCTTTTAGCATTGTGACCTCCTTTGGGGTATATAGGCACTCGAATCACCTATCTATCGTTTTCACCATGTGCTGAAAACACTATATGTGGTACAGCGGATCTCCTGCTACCACTGGCGGGCATGGCTTGCTCGACTTGGCGGACCGTTCGAGGTCCCGAGACTGTTCCAGCTCTTAAACACTCGTCCCGTGGTGACCGTGTCTTGGACAAGGTTCTCATCACCACCCAAGTAGCATCATTGCAGAAGTCTCCCAATCCCATGATGTGAGGTTGTGGCACCGTACCCGCGCGGGCACGTTGTGCTCCCAACGCCCCCCGTGACCTGACCAAGCACGGACCATCCTCAATCCAGAGTACATTCCATTCCGATCATCATCATTATCCCAAATACCTCTCTCACAACCACTCCCTCCAACCTGCCCACCCCTTTCCGCTGCTCGATTTCTTCTCCCCAGGCAACCTACACTCCTCCACCTCCTCCTTCGTAACATTCCTCCACCCCTCCATCGGCAACCACCCGATCCTCGCTCGGTCCCCGAACCCCCCGAACCAGTACACGTGCTCGACGACCAGCCGCATATACTGGCTCGTGTGGATGTCGTTGCCAGGCTGCCACAACGCGCTGTCCGGGTGCGCGCGCATGAAGCAGGCCGGGATTAGACCTTTCGCCAAATCAGGGACGGAGATGGGTTCGAGACGGCCGTGGAGGGAGAAGCGTGGGAGCGCGGCGGGCGTGTGTGGGGTCGGGATGTCCTCGTCTTCGTTGGAAAAGCTCGAGAAAAGCGAGGAAGAGTAGGTGTTGGTTTGGGTGGGCCACCATCGCACGTGCAGGCTGATGTTGCTCCCAGCGGCATAGTTCTTGTAGGGTGTGGCGATGTCGATAGCGAGAAGGGTAGGATTGCCGGTGTGCGGTTCGCAGTCGGCGTAGTATTCCATGAGGCCTATCGGGCTCCCGGCCATTTCTGCGGGCCGGTTCTCGAAGGCGTTGAATTGGTCGTGGGTGGAGTGTTGTAATTCGATGTTGGAGGCGGTAGCGTGCAGTGAGGTTTCCGGAAAGGTGGTGATGAGAGTGCCAGTGGAGGAAAGGTGCAGTATGCGTCGCGCCATGATGGTCGACTCGTAAACGGTGGGGACTCTGAGGTCGGCATCTTGGATAGGTTGGAGTGGATGTTGGGCGAGTGAACGGGCGGATGCCACGCTCAGAAGCGCCACGAGAGGTTGTAATGGTAGCATACTGTGGTCAATTGAGAGTCAGGCTCAAGTGCTGAAGAACGATACTCGTGAGTTGATCTGAGTACCACGTACTGTACTTACATGTTTCGACGATGTCCGACTTCCAGCTCATATTCCAGGAGTACATAGTAGAGTAGAAGACGAGGAATGTGATGCCTGAGGCCGAAAGGCCAAGGCGCTAGGGTCGGATGAAGCACTGACTGTGAGGCGGAGAGAGGGGACGTTCAAAATTGCGTATCCGCATCCTCCTCCATCTCGACAGCGACCATCGACCGTCCGGATATCATCAAGTCGACGGTGAGTTCTTCCGATATCATCTTCCTGTTCGACGAAGGGCTTGGGCGCTTGAGTTGGCGATTTATGAGGGCCGCAGGAGCTGACATTGTGTCACCGCAGCAAGCAAGCACTCTCTCGAAACCACACACCTGAACAACCGCGAAGATGGGTAAGGTCCACGGATCGCTGGCTCGTGCCGGCAAGGTCAAGTCGCAGACACCAAAGGTACGGGAAATTCAGTCCACGAGTCCACCATCCAAGCGTCTCCGCGATGGAAATCCTCCCGCAAAGCATCGAATCGCCACCCCTGCACATCTCGGAACACTCGCATACACGTCCGCATCATACAGCGAACTGATAAAATCCCCAGGTCGAGCCCCAAGAGAAGAAGAAGACGCCGAAGGGCCGCGCGAAGAAGAGAATCACATACACCCGCCGTTTCGTCAACGTCACCATGACCGGTGGCAAGAGGAAGATGAACCCCAACCCGACCACCTAGACCTTCACGCCATCATCACGACGGGTTTCATGGGCATGAAGAGATAAGGGAATTCTGGGGATGATGGGGAGCCTGAGAGGACAGTTGGTAGTCGAGACGCAGGAGGAGGATGGGTAGCAGCTCGTGCACGGCGTTTGTTTCCCGGATGGAAGGATTCACGGCTTCATGGTCTCGAGAGCGCGATCAACGGTGGCGCTGCCATACTTTGCGGCTTGAAGAAGAGATGAAGTTTGCGATGGGAACATTGCAGTATCGTTCATGTACCGTGGCGTATGCAACCACATAAGCTTCTCGCACTATTGGCTCCTATGTGAGTTCGATCTCTCTAGTCTCGTACTGTCTGACTATCTGTCTCTCCCGCGAAAGTGTGTCCGAAGTAAGAGACACCCTGGCTGCATCTCGACAATGTCTGAATAGGCTTCGCTATAGGTGTCTAATTGCTTAAGGTCTTTAAGGTATGTGAATGAAAACGTTTGAATCCACGTAACACGCTGTATAAAGCATCAATCAACAACAGTACCTAGGTAGGTGAACATTACCGTCGAACGAATATCATCGCAAGACCCGGCAACGAAAGGGTATCCTCGCGAACATCCACATCACATCCCGCACTACCCGACACAGCTAGATTCCCCAAAAATTCCACGAAGCCATGCCCAAACCCTACCCATCCGTCTCCTGTCCGAAAACCCAATGTATATCATAATTACCCAATGCCCGAACCAACCTCCACACCCACATTACATTTTTCATCCCCACCCTACACCCGAATCACCACCCCGACCCCCAATGCCCTCGCCTCCCGCACACAACACCCCACACACGTCCGCCCACTCCGTCCCACCACCGCATTCTCCCCGACTTTAGCACACCACGCGCGCGCCAACAGTTCCAGCTCCTCTCCGCCGCGGCAGTCGAGGACGATGACGTCCTCGTCGGCGGTTTCGGTCTCGACGCGGTCTTGGGGCGAGGAGAGCGCGCGGGGGCGGGTGCTGTTGTGAGGGGTCGTGGTGAGGAGGGTGGCGACGGGGATGGTGGAGAAGTGGTAGGCTATGTGCAAGGGGTGGGCG
>Ga0058704_10000861_pt1 | contig 14839 bp, 16 predicted proteins | sample AgamicMgSfe_FD_71363 | JGI IMG/M metagenome (GOLD analysis project Ga0058704, IMG submission 71363) | Agave microbial communities from Guanajuato, Mexico - Mg.Sf.e | ecosystem: Host-associated > Plants > Phyllosphere > Phylloplane/Leaf | place: Guanajuato, Mexico | collected 2012-05-30
CTGCGCTTCCACGCCGAGGAGGAAGGCTCGCACAAGGATAGCGAGGGCAAGAAGGTCAAGGCGGATAAGGCGGATGTTGAGAAGTTCCGCAAAGGCCTCACGGCACTGGGTGATGTCTACATCAACGATGCCTTCGGCACCGCACACCGCGCACACAGCAGTATGGTCGGTGTTGATCTGCCGCAGAAAGCTGCTGGGTACTTGATGAAGAAGGAGCTCGACTACTTCGCCAAAGCGCTTGAGAACCCGCAGAGGCCGTTCCTTGCGATTCTGGGAGGCGCGAAGGTCAGCGACAAGATCCAGCTTATTGAGAATCTGCTCGACAAGGTCAACAGTCTGATTATCTGTGGTGGTATGGCCTTCACGTTCAAGAAGACTCTGGAGAATGTCAAGATCGGTAACTCGTTGTTTGATGAATCCGGCTCGAAGAAAGTGGCTGAGTTGGTGGAGAAGGCGAAGAAGAATAATGTCAAGATCACATTGCCATGTGACTACGTTACGGCAGACGACTTCAAGCCTAACGCCAACACTGGCTACGCGGAGGACAAGGACGGCATTCCGGATGGCTGGATGGGCCTTGACTGCGGCGAGAAGAGCAACAAGCTCGTCAAGGAGGCTATTGGTGAGGCCAACACGATCCTATGGAACGGCCCGCCAGGTGTCTTCGAGATGGAGAAGTTCGCCAACGGAACTAAGGCTATGATGAACGATGCGGTGGAGGCAGCGCAGAACGGCAAGATTGTTATCATTGGTGGTGGTGACACCGCGACCGTGGCGGCGAAGTATGGCGTGGAGGACAAGCTGAGCCACGTCTCGACGGGCGGTGGTGCTAGCTTGGAGCTGCTGGAGGGCAAGGAGTTGCCGGGCGTTGCTGCGTTGTCGAGTAAGTAGAGGCTTGTGCGTACATCATATCCTAGGAGGCGATCTGATGCCTGTGAAGGCCAAAAAGCGCGGTTATAGCTAGATTATGCTTCGTAGCTTAGAGAGCACAATCGACATGTGATCCGCCTTTCAAATTCAATATGGCTCACGTTAGCCCCGCCTCTTATCATGCGCCGGACGCCTTCGCTTATGCTCCCATCGTCTATCCTCATAGCCATACCACTCTCGCTGTTGTGCGTACTGTAGGGCTAGCCTTACCGTCCCTCTGTCTTCTTCAGCTGCTCCCTACACTATCCGTTAGCACCTTACCACGCATTCTGCAAGCAAGATGCCACTTACTTCAGCTGCACAGCAAAATCATCGCTGGTGTCATCGTCATCCCAGCTCTCCTCCCATAGGTGTGTGTTGTTCGCTTGCGCGCCGACCTCTTCCTCCTTCGCCCAGTCTGTCCTTCGCATTAGCGCTCATCCATCCAGTCATGCCACCTCCGTGCTTGGCTCATCTGGTAGCGCGCCTTACCTTCTACCGGAAAGTCTTCAAACTCATCGTCCTCCTCCAGCTGCGCGGCGGGCTTCTGTGGATGCAGTGGTTGCGAGTCGTCCTTTGCGTCTTGCGTTTTGGCGTCTTTGTGCTTGTTGAGAGAATCGTTGCCTGATGCTGCGCCAGACATTGTGATTGGTGATTTTGGTTGTTTGGGTTCGGTTCGATGCTGGTATACGAGAGCGTGAGTTGTCGCTGTTTGAGTGTTTAGGGTTGGTTTCAAGGTCGGACTAGCAGTTCAAAGCCTCAGGATGAGCAGAGCCGCATTTCTTGGCATGTGCTGGAAGGGTTGACCTCCGAAAACTCTTGACAACTTCCACCCATCACAAACTGCGCTGGAACACATTCATGAGTAGCTCGAATACAGCGGTCTAGATGTGCGGCATCTTTTGCGCCGTGAGCTGCCATAAGCCTATATGGCCATCGCTGGAGCTACAGCGTTCACTCGAATCGCGTGGGCCCGACTCTTCTGGCAAGGCGTCTTCCACCTTTCAGAGGCAGAGAGCCACATCTCAGTCGAGCAACGAGCCCAAGGTCTATGCTACCTTCTTCTCTACCGTCCTGTCTCTGCGAGGACCAAAGGCTGTTACCCAGCCCTACCATCCCAGCGCCTCCGAGCCAGTCTTCTGCTGGAACGGCGAAGCTTGGAGTATCAACGGCCAACCTCCGCTAGAGAACGACACTGCAGCCGTCTGGGAGCTACTGAATGCCGTTGCCAAGCTCTCAAATGCAACGGAGGATAGGCAGCAAGAAGTGACACGGCGGGTTTTGTTGATGGCAGAATCCTTATCAATGATTTCTGGCCCGTATGCCTTCGTGTTCTGCGACAGTGCAAACGGTCTCCTTTACTTCGGCAGGGACTTTCTGGGCCGGCGGTCTTTACTGACAAGAGTTACCGACAATGGCGAGCTGCTGATCAGCAGCATAACTGATTCCGGGATGTCTGATGGCTGGACCGAAGTCGAAGCAGATGGGCTTTACTGCGTCGACTTGATTGCACATGGCGATGACACCACTGATGGTGATGGTGCGGCACGTTTTGGGCGCTTTGCTGCTACGAAGGTGCCGTACCACTTCAAGGATGAAGAAGCTCACGGTGATCTCATATCTGTAGGTCACTCCGGTCCTAGCATGAGCCTTAGCTCATGGTAAGGTAGGTCATTCTCCGTCTCTCATTAAACAAGGACTTGCTCTCAGCGCCGGCCCCATTGTATAGTATGGCTCCTGCTGTATCGCGTCTTGAAGAGCTCCTTCGCGAGTCTCTTTCACAACGCATCATGTGCATCCCAGATACACCGAGCGCAAATGATTCCACAGAACCACGCGCACCACGACTAGCCATACTCTTCTCCGGAGGTCTGGACTGCACTGTTTTGGCTCGTATGGCCCACGATGTTCTGCCGCATGACGAGCCTATCACCCTCTTGAATGTAGCGTTTGAGAATCCACGCGTACACAAGCCTGCCACGGATGACACTGACAATCAAGCTGTCTACGAGCTCTGTCCCGACCGTATGACAGGCCGAACCTCGTATGCTGAGTTACAGCACGTCTGTTCGCAGCGAGATTGGAGGTTCGTGGCTATCAACATACCGTACACTGAGACGCTGGACCACAGGCAGAAGGTCATTGCGCTCATGTATCCGCACAACACGGAAATGGACCTGAGTATCTCTTACGCGTTGTACTTCGCTGCGAGAGGTGCTGGCTTCCTCTGTTCTAAGCCGGCAGAAACCTATCCTTATACCACATGCGCGAGGGTCCTCCTTTCAGGCCTTGGCGCGGATGAGCTGTTTGGTGGCTACCAACGGCACGCCACTGCCTACAACCGCAACGGCTTCCCTGGCCTTCTCGATGAGCTGGAGCTGGACGTTAGCAGGCTAGGCAAGCGCAACCTCGGCCGTGATGATCGCGTCATCAGCTATTGGGGCAAAGAGGCCAGATTCCCGTATCTGGATGAGCACTTGTTGGCATGGGCGCTGGATGCACCAGTCACGGACAAGTGTGGATTTGGCGAACTAGCTGTGAATGATGCAGCAGCGAACGGTGAGGCAGATGGCAGCGAATCGCTGGAGCCTGGAAAGAAGGTGCTAAGGTGTTTGGCTTGGAAGCTGGGCATGAAGGGCGTAGCGAAGGAGAGAAAGCGAGCAGTACGTGTTTACGAGCGCTTGGCTCGTTGCAGTCTTGCTAATTGAGTCGACAGATACAGTTCGGCGCACGCACAGCCAGAATGGAGACTGGCAAGACGAAAGGGACGCATCTGCTCACCTGAGCTGTCTACATTTACGGACTACGCGCACAGCCACTGCTGCTGGTGAGTGCTTATCCCTACTCCTACCTTCCTGCGGCTTCTGTGATGACGAGGCGGAGTATTCTTGCTTCGTCTCAGATACTTACGAGATGCTTCGCTGACTCAGCCCGCTTCGCTTTGCAAGTTGAGGTCGGGCGGTTGAAGAGGCATCGATGACCTGCGAAGGCAAGTCTGAGATACGCGAAAGCTGCTTGAATCACTTCAATTGTATGGTTTGCTTGCAAGCAATGATGACTGACCGTTCTCGTAGGTTGCGAGCCATACTGTCATGTGCGACGAGGGTCGCACCTTCCTCAGGTAAGGAAAGCCTCAAAGTCTGGGCCCCATCCTTCCACAACACGCGGAAGCTTGTCACTTAGCCCACTTGGATACAACACTTACCACATCAATCAACCTCTCAATCTCGGCTTCAAACATTACGCCGGAACCTATCATCAAAACCGCAAAAGCTGCTAAGCATAAACGATCTCATGTCTTTTGACGGAACATTAGCGGCGCCAATGTCTGCTGCCAGGTACGCCATGGCGCTGAACCACGAACAAACCCGGCAGCAGATCATCGGTAAGCTGATAGTTTCGGGAGAGATCTTCGAATAGGCATGCAAACTATTGTCAGACAACGCATCTCTCGCTTTTCGAGCCTTCAAGAACAGCTGGCCAATCACCGACCAAGACGGCAAAGCCTTCATCATCATGATTGGGAAACGGGACATTGGAACATACTACGCTGCGGTTACATACCGGACGCGCGGCACCAGTACCGTCAGACAATTCGTTACCGGCGTGGAAGCGGGATCGGTAGAACAGGCTGTCGCCAATCTGTTTGACGTGGCGGCTGAGGCGGCGCACGCGGCTTGCGGAGAGGACTTAGAGGGCACGTTATCTTGGGAAGCGGCGGGACGTTCGACGCCAGTAGATGATGCGGAGATGTACCTCGGGGAAGGTATCAGACATAGCCGACTGCAGCTTCAGGTGTGCGCTACAGACAGTCTGGCCCCATGGTGGCTACAACAAGGCTCCATGACTTTCACGCCATGCTTCCAGAAACGACGAAATCGTCCTGGTACTTCCACCATTCTCTACATCAACGCTCCACTGTCATGCTTCCAGCTTGATAACAGGCATTCGTGGAAGACTTCAGGCTTGCCGAGAACGATTCGCGTCATGCAGCCAGGCTAAAGCCAACAGCGACGGGATTTCAGTTCGCCAGTTCGTAAACGATATCTCGTTAAACACGAAGCTGATCAACGATGGTAGCAGACTGCAGCAACCATCATTGTGTGATTAGCCACGCTGGACAGTGGGTGACCGACAGTTCACAACGTCGCTCTTCAAAATGCGTATTGATTGCTACCTCGCGTGACCAGTTGCTTGGTGCCGACCGAGATCTATACATCTTTTATGTCACCCTGTCCGCCTCCGACCACACCAGCTACACATCTTCTCGAGCCCGTTGTCATAGCCAAGACATCCTGCCCTGTCATGGTGGTTCCTGCAAACGTGATTCGATCGCTGCATTTCGCGAGAGAACTCTACTTTGTACCATGGCACGCACAACCAGCGGTTCATGGAGTTCTCTCCGCCGTCGCCTTCAGTACAGGTGCACATGACGAAATCGCCACCATTGTCACGGGGAAGTGATTGCAGAGCGCTGGGCATGCAGTTGGTGCAGTAAGCGTACCATCAATGTCTCACAGCGTCTTCAGCCTCGTTCGTAGAGTCAGTCTGTCGAATTCGTCCCATCGTGGTGGGAGTGCTGGCGGTGGTGGTATTGTGAGCTGGGACCCATCGATCTGCGGTCCGACTCTAACACTGGGTCCAAGGCGTATTGCCAATCACTCTGCCAGACTCGCCCGCTGGAGCCATCGCAGTGGCTGGCTGGGTCTAAGAGGGTTTTCTTGCTGGCCTTGAAGTGGATGGACAAGGTCACGCAGGCTTTGGCGAGGTTGAGCAGGGCCCTACTCCATAAATTCTGGGCTATGCTCTTGAGGAGGTCGTACTGTGAAGTCAGGTCGAACAATCTGGGCGCCATGACTGACGTGTCTAGGCGGAAGAAGGGAGGATGGTGCATATGTAGACTTTCATCTAGAGTGGTTCATTGTTTGCGCGGCGTCGCATGTGTGCATGGGAAGAAACGCATAAAAGCATGTGGGACATGCTTTGCTTCATGAAGAGCTTGTTCGCGACAGGCAGGTGAGACAAAGATGCGAACCTTTTCTATTAGTTGCGCACGGCGAAGAAAGCACATGCGGAGGTGTATGAGCTACGCCTCGTCTTACAAAGATGTTTGCGGCTGTCCATACAAAGGTATTCCTATGGCTCCCGGGACGCACTTCCCAGCACGGTTGTCGGCAGGAAGATACTGATGTTCTTGCACCTCGCTTCTCAGTAGGTTTCCTCAACTCTCTAGTTGCAGAGTGATGGGCACGAATGGGGCAACGATATCGTTAAGTCTTGCATTGTTCTGCAAGGAGGGCTACGTCCACTCGCGAGGAAACTGCAAAACAAGGTATAGGTGGTTTCGCTAAGAGTTTGCTGTTGTTATGACGATATTCCTGGCCGGAATCGGATGGAAAGCTAGAAGCGTGGCGTGCAGCGATGGGCAGATAGAAAGCCCTCCTTTGCAAGCTGATGCCGTCGTCCTCTTAACAACGTAGAACGTGTGTGGGTAGTGCTGCAATGTGTGATGCGCAGGATATCAGATGGAAAGAGCGTGCCGTCAGTGCAGTATGCTCTCGCATATCAGCCACGTACCGTTACGCTGCATGCTAAGTGATAGTACGCAGCTTACCGTAACTCCCTGGAAGTGAGCCGGCTCATAGTCCGCTCCTGCCTGCAAAAGCGTGCTCTCAGTATGCTTTTAACGCGCTATGCTGGGTATACCGCTATTTACAGATGCAAACGATGCTCATAAGTCATGCTAATCAATATCCAAATTGCTCCTCAATCTCATCCGGACTCTTCGTCTCGATGAACGCTCGTCGTATGAATGTATACCACGCCTCGTTCTCTTCTCGAGGCGTGGAGCCGTGCTTACCTTTACCGTGCTTCTTCTTGTGCTTCTTAGCCTTCCTCTCATGAGAAGGAGCCTTGTCATGTCGCGGTGCATCCGCCTCTTGCGACGGCCCATCATCGTCTTCCGGCACGAAGTCCCCGATGCGTCGCGCCAAATTGACTAAGCTCGGCACAGTCAGATCCTTCAGCTGGTATACACTGTCATCTTGCGTATCATAGTGCACCTGGTACTTGAACTTCTTCGGATGCGGCTCGTGGTCGCGCTCATGAGGTTTCTTGCCCTTGTGCTTGCCTTCATTCCATTTTAACGCATCCAACTCATCGTCTAATTGGGCCTCATCGGTAGTCGACGCAGCGAAGTCATTGTTGATCTGAGTGAGGTTCGCGTAGTACTGAGTGTATTTCAGAAGGGACAATGACTGTGGCGAGTATGCCGGTCCAGGTGGTGCTGACTTCGATGGAGCGTCAGGAACCTTGAACTTATACTTCTTCTGCTTGTGGTGCTTCTTCTTCCTCTTCTTCTTCTTGTTCTTACTCGAGCTGTCAAGTCGCTCTTCGTCGCCGTACTCCAGCGCGTCGAAAGGTGCCGGTGCAGGTACGATATCACTCCCTAGTCGATGCTGGTCAAGACCAGTTGTATTATACTCATAGACTCGGATCGCCGGAAAGAAGTTAGGTACCACGCTGGCACTGACGAAGGAGGCAGCAAAGCGCTCGGCATAACGTCCACCCATCTCTTTGCGGTAATGTTTGCGCTCATCCTTTCTCTTATTTCGGTTGATGTCCTTGTCCTTCGTAGACTTCGGGCTGAGCAACATTGCGTCGTTCGAATCTAATTCCTCGTCTTCCTCTTCTTGATTCAACAAGCCCATCGACCTAGGCGGCTCAGGCAGTCCCGACCACTGATCGCGAAGCTGAATAAAGTAGTCGGCCGATACCGCAGCATGTATCTCGTCGTCCTCAGCATCCACGGTTCGGTACTCCGGTATCCGGCCACGCTTGGTACCCTTCTTCAGATCTTCGAAGTCCTGCAGCATGAAGTGGTCGTAGTTGAAGTGCCCATACATACTGCCAACAATCACGTCCCGGTACTGCCGCTGCCAGAGCGCGTACTTCTGCCAGCAACTCTCCTCCCACAGTGTCTTCGCGTCTTGCCTTACGGGTGGCACATGACCTGTCAAGATGGCCTTCACGCCTCTTTCGCGCATGAACTGGAGCTGGATGCGTAGCCACTCTAGTTGCTGAGCTCCTGGCTCTCTCGGCGAAGCACAGCCGTCCACCGCGGCATTATTTTTGAAGAAGTACAGGCTGTTCAAGCTGAAGACCGCGAGCTTGTTCGGTATGACTTCCACGTAGAACCAGCCTCCCTGCTCGAACTGGTGCTTCTGTGCTTCAGGTATGAACTGTCTCCAGACTCGTGCATACGTCCTTGTCCATGCATTCGGTCCCTTGCTCATGACATTGTGCGGCAAGATGTCATTGTTGCCCAGGTTGGGCACGACAGGTATGACGAAATCGTGATTCGGGTTCTCGTCTCCCTCGTCACCTTTGCGCTTTCCAAACACCTCGAACATCTTGTGCACCATAAACTCGTTCAACCCAACCACTTGCTCAGCGTTACGCGGTATCTTTTCGTCATTATCATGCCGTGCTGAGTCGCCAGTCCATACCACGAAGTCAACCTTGTCTTTCAGCTCTTGCTCGATCCATCTGAACGTCTCGTTGATCAAGCTGACCGGACTGTCGCAATCGCTTAGCTCGGCGCCATAGATGCCCGCTGGACCTTGCCCTCGGTGGCATGCTGCTGCTTCGGCGGTTGATGAGTATACCTCGTAGAACCGGTCTGGATGGAAGTCTACTGCCTACTTAGCATGGTGCACAGCCGCCAATCACATGTTAGTCATACCTGTGACTTGCAGAAAGCGGCCGTGCAATGCTCGCTTCTTCTCAATATGCCCGATTTCATCTCCCTCAAGTACTGTCAGACTATCAAGTATGGGCAACTGGACTGGTGGCGCAGCAAATGCGCTTGCGACTAGAGCAGAAGCGCAGAACCACCGTATTCCATGCATCTTGCAGTCTCTTTTCCAAACCTCCCTCAAGACCTATGGCAACAGCTCTTACAGTACGTGTTGTGCCTCATGCCAATACTATGCCTCTCAATACCCAAGATACCCATTACATATCCCGAAGCAATACCGGACACCCTTCCCAACGCCGCTGCTGGACTGTCTTGCTGTCGCAATGTTTGAGTTGGATCCGTTTCTTCTCGGTGGAAAGGCTACGTCAGTAATCTCACGCTTTTGACGCAGGTACGGAGATCGGCGCGGCGATCCAGATCCTCGTGCTAGGGGCAGTTCGCCGGCGCAATGTCATGCAAATGTAGGTGCGGAGAGGAGTGAATTTGAAATGTGAGATCGGATTCAGTGAACGCACAAGCAACAAGGATACGTACCTATATCATGTTCATGGAGGGGGATGCACGGTGGTCGAGAACACGCGACACACCTCCAAGAAACTTGACATCAAGGTCACTGCATTCTTGAGCCAATAAGGAAGGGGTACATCACAACGTGTGAGCTTCGTGATGAGCGATCTCATGGTGTCCTTCTCACATGAGATCACCATCGCTACACCAAACTCGGAGGATGTAATTATACGATCCCTCGAGCACAACGAGATGATCATTCTCAACAAGGCCCGCCGACATGTCGTCTCGGATGACGGCGGTACAAAACCAGCCGACTCTGCTGCATCTAACCTCAAGCATCGAGTCGCCGAGTGTACGCAAGATAGGACGATGTTCCTTATGTTTTCGGGCATGTCTGTGGGAGGTAACGCGTTTCGAGTCCGGCCGTAGAGTCAAGTAAGGGCCGTAAGGCAACAAGCGAGCCGAGGCTAGGTAGCACTCACCCTTGAAAATTGGATCAACAAAGAAGGCACGGCACCGACCAGCTAAAGCATGTGACAGCGAGATTGTGCATGCCGCCCTGCGCAACAACGTGCTGTTCTCAGTTCTGCAGATGCACACTGTGGCTCCCCCGAAACCGCGAAAATCTGAACCGGAATTGGTTTGCCTTCATCAGATTGCTCATTCAACTGTAGCCGGAAGCCTTCAAATTCCGGTTCAGACTTTGCGTTTTCGCAGGCCAAGGTGACCCGTGGAGAGCCTTGATTGTCTCAACTAAGCAGTGGATAGTTTTTCGGTTTCGGCGTCGCGAACCTCGGCTCGCTAATGACCGGGCCGTTCTGGTCATAACAGTAATAGCACCGTTCGCTGCTCGGTCATATACCTGCGATGCTCTTGGGACTCGGAGCTTAATCTGATGCTCGCTCCGGTATGACAAGGAGCAGAGCAAAAGTAGTGCAGCGCGAAGGTTCCAACAATATGAAAGGTGATCGCGCACGTGTGACTTGCGAATCCCTGCTCCGAACAGCACAACCTCAGTCGCCTCACATCTCAACTTCTCTCTTATATCACAATTTCAAGTCGGTGCTGAAGTCTACAGACATCAGGCTTGCGGGACTATCGAAGCAAGAACATTAACACAGTAATGATGTCCGCCATCGACAAGCGGGATACTGTCCCTATACCGCAGCCTCGGGGGTACCCAATCGTAGGCAACGTCACAGACATCGATCCTGAGGTCCCCATCTTATCGCTGCAGAACCTCGCGAAGCAATACGGTCAGCCGCTGTCCCGCAGATTGAGGTAGTGGATGCCACTGACTAGTCGCAGGTGAGATCTTCAGCCTGACGCTGTTCGGCAAGAGACGAATCTTCATCGCCTCGCAGAAATTGCTCAACGAAATCTGCGATGAGAAGCGCTTTGGCAAGTTTGTGGCAGCCGGTTTGGCTGAGCTGCGGAACGGACTCCACGATGGCCTGTTTACGGCGCAGAATTATGAAGAGAACTGGCATATTGTAGGTCACGGCATTTTGTGAAAGGTTGGAGGGAGACAATGCTAATCATACCATTTTCATCGTCAGGCTCACAGGGTTCTGGTTCCGGCATTCGGTCCGCTCAACATATCCGGGATGTTCGATGACATGAAAGACGTATGAACAACTTCCGCAATGTTTACATATAGCGATGTGCTGATTGGAGATAGATCGCTAGCCAGCTTATACTGAAGTTGGCCCGTTACGGACCGGAGTACAAGATCGCAGTGACAGACGACTTCACGCGTCTGACTCTAGACACGCTGGCTCTCTGCGCCATGGATTATCGCTTCAACAGCTTCTACACCAACGACATGCATCCGTTCATAGCCTCCATGACCAGCTTCTTGAGCCACGGCGGCGCTCGAGCAAGGCGTCCTGCTTATATGGCGCCTTTCTTCCGTGCAGAGGACGCGCAATTCTTTCGCGATATCGAGTACATGCGGCAACTGAGTAGTGATATCGTCAAAGAACGAGTCCAGCATCCGAAGGACACTAAGGATCTGCTAAACGCAATGTCAACTGGGAAGGATCCAAAGACCGGCAAGAACCTCAGCCGCGACAGTATCATTGACAATATGATCACTTTCTTGATCGCCGGGCATGAGACCACGAGCGGTCTGCTAAGCTTTCTCTTTCATTACCTCCTGAAGTCGCCAGAAGCCTACATGAAGGCGCAGGGTGAAGTGGATCGTGTCATCGGCAAGCGTAGCATTGAGGCACACCACGTTAACGAACTTCCTTACATCACCGCTTGTCTACGAGAAACCTTGAGGCTCATGCCAACTGCTCCCGCTTTTACCGTTTCCCCGCATGCAGAAGGTGGCGATGTCATCGGGGGCCAGTACTTCGTGAACCATAATGAGCCTGTGATCGCGGTGCTTGCGGCAGTACAAAGCGATCCCCTTGTCTACGGAGAAGATGCAGAAGAGTGGCGCCCAGAACGTATGCTGGACGAGAACTTCAACAAGCTTCCGCCGAACTCCTGGAAGCCGTTCGGCAACGGAGCTCGTGGTTGCATAGGGAGACCATTCGCATGGCAAGAAGCGATGATGGTTACTGCGATGCTCTTCCAGTACTTCAACTTCACGCCTGAAGATCCGCAGTATGACCTGCATCTCAAGTCTACGCTGACTATCAAACCTAAAGACTTTTACATGAGAGCAGCGCTGCGAGATGGCTGGACAGCGACCACAGTTGAGCAGAGTCTATCTGGCTCGATTCGGAGCGACGGCACCTCCAGACATGACCAGGCTGGTGTGCAGCAGGCAGATGAGAGTGCGATCCCATTTACGGTACTATACGGAAGCAATAGCGGCACTTGTGAGGCCTTCGCGCAGACTGTGGCGGCGGACGCCGCAGCTCATGGCTTCAAGGCGACCAAAGTTGACACACTAGACTCTGCCAAGCAGGGCCTACCATCTAAAGAGCCCGTGGTCATTGTGACGGCAAGCTATGAAGGCCAGCCTACTGATAACGCAGCACACTTTTACAACTGGCTCACCAAGCTGAAGGAGGGTGAGAAGGTTGATTCGAGCTACGCAATCTTCGGGTGCGGTCACTCGGACTGGAAACAGACCTTTCATCGGATTCCCAACAGCATTAACGAGCTACTCGAGAAGCATGGCGGCAAACGCATCTGCGACAAAGGCAATGCCGATGCTGCAAAAGGCGATATGATGAGTTCATTCCAGACATGGGAAGACGAGGTGCTGTGGCCGGCATTGAGGAAGCAGTATGGTGGAGCTGAGGCAAGCCAAGCGGCTGAGGCCTCCGCGCTTGGCCAGAGTCTCTCCATCGAGGTGTCAAACCGCAGAGCTTCTCGTCTCCGTGCTGATGTGTCCGAAGCAAAAGTCCTCTCTGCCAGGACCCTGACACAGCCTGGCGTACCTGAGAAGAGACACATTGAGCTGCAATTGCCGACCGAGATGTCGTACCGGGCTGGAGACTACCTTGCTGTTCTGCCTATCAACCCGCCGGAGACTGTGCACCGTGTCATGCTGAGGTTCCAACTACCTTGGGATGCGATGTTGACGATATCGAGCAAGAGTAACACGGCGTTACCGACGGAGCATCCCATTAGCGCGCACAATTTGCTCTCAGCTTACGTGGAGCTCAGTCAACCAGCGACTAAGCGTGCTGTCACGATGCTCGTAGAGGCAAGCAAGGACGGAGACGCGAAGAAGCAGCTCAATCAAATACTCGAAGGCGACTTCGATGCTGAGATCACCGAGAAGCGTGTATCTCTTCTCGACTTACTGGAAAGGTTCTCTGCCATCGATCTGCCGCTCGGGTCATACGTAGCGTCACTGATGAGTATGAGAGTCCGCCAGTATAGCATCTCCTCGTCTCCGCTCGCCGACCCGCAGAAGGTGACCTTAACCTACGCCCTCCTCAACGCAGACGCTTTCAGCGGTCAAGGACGATACATTGGCGTAGCCTCACACTACCTGTCCAACCTCTCACCCGGCGACATCACGCACGTGGCTGTCAAGCCTAGCCATCAAGCATTCCATCTACCTGCCGACCCGGAGAGTACACCTGTCCTGATGTTCTGCGCTGGCACTGGCCTTGCGCCCTTCCGCAGCTTCATCCAAGAGAGGGCGGCACAGATCGGCGCAGGAAGGAAACTAGCGCCAGCGCACCTCTACTTCGGCTGTCGAGACCCGGAGAAGGACTCCTTGTACGCCGACGAGCTGACGAGGTGGGGAAAGATGGAGGCGGTGGTCATCCATCGGGCTTACAGCCGTGCGCCAGAGCAGAGTGGCGGACACAAACACATTAACTCCTTGATGCGCGCCGACACTGATTTGTTGTGCGAGATGTGGGATGCAGGCGCGAGGGTGTATGTATGTGGGAGCCGGGAGTTGGGTGAGAGTGTCAAGCAGGTCTGCCTGGATATTGCAAAAGAGAGGGCGCGTAAAGCTGGGAGAGAGCCAAGCGATGAGAGAGCGGAGGCATGGTTCAACGGCGTGAAAAATGAGCGATACAGTACTGATGTGTTTGCGTGAGCGAGCGAGCAAGGGTCATGGTGGGATGGCGGAAGGTATGCATACAGTGTAGCATCGGGAGTGACTGAGTGGCGTTGGAGGTGGTATTATTCGCCATAGTTCTACTCTGAACAGTGGGCCACGATGTTCTCTATCAACACATTTCCTACTAAAGGGCTGTGCTATGAGTATAGTACATATTTCTCTACCACAGATGTACCTCATCTCCATTCATCTCGTCATCGCCTATTGATGCCTTAGGCTAGTCCCATGACTTCCTGCAGCAGACCGGAATCTTGAAGCCGATGGCCGAAATTCCTTGGCGGCGGCACCACACTTTGAACGATTTGGTAGTCGACGAGCGCGAACTTTCAGCGACGAAGGCATTGCCGACCGACGTTAACGACCAGCAACACATCGACAGTCGCCCACCATGCGTTACATTCACTCCCAGGAAGAGCTCAAGATCCCGGAGGGCGGTACGTGGACACCATACACCTACCCTGTAGAAGATGTTGGAGGGAAGAGCAAGAGCATGGCACAGAAGACGAGGACGAAGATTCGGAACATAGCACTAATAGCATATTCCAACAGTCAAGGTCCACATCAAGACGCGCATCGTGACGGTCGAGGGCCCGCGCGGCAAGCTGGTGAAGAATCTAGGCCACATCTCCATCTGCTTCTCCCACCCGACCAAGGACACCATCGCCATCGAGATGCACCACGGCGCGCGCAAGAACGTCGCCGCCCTCCGCACCGTCCGGTCCCTCATCAGCAACATGATCGTCGGCGTCACCAAGGGTTTTAAGTACAAAATGCGATACGTCTACGCCCATTTCCCCATCAACGTCAACCTGGAGAAGAACAAGGAGACCGGTCTGTTCAATGTTGAGATCAGGTAGGCAGGCACACAGAGACGCACAATGGCGTGAGTTTGCAGGAGTAGCGGCGGAGACTGATACACCGGGCAGGAACTTCTTGGGCGAGAAGCTCATCCGTCACGTCACCATGCGCCCCGGCGTCGATGTCGTCGCCTCCAAGAACACAAAAGACCAGATCGAGCTGACCGGCAACGACCTCGAGAACGTCTCCCAGTCCGCCGCAGACATCCAGCAGATCTGCCGAGTGCGGAACAAGGATATCCGGAAGTTCTTGGACGG
>Ga0058704_10000862_pt1 | contig 14794 bp, 8 predicted proteins | sample AgamicMgSfe_FD_71363 | JGI IMG/M metagenome (GOLD analysis project Ga0058704, IMG submission 71363) | Agave microbial communities from Guanajuato, Mexico - Mg.Sf.e | ecosystem: Host-associated > Plants > Phyllosphere > Phylloplane/Leaf | place: Guanajuato, Mexico | collected 2012-05-30
GAAGAGGATGGAGCAGTCTGGACCAAGTACATCCAAACCAAAGACAGAGACACCAGGAGGATACCTATCAAATCATGGATGCCGAGCTTACCACTTATCGGTCAGAAGGAGGACAAAATTCTGTTTCTGCGGAGGGAGCTGGCACGACTGAATGCTGAAATCGAGCAAGACCAGAACGACGTGGAGAAATACCCCTTCATGAACTCTGCTTTTATTCAATTCAACCATCAGATCGCCGCGCACATGGCATGTCAGTCTGTCAGTCATCACGTACCTCAGCACATGGCACCGCGCCTTGTCGAGATCTCTCCTGGCGACATCATCTGGAACAACATGTCTATCATGTGGTGGGAACGATATCTGCGAACCGGTGTTGTCGTTGTACTATGCGCTGGCTTGATTATTCTGTTTGCCATTCCTGTTGGACTGACAGGATTGATTTCTCAGCTCAACTACATTGCACCAACTACTAGCTGGCTGCACTGGTTTCTCAGAGTACCGACAGTGATCAAGAGTATCATCACAGGTTCTGTGCCTCCTCTTCTTCTGTCGCTTTTACTGACACTGGTTCCTGTCATCTTTCGTCTTCTGGTTAGGTACGAAGGCGTACCTACTGGCAATGATAAAGAACTCGGCGTACAGCTCTATTATTTCTTCTTTTTATTCGTTCAAGTCTTTCTCATCGCAACTCTGTCCAGTGGTCTGACCAGCTTCTTCTCAACATTGGCCAACAATCCCACTAGTGCTGTGACGAATTTGGCGAGGCAGCTTCCAAAGGCGTCAAACTACTTTTTCTCTTACCTGGTAATCCAGGCTTTGACCAACAGCGCAGGTTCTTTGCTTCAGATTGTCACTCTCCTGTTCTGGTTCATCATTGGACCCATGGTCGACAGTACACCTCGCGCTAAGTGGCGTCGACAGACAAACCTTTCCACCATTCAGTGGGGTTCGTTCTTCCCTCCCTACACCAATTTCGCATGTATCGGAATCATCTATTCCGTCATATCGCCTCTCATTCTTGTTTTCAATCTCGTCAGCTTCTCGCTTTACTGGTTCGTGTCACGATACAATATCCTTTACGTGTACAACAACACACGGGACACTGGTGGACTGTTGTTCCCGGTAGCAGTCAATCAATTGTTTGTCGGCATTTACGTGATGGAGATCTGCCTCATTGGACTCTTTTTTATCGCAATGGACACTGCTAATCACGCTGCTTGTATACCGCAAGGAGCCATCATGATTGCGGCACTCATCCTCACTGTCGTCTTTCAATACTCTCTCAACTCAGCCTTCTCGCCCTTGTTCCGATACCTACCCATTACGCTCGAGGACGAAGCTGTCATCCGTGATGAAGAGTTCGCAAAGGCGCAGAACGCGAGATTCAGAGGTTTGACAGCCGAAGAACCCGAAGAAGGGCAGGACATTGAGGATCAGCTCGAAGATCGGGAGAGGAGGGAGAATGAGGCCGAGCGTGCGGCAGAAGAGGCAGAACGTCAACGCATCCGTGACCATCGTCGAAGTTCCCAGAATCTCAATCATATGCACAATGCTCGCGAACACGAAATTCAACAGACTAAGCCCGCCGCAGGAGCTTGGAAGCAAGACCGCTGGAAACGGGCCACGGCCGCAACTCACCTCCCGACAGCCGCAGTTCGCCGCTTCAAGAGTGTCGCTCGCCGCGGTGATGGACGACGACGGTCAGAGAGCGGGTATCCAGCGACCAAAGCGCACCAGGCAGACTCGGAGTCAGACGAAGACGCTCGTGGAGGCGCCCTAGGCGATCATTCCGAGGATGATGTCGTGACCCATGTCAACCCTTCCAAAGCGGCCGTCAGCGGCACCATGAACCCGCAAGGCGCCACGCACGACATGGAAGCACAACGCGCAATCGGTGACGTGCTCTTCGGTGGCTACAGCGATGAACTGGAAGACCTAACGCCCGAGGAGCGCGATACGTTAGTACGATACAGTTTCCAGCACATTGCTCTGCGCGCCCGTAGGCCTGTGGTATGGATCCCCCGCGACCCTCTGGGTGTCTCGGACGACGAGATCAGGAGGACCAAGAAGATGAGTACTGTCGACAGCCCTGATGGAGAGGGTGCGTTGGAAAAGGGCAAACACGAGAAGAAGACGAATATCTGGATCTCGAACGACGGAACTGCGATTAATGGAAAGGGGAAGGTGGTGTTTAGAAAAAGTCCGCCGGATTTCAATCATGTCGATTTGATCAGTTTGTAGATGGATAGGAGTGGTGGATGCAGGAATGCTGGCGTTCCTGCTTCAGCAGATAATACCCTGAGGGTCGAGACAGCGACAATGTACAGTGGCGGTACGACGCAGTAATATCGAGTTGCATAGCCGGGTCGGCGTTCATATAGCGTAGCAGGGCTTCATTTAGCCCATCGGCACAGTGTCTATACATTTATTCATGCACAAATCATCATCTACATGACATGGCCAATTACCACACCCTCAGATGTCGAGACCCAATCCACGAACATACTCCCAAAAATCAGCTTGACCTTTAGTACCCCTGAGTCCCGCCTTGAGCAGTCCCTCACCGTGCCTCACGTCCGCCACAACCATCCTGACACGATCCCACTGTCCAGCCTCAGCCAGACTCTTGACCACAGCACCCATAGCCAACCAACCAGGCCTCTTGCCCTCCTTGCCCATGCGCGTCAAAAACGTCATCATACGACCCAATTCACCGATCCGCGCGAAACCCTCCACCATACGATCATAGAAAATCGTATCCAGCACCTCCTGATACCTCGGCCTCGCGAGGATCTGCTCGTACAGCGTATCCACAGCGTCGAGATCTGGCGGGTCGGACTGGAAGTAATGCGTCATGAGAACAGTGTAGACGTGTGCAGACGGCAGTACGTTGCGCTTCTTCATGTGCGACAACACTTTGTGCACGAGGGGTATATTGCGCGCTTCTTTGGTCAGGCGGTCGATTATTATCGTGTACGATTTGTCGTGCAGCGGCACGGAGCTGGACTCGACTGTGCGGATGAAGTCGAAGATTAGGCGCTCTTGGTCCGGGAAGGGGAGGGTGGTTAGGGCGTTGTCGATGAAGAGACTATTCAGGAGGATCGTGAAGGTCGCGCTGTCGGGTGCGATGCCGGTGGCGGACATTCGGGTTAGGATCGCGGTCGCTTCGGCGTTGTCGCCGCGAGAGAGGGAGACGCTTAGGAGCGTGTTGTATGTTATCACGTCTGGCTCGATGCCGTATTGGCGCGACCAGTTGATGGCGCGGATGATTTCGTCGGATCGCTTGCTGATTGCTAGGCCTGAGATTGCGGAGTTGAGGATCACGATGTTGGGCTTCGGTATGCCGTTGATGTCGCCGGGCGGGACTACGAGTTTCTGCGATTTCTTTTGCTGGTTCATGCGTCGCACTTCTTGGATCCATTCTTGACCCATCTCGTCGAGCGCTTTGAATCCGTCCGGCACCCGGCCTGATCTCAGGAGACCGATGATACGGGCGGCCCAGGCATGCGCGTCTGGTTGGATTCCTGCTCGTCTCATTCGCTGCCAGATCTCTTGGAGGGTGTTGTAGGCTCGCCCGATGTGGCAGGATTTCAGCATAACTGTCCATGTCACAACTGTTGGCTGGTATCCATTTGAGACGAGCATGTTCCATACATCAAGAGTGTGCCCGGGTCGTCTCAGGCTGGAAAAGCTCAAAAGGAATGCCTCGAACGTTTTCATGACGTCAGCATGATTTGATGTTTTGACCGCTTCAGATTCCAGGAATGGTAAGGCATCTTTCCATATCTTCTCCGCCTGGTCCAGGTTCTCCGTTACTACGGCTCTCGCAAGTCTTGCCCTACAACGCTCGCAGACCGCTTCGATAGATTCCTCGTGATCAGAACCAGCTGCCTCAATTAGTGCTGTATTCGACGTTCCGGATCGTCGAAGGATTCGACGGACGATTGTGGTTGCGGCTTCCTCTTCTATACCCATGTGTTTCAAATTGCCGATCAACACGTAAGAGGTGGGTTGCGGGAACTGACAATTGATTAGGATCTCGTCAAAGTCTTTGACGAACTCATCATATTTCGAGAAAGAGTCTGGTCTCTCTATCGAGTGCTTCAAAACGTCGTGCAACAGTAGGACAGCTTTGGCAGACTCGGGTATCCTGTCGTGGTTCGTCAATTTGTTGAAAGCTGGTGCAAGCGCCTCTAAATGGACAGGAAAAGACGGCAGACCATTGACGCGACGCTTAATATTCAATTGTTCATCTGAAAGTAATCGGAACGTCGTCGGTGCCTGATCGAATTCGCTGAATCTTTGATGATCCCAACCACCATGGATCCACTGAGAGAGGAGGATCATAGCCTCTTCCATTACAACGTTCGCTCTTGGGATCTTCCAAAGCTCGGGGTTTGTCTCCATGGCAAGTTCGAGCTGTTTCGCCAGAGTCCACAATACGCGTCGATGAAAAGTCGGCTTTGCTAAATCTGCACTTCGCATGGTATTCAGAACTTCCAGGGGAGAGGGCATGTCAAAAGGCTCAGCTACATTCCGCAGAGGTGCAGTCCAGGCTTCAGTCAACCGCACAACAAATTCTCTCAGAACTGTCTCGCGCGCTTCCGACTGCATCATGGAAGTGAACGACTTCAAAGCATAGTTCTCTTGGTAGTGTTCCCATGCTCCTTTCAAATCATCCTGCTCCAGAAGTTTGACCAATTTTACATGAGCTTCATCCAGTGGTCTTGAAGGTCGTTCACGCTCAGGTCTGGCATTCACGTGTAAGGGTTTCGTGAAGGGTTTCGTGTGCCGTGCATCGGGCCTGTTCTTTCGCTGTGGTGCTTCGGATCGGTGGAAGTATGTGAGAAGCTCTTCCGGCTGTCTGTATCCAGTATCTCTTTGCGTCGTCTTCCTGGCTCTATTATCGCGGTCATGCTGCCCGTTCAAATTTTGGGCTTCCCGACTCGGTCGATCGAGGGACGGAACAGTCGCATAATGTCGTATACGATTAGATAGAGGAGCAAACTGGCGTACAGTCTGCTTCGAGCACCTTCCGCATGCTGAAGAGAGCGACATTTGACTGTCGGATGCCAGAACAGTGCTAGCATGGACAGAATATGTTTACTCGGTCGGAGCTGTACCGATGTGGTCAAGAGTCATGCAATGCCAATAAGGTCCGCAATTTTGACAGGACCTCCGCAATTGCTTGCTCATCGTGTTGTTTGCTGCACCAATCATTGGATGGACCATGGTGTCTCCCAACGTATAGTATGAAGATTGCCCACTTTGTCCTTTGTGCTTTCTACATTCGGTGAAATCGATTTCCTTTTTTCGGAGCATCAGTTCTGTATCTGATCATCTTACAACCCTTCCATCGATACCGCGACAATACGAGGTCAAAATGACCACTCTCCAGCCTCGATCCCCCTATACTCAGGACGAGCTTAGTGTGCTATATCCTCAAGGACTTCAACTGGAGCAAGTCCAAGTCTTACTCAGGCATGGCGAGCGTAGTCCAGTCAGCTCTCGTTTCCGAAATGCAGGTCTACCAGCATATTGGCCTTATTGTAATGTTGCTCGCAACATGCGTAGTGCGATGATGGCCCCAAACAACAACTGGGACTCAATGGCGTGGCAAAGGAAACTGGAGACTTTCAATGACACAGACGATAGCGCACATATCGCTCGGGGACCAAAAGGAGAGACTGAAGGTATTTGTCTGCCGGGAGAGCTCTCTGACAAGGGTCGAGAGACTACGCTTGCCCTTGGTGAACGACTTCGAAACCTGTATGTTGATCAACTCAAATTCGTGCCTTCGGACCTCCAGGATACAAAATCTATCTATCTGAGAGCGACACCCATCCCGAGAGCTCTGGAGTCGGTACAGCAGGTCTTCCTCGGCATGTATCCACCCAGCTGTAGATCACCTGGGGCCACAGCACCAGCCATCGTTCTTCGCTCGGCATCCGACGAGACACTTTTCCCGAATGAGGGTGGGTGTGCGAGATTCGCGCAGTTGGCCGAAGCCTTTGGAGAGAGGGCAGCGGCACGCTGGAACGAAACGGATGATATGAAGTATCTCAACAAGATGTTTGGCAAGTGGATGCCCAAGGAGTCGCCAGAAGTCAAGGTTGACAGTCATCCAAGACTGAGCGGTATCATGGATACTGTCAATTCGACTCTTGCTCACGGTCCGGAGACGAAGCTACCAAAGGAGTTTTACGATCAGAGAGCGGTGGCAATCATCGACAAGATTGGTGTAGAGGAATGGTTTGCGGGTTACAAGGAATCAAACGAGTACCGTCGTCTTGGAATCGGTGGACTGGTCGGCGATGTCGTCGCTCGAATGGTCGAACGAGCTCGGGCAAAAGAATCGTTAACAACAAAAGGCAACGAATTGGCGAATGGACAAGGCATCCGGCTCGCTCTTTCGGGTTGCCACGACACCACGTTGGCGGCAGTACTAGCAAGTATGGGTGCTTTCGAGAACGAAAAATGGCCTCCATACACTAGTCACATTGCAATTGAGCTTTTCCGCGCCAAGCAGTCGTCCACCACCCCGTCATCTCCCGCAGTGGCTACAGGCTTGTCGAGCTGGTGGTCTTCTCTATTCGGGCCTGCAAAAGATATTCTCACTCCTCCTCCGTCTTCTAGGACACCACTCACTCAGCTCGCAGAGAAAGACAAGGAGGCTCTCGGAGGCTACTACGTGCGAATGCGCTTCAATGATCGAGTCATGACTGTTCCTGGTTGCAAGGCGGCGGGTAAGCACTACGAAAATGATGAAAGCATTTGTACGCTGGAGGCTTTCAAGGAGATTGCGGATAAATTCACGCCGAAGAAATGGAAGGCAGAATGCAAGATGAACATGGGCAAACCTGCTGAACCGGCGACAAAGGAGCCAGCGGGTTATTGATCAAGTACTTTACTACCTCGAGGGCGGAGTAACTTACCAGACAATAGACAGCTTAGCAGTTCGATAGCCGCAGTGATAGATTTGGCATCTTCGTTAGACAGCGGTCATAAATTCGTCATACAATGATAATCATCGCTCAGCTAGATTCACGCTCTGATTCGTGTTCACGATCCTTAGCTCAGTACTCGACCATTGAATGCGACGAATTTGCTGGGGCATTTCCGAGGCATAATAATAAAGAAGCGGCGGGCGGACAGCGAGATATGTCCGCTAAGCCCGCCCGCACCGGAGGCGTTCCGAATCAGGCTGGCTGGCTCGCCCGATGACTAAGTAAATCTTGGCATCAATTAATCAGAATCCCATGTCCTTGATAAACCAATTTCTCCATCTCACGACAATGTCTTGGTAAGATCTGTGCAATATGGCAGGTTTGAACTTGTCGCGTACCCTGCCGCGCGCTCTGAAAGGCTCTCGAGGTCTGGATGCTCGCTCTACAAGACGACACCTCGCAACCGCGGCGGCGGCTGTGGAGCAGATCCGAGAAACACCACCATACACACCTCATGCCCCGCCATCTTCAAATCATGAAAACCGCTTTGACAGGAGGTCGACGATCCGCGAGGCTAAGCCGTTCTCTGAGTTCTTGACCGACAACTACAATCGTCAACACGACTATCTGCGTATCAGCGTCACAGAACGATGCAATCTGCGATGTCTGTACTGCATGCCGGAGGAAGGCGTCCCGCTGTCGCCAAAAGACCACATTCTCACGACTCCCGAGATCTTCTATCTCTCTTCTCTCTTTGTCTCACAAGGCGTCACCAAAATCCGACTTACCGGAGGTGAACCAACCGTGCGACACGACATTGTTCCGTTGATGCAACAGATTGGCTCATTGCGAAGTCGGGGTCTGCGAGAACTCGCCTTGACTACCAATGGTATCAGCTTACATCGAAAACTGGACGACATGGTCGAGGCAGGATTGACTGGAGTCAACATCAGCCTAGACACACTGGATCCCTTTCAATTCCAGATCATGACAAGACGGAAAGGTTTTGACGCAGTCTGGAAGAGCATTGACAGGATCCTGGAGATGAACAAGCTGGGCGCTGGCATAAAGTTGAAGATCAATTGCGTTGTCATGCGAGGCATGAACGAGCGAGAGATTTTGCCTTTTGTTGAGCTCGGCCGCGAGAAAGATCTGGAAGTCAGATTCATCGAGTATATGCCATTCGGCGGCAACAAATGGAGCGAACGCAAAATGGTGTCCTACTCAGAGATGACGGACATGATACGCAAGAAATATCCGGGTCTTCAAAGATTGAAAGGACACAAGAACGATACGAGCAAGACATACCAAGTTCCTGGTTTCGCTGGCCGTGTGGGGTTCATCACCAGCATGACGAGTGAGTTCTGTGGTTCTTGCAACAGACTACGCGTCACCAGCGACGGCAATCTCAAGGTCTGCCTTCATGGAAACACCGAGGTCTCGCTGCGTGACGTGCTCAGGAAAGGCAACAACGGTGTTCCGATTGACCAGGAAACTTTCGAAGCTATGAAGGAGGTCGAGATGAACCGACGACAAGGCCTACTCTCAGATTCTGCTAAACCGAGCTGGACCGAGCGGGAAATGGAACTTTTGAACATTGTCGGTATGGCGGTTAAGAGGAAAAAGGAAAAGCATGCCGGTATTGGCGAGTTGGAAAACATGGAGAACAGACCCATGATTCTCATTGGTGGGTAAGGACTACATTTCATGACTGTCACGCAAACATTTCACGAAGATATACGCATCCATACCATTTGTTATATTTGGCGTTTCAACGTGTCACAAATAGTGCATTGTTTGTTCCCGCTCGAAGACCATTTATGATGTTACTGTTGTTGACGATGTGCAGATGAGGCATGGAAGAAGTCGGCAACTCCATTTGCTACTCATCAGCGAGCGAATCATTCGAATATTCCAAGGTTTTTCGGATCAAGGCGCATGACTCCATGGTTATTGAACCCAGATACGACTTCTTCGGCTTTTCAGCATTCATCCCGAATGTTCTCCACGCGTAGGCCGCTGCACGCTGCTGAAGGCACTCCACAGGTTGAACTTCTAACCTCAGAGCTTGGATTCCAGAGCCTGAGTCCCGTCTTCCAAACCCATAGAGGTCGTTATAGCCGTTCGGCAACTCGAGTCGAAGAGGCTGTAAACTCGTCACAGCAAGTCAGCGAACTCGAGAATGCTCAAAAAGAGCACGCTCAGCCAGTCGAAGCGAGCAAAGGCAATGCAGAGAATGATCATCAAGGAAAACTGAGGACTCCAGAAAAGAGCTCAGAAGCTTCGGAAAACAGCCGACGAGATTCTCACAAGAACAAAGACAAACCAAAGTTAAGTTCTTTTCGAAGAGTATCGGTGGCGCAGTCGACTTTGTCTGAACCCAAGATCCCATTCCCATGGGGAAAGCGCGGGCTCCAGAATACGCCGTCAACAAGTGGTCAGCCTTCTCAGTGTGATATGCCTATACCCGAGGATGAAGTTCTCGCTCCACGAATGGCCGAGCCGGCGTCAACATTATCAGCCCGACTGACGCACGTAAACTCGGACGGAGAGGCGCACATGGTTGACGTCGGCCACAAAGACTCGACCACAAGAGTTGCCATCGCAGCAGGCCATGTTCGCTTCTCAAATCCAGAGTCGCTACGTCTTATCGTCGAGAACAGTAACAAGAAGGGCGATGTGATATCTACAGCACGCATCGCCGGAATCATGGCAGCAAAGAGGTGTTCAGACTTGATCCCTCTCTGCCATCCTATAGTGATCAGCAAGGTGTCAGTCAAAGTCCGCGTGCACCATCCTGAGGAGTCGTCGCCTCTACTGGACAGTACAGAGTACGGCGTTGTGTCTGTCGAAGCTGGAGTGCGCTGTCACGGCCCTACTGGCGTCGAGATGGAAGCCTTGACAGCTGTCATGGGCGCGTGCCTCACGGTATACGACATGTGCAAAGCTGTCGATAAGCAAATGACCATTGAGAGTGGGAAGCTGTTGTTCAAAGAAGGTGGAAGGAGTGGTACCTACATCGATGCTGCCTTCCGGGATGAACATGAGAGAAGGTTGACGGACAAGGAGAAGCTCATCTGAAAGGCTGTAGGATGGCGAGAAGCTCCCCCAACATGTCAGATGTGGAACTTGTCAATGTCTGCAGCGGGAGTAATGTTGCATGTTTCAGCCGCCGCACTTGTAGTGGACGCGGCCGCCAGGGGTCAATCAGTCTCCCGAACCGTGGGATGGCGGGAATGATCTTTCGGCCCTGCTATAAGAAACAACATCCGAGTATAGACATACTGTATAGGCATGAATTAACACATACACCAACGCGAACCAGACCGGTCCATCTTTCCGTCGCATCAATCGTGACACTGCCATGGGAATAGACGAGATCGCATTCATCCCCAAGCATTTCTAATGGTGTTTTCTACTTACTTTTGCCAGTCCGCGGCAAGCTGGGTACCGTATGTATCGACGTGTAGCACCGCATACCGTGCCGCCATCAAATGTCAGCCATGCAAAACCCTTTGACGACCAATCAGAGATCTCATTACTCTCACAGGACTGCCGTTTCATACTGGAACACGACATGGCGTTGTGTAGGGTCATGAAAGTGCATGCATCGGACTTCAAGTGGGGAGAATCTCGGATGCACGCATTCAACCTTGTTCTCACCCCACCCTTGTCGACCATCTAAAACTGTTTACAACAAAGCATTTTTCACGATCTGATCCAATCAATCATGCAGAAAAGGTTTACTTGCATGCTTGATTTCCACACTGAAATGCTTGTCGTACCAACAATTCCATCTGCCGCAGATGTTTGACTCTTCACAGCACACCAAGCTGACGATCTAGTCCGAATACGACCACAAGCATTACTGTATCTCACAATTGTCTTCACTGCTACGGAGAATTTCATTGCAGATCTCTCGATTCCGACGAGTCACAGAGTCCACTACAAGTCCACTATGCTCTTTATAGGCACAGGTCAACTTTGTGCTCACCTCCTCATCCGATAGAAAAATGCCCGTCATTGGCTCAACGATAGCACAACATGCAGCTCATGCTCGTGCAAGCTCTACCATGTGGGACGGCTGTACCCATGCGCGAGCCGCCTTGTCGGACATTGACCCGAATAGCTTGAGTGGTGCATGGGTCGACAGCATATCCATATCAGTAGGTGGCGGGCGAAAGCGCGAGAGCGCGAGAGTGCTGAATATATGAAAGGCTTACGATACCCTGGCGTAAGTCACGGCCGTTTCTTTCCCCCTCTCACACTTCAGAAGCTCTACATAGCAAGCACCTTAACAGGTCGCATACCGCCGATACTTCTCCTTGGCCTGGCTGGCAATCCCTTGCAACAACAATGGCTTCAATTGGAGGTCACGATGTTATGGACCAAAGGGCCGCTGATGCCCTTCATGTCGAGATCTTACCTGGTACAGAGGTCATGAGAGACACCGATGCCGTCCATTTTGCGCATGCCAGAGGCGCCGATGGAGCAGTCCTTGTACCTCACCCATCGACGAGTTCGGACGACCCTCTAAACTGGTCTCTGCTCTGGAAACTGACCGTTGCCATCTCCCTCCTACTCTACACCTGGGTACTTGTCACAGCTGCTCTGTCTCTTGCTCCAATCTTCCCTCTTCTGGCCATGGAGTTCCGCCTCAACCAGACACAAGTCGGCCTCCTGACCGGTGTTAACATTCTTACTCTTGGTTTCTTCACCATCGTTGTTGTTCCGCTTTCAAACATCTTTGGACGTAGACCTATCAGCATCATCAGCGGTGTCTTTGTTGTCTTGACATGTATCTGGGGCGCGGTTGCAACTTCGCACACCAGTCTGTTGGCAGCAAGAGCTTGCAACGGTATCGCCGCAGCCACCAGCGAGGTCATAATGGTTCAGGTTGTTGCTGACATGTTCTTCCTACACGAGCGTGGATTCTGGATGGGCGCCTACTTCACCATGTACTTTTGCGGATCTTTCCTCGGTCCAATCATGTCTGGAAACATTGGCGCTGCTCATGGATGGCGCAGCTTCTTCTGGCTGTCAACCGCTCTATCTGCATTCGTCACCTTGCTCATCATCTTCACCTTCCCAGAGACTCGTTACTTCCACCGTCAACTTCCACAGTCTGCCACGCCAACTCTACCAAGTCTCGAGAAGACATTGAGTGGGCGCGAAAAGGGTGTCGACTCTCCACGTGCTGTTTCTGACACCGACTCTGAACGTGGCAACGGTGCAACCCTCCCCTTCCTTGTCGGAAAAGGCAGACCAGCTCGCGCTCAATTCAACGCGTACCAGCGCATGGACAGCCGTTGGAAGCAATACCTCGTTCACGGTCTTCTCAACCCAGTCAAGGTCTTCTGCAACCCCATCGTTTTCTGGGCAGGTCTCATGCTGGCGGGTCCAGCAGATGTACTCCTGATCTTCAACCTCGACGAGAGTGCCCTCTTCGGCGCCCCTCCATACGGCTGGAACCCTTCGCAAGTAGGCTATGCCAACTTTGCCTTTTTTGTTGGTGGCCTTGTCGGTGTCGCGACTGGTGGTCCTCTGTCCGATTATATCGCCAAGCGCCTGACTCTCCGTAACAACGGCGTTCGCGAGGCTGAATTCCGTCTCCCAGCCCTAATCCCATTCGCACTGATCACCATCATCCTCCACGTCGTCGGCGCCGTCGGTACTCAGAACCAGTGGCCTTGGCCCGCTATCCTCGTCTGCGGATATGGATTCTCCGGATTGAGTGTCACGACTGTACCCACCATCGCCATCGCATATGCGATTGATTGCTTCAAGCCTATCTCGGGAGAGATCATGATTGTTGCTACAATTTTGAAGAACACAGTAAGTTTTCTCTCCTCTGTTCGGTTTTCGAACAGCCACTAACGATTGTCCCTTTAGCTCGGTTTCGCACTCAGTTACTGGATCTTCAACGTCGCACAGGCGCAGGGATGGATTACCGTCTACATGATCCAATTTGCGATTACAATGTTCCCGATTGTTATGACAATCCCACTTTACTACTGGGGCAAGAACCTGAGAAGATTCTACAAGAACTCTGATCTTCATCGTATGGAGGAGATGAACTAGAATTGAAGTGACTTTGCTATTTGTTCGAGTAAGCGCTGGCGTTGGACTAATACCATATCTGATATTGAATTTTTCTCATACAATCGTAGAGAGACAATCTTCAAGATCTATCTGCACAACGGTGGATACTATACCAATGGCTTCGTGCATACCATTCGCGCCTAAAAACTGCAGGAACAGAATCGGCATGTGAAGGTTTCGGCGGTGACGGAGCCGGGTAACCCACCTACGTCAGGTGCGGCACGTGTGGGGCGGGGTCCGTTTCCGCTTCATTCCTTCCATTTTGAGCCTCACATGTGGCTCTCTCTCCCCACACTCCAACTGCCACACTTTATTGATTGCATGTTTCAACAACTCTTTCTTTCTCAATAACGAAAACATTCTTTGGCAGGCCATCCTTATTTTGGTATTTTTGGTTTTTCGAGTCGTTCACAAAGCGGATATCGTGGTATTGCTAAAGGTTTACCAAGTGTCAATCGTTTTACGCAATCTGGACCCGTAACTAATCAAGATCCTTGTCAATCCACGAACAGCATGAGTTCTGCAGGGAACAAGTACGACTTTCGGAGTAATTTGAAGAAAGTCGACCTATCGCAGCAGCGCTCACCTAATGCACCGACTGTCTCTGATTTCGCGCAACAACCTCTCGCGTTTCGACCTTACCAGGCATCCAATGGCCAATCGACTACACAATCGTTGAAGCCAAGCGCATCCGTGGCCTCTCGATCTTCTTCCGTTTACTCAACCCGACAGTCCCTGCACGACCCGCTTGAGTCATCTCCTAGCGCACAGAGATCACATATCGCTACAACGACAGCACCATCTGTGGTAGCACCTTCTATCCGCGCCCCTTCCATATACTCTCAGCGCTCGGTAAGCGATGTAATACACGGACCAAAGCATCTCCTCGTCATCTCGGCCGGCGGACTCATTACCGATCTTCAACAATACATCCATACCTCGGTCCTCAGACATGACATTGGTTCCGTAATACTGCTCGGCTCGGACGAAGAAGCAATCAAGAGAAGCAAGATGGACTGCTACACGGTTGCTGGAAAATTAGAGAAGAACCTCTCCGTCTCAACATCAATCGTGAAAGGCGCAAACGATATTGACAGTCTCGCGCAATCGCTGCAATCTTTACAGAACAGAAACATTCACGGTGTGCTCTGCTTTCTCGGTCCCAGCGTGCCCGAAGACGACATCCTCGAACTCGACGAAGGAGACATGACCAGCGCATGGCGAAGCTCAATCCTGACACTACAGACGATCGCAAAACACACTGTTCCTCTGCTGTCACGGAATCAAGCGCAGAACAATGGCATGCGCACATATCTCGGCTCGCCCTTCTTCGCGACACAGCAAGAGAAAGACACAGACGCCGTGCCCACATTCCATTCCATGATGCAAACCACACTTTTGCAAAGCATATCGCGGTCGCCAATCGCGAACGGCGTCAGACTCGGTTCCGCAAGCGAGATCCTCCCACCGCCGCCCCCGCCATCGGTGGCTAGGTCTTCTTCTCCGCAGCCATCTGAATCAACAGCAGGAATTGATATACCGCATGCGAGCGGAGGAGCGCGAGCGACGGAGCGAGATGACGCGCCGGCGAATATGTCCGAGAGTCCGACGAAGCTGTGGGCTCTGTACGCCAACGCCATGTCGGACGTGTGATGACGAGGACGCTGCGGATTTCAAAGTCGATGCACCGCTGGACGGGCTGTATTGGTCTTCAGTTGTATATATGCATAGCGAGGACCCTGAGT